>ERZ779737.353-NODE-353-length-44939-cov-8.758800_pt1 | contig 44939 bp, 37 predicted proteins | sample MGYA00511889_ERZ779737 | MGnify/ENA primary metagenome ERZ779737 (study PRJEB29588, sample SAMEA2163575) | human gut metagenome | biome: human gut; feature: human-associated habitat; material: faeces | place: Denmark | collected 2008/2010 ... | reverse complement strand
ACCGTGTCTCAGTTCCAATGTGGGGGACCTTCCTCTCAGAACCCCTATCCATCGTCGACTTGGTGGGCCGTTACCCCGCCAACTATCTAATGGAACGCATCCCCATCGCTGACCGGAATCCTTTAAAAGGATATCCATGCGGAAATCCTTTGCTATCGGGTATTAATCTTTCTTTCGAAAGGCTATCCCCGAGTCAGCGGAAGGTTGGATACGTGTTACTCACCCGTGCGCCGGTCGCCATCAATTGAAGCAAGCTTCAATCATGCTGCCCCTCGACTTGCATGTGTTAGGCCTGTAGCTAGCGTTCATCCTGAGCCAGGATCAAACTCTTCATTGTAAGAATATCTTTGCGACAGTTACCTGTCGACATTTGCTCTGTTCAGGACGACCGATTGATTTACCGAAGTTCTCAATTTTTCTCTTTCTTTATATATATAAGGAAAGAGGATTGACGGTTCTTCTTTACCCGGAGAAATCAGATCTTTTCAATCTTCATTTCTCCGCTCTTGTACTACGTATTGTTTATGTAATCTCTTCATAGATCGCTTCTTCTTGACGAAGGCTTTTCTTTCGGAAAGCGGATGCAAAGATAAGAACTTTATTTCATATCTTCCAAATTTTTTCGAAGTTTTTTTTCATTTTTCTTTTTCAAGGGTTCTTTGTGAAGCGTTGCTTGACAAAGATTGCCTTCCGGCTTACTTCCCTTACAGAATGTAAGCAGAAAAAGATCTAAAACTGCGAATCGTTTGTTCCGCATATCTCAGAATGTCATTTCGTCGCTGCTCTCGTTCTCGAAAGCGGGTGCAAAAGTAGTGGGTTTTTAATTATGCTCCAAATATATTCCACACTTTTTTTCATGTTTTTGATGAAGTTTTTGCTAAATAGCTGATTTATAGATATGTTGTAGAACATGTTTTTATAGAAGGTATCGTAGGGAAAAGGAAAGGGGATACATTATATATTCACATGTGCGCGCGAGAGGGGAAAAAGAAGCAGAAAAGAGGGATAACAAGGAAAAAGGGAGAAAGATAGGGACTAAGAGGCGCAAAGAAAAGGGCGAGGAGGGGAAAAGAAAACCTCAAAGCGGAAGAAAGGAGAGCTATCCATCGAAAGAAATAAAGACTTTACTCAAAAAGCATCAGTTAAAAACCGGAAACTCATTGTGACAAAACGAAAAAAGCGACGACAGATATAGCAAATATCAATCCTATTATTTATCTTTGTTAGCTTAAAAAGTTAGCAGTTTAAACGACTCAAAACAATGAAAGATTTTCTGAAATTTACATTAGCAACCATTACTGGTATTATTGTTTCAAGCGTAATACTGTTTTTTCTCAGTATTCTCGTACTGTTCAGCATGGCTTCTACCACCGAATCGGAAACCATCGTAAAGAAGAACTCCATCATGATGCTCGATCTACAAGGGACACTATATGAGCGAAACCCGGAAGACCCTCTCAGTCTTCTGTTCAGTGATGACTATATCGTATATGGCCTGGACGACATTCTTTCGTCCATCAAGAAAGCCAAGGAAAACGAAAATATTAAAGGTATTTATATACAAGCCAACTACCTGACCTGCGGCTATTCTTCGCTGGAAGAAATAAGAGATGCCTTGCAAGACTTCAAAGAATCGGGCAAATTCATCGTTGCCTATGCCGATACCTATACACAAGGACTTTATTATCTGTCGAGCGTAGCAGACAAAGTACTGCTCAACCCTAAAGGTATGATTGAATGGAAAGGCCTTGCCGCCTCCCCCATCTTCTATAAAGATCTGCTGGACAAAATCGGTGTCGAGATGCAGATATTTAAGGTAGGAACTTACAAATCGGCTGTCGAACCATTCATCGCTACTGAAATGAGTCCGGCCAACCGCGAGCAAATCACCGTCTACCTGAACTCCATCTGGGAACAGATAACCAAAGATGTAGCAGCTTCACGCAACATCAGCGTCGACGAACTCAACACAGCTGCCGACCGCATGATGCTCTTCCAACCTGCCGAAGAATCTGTCAAATGCGGCCTGGCCGACACCTTGATATACAAGAACGACGTACGTAACTACCTGAAACGCATGGCTGGCATCGATGAAGACGATGATCTGCCCGTTCTGGGACTCGAAGCCATGACCAACGTCAAGAAAAACGTGCCGAAAGACAAAAGCGGTAACATCGTTGCCGTTTACTATGCAAGTGGTGAAATCATAGATTACGAAACCACTTCACCTCTGGCATCGGGAACCGAACCGATGATCGTAGCAAGCGAAGTTATCAAAGACCTTCGGAAACTGAAAGAGGATAAGAACGTAAAGGCCGTCGTATTACGCGTCAACTCACCTGGAGGAAGTGCCTACGGTTCTGAACAGATATGGTATGCCGTAAGCGAACTGAAAAAAGAGAAACCCGTCATCGTATCGATGGGCGACTATGCCGCATCCGGCGGTTACTACATCTCGTGCAATGCCGACACCATTGTGGCCGAGCCTACTACGCTGACCGGTTCGATAGGCATCTTCGGCATGTTCCCCAATGTAAAAGGCCTGACCGACAAAATCGGACTGAAATTTGATGTCGTAAAAACAAATCAGTATGCCGACTTCGGAACATTGGGCCGCCCCATGAACGACGGAGAGAAAAGTCTGATGCAAATGTATGTAAACCAAGGATATGATCTCTTCCTGACACGTTGCTCCGACGGACGCGACATTAGCAAAGAAGACTTGGACAAAATAGCCCAAGGCCGTGTTTGGACTGGTAGTACAGCCAAAGAACTGGGACTGGTTGACGAATTGGGCGGACTGGACAAAGCCCTCGAAATAGCCATCAATAAGGCCGGTATCGAAAGCGGCTACACCGTTATGTCTTATCCCGCCCCAAAAGGATTTTTCGAAAGCCTGATGGAAACCCGTCCGGACAATTATGTCAAAGCCCGTATGCTGAGCGGAAAAATTGGTGAATACTATAAACCTTTCAGCGTATTGGAAAACTTCGACAAGTGCGAACGCATCCAGGCACGTATTCCATTCGAGCTGAACATTCAATAATTCAACAGAGGCAACAAGAAAGCATGGAAGAAAGAACTGCCCAAATAGATTACAAACTGCTTCCCCTATCATGGTTGTACAGAATGGGGACAGACATACGCAACAAATTCTTTGACTGGGGATGGCTCCAGTCAAAGAGTTTCAACCTGCCTGTAATCTGTATTGGGAATCTTTCGGTAGGAGGAACCGGAAAAACGCCGCATACCGAATACCTTATCAAACTGTTGCAAAACGAAGGCCTTCACCCCGCTACACTGAGCCGAGGCTACAAACGGCGCATAAAAGGCTATCTGCTTGCCTCGCCGAAAAGCACTGCCCAGCAGATAGGTGATGAGCCGTGTCAGATGAAACAAAAGTTTCCCGACATACAAGTAGCTGTAGACGAAAACCGTTGCCACGGCATCGAACAGTTACTCAAACTGCAGTCACCGCCTGTCGATGTAATCCTTCTGGATGATGCCTTCCAGCACCGCCATGTCAAAGCCGGGCTCAACATTCTGCTGACAGACTATCACCGTCTGTTTTGCGATGACACGCTGTTACCCGCAGGACGTCTCCGCGAATCAGCCAAGGGGAAAAGTCGGGCACAAATTGTTATCGTAACCAAATGTCCGGAAGACATCAAACCGATTGATTTCAACATCATCACCAAGCGGTTGCATTTATATCCTTACCAACAGCTATATTTTTCCACTTTCCGTTACGGCATGCCTGTCCCACTATTTCCCCAAGTGGCCAGAAGCCGCCAGACTCTTTCATGGCTGACTGGAGATGAACAGGTATTATTGGTAACAGGTATAGCCTCGCCCGCTCCTTTACTCAACGAGGTAAAGGCTTATACCCAGCATGTACATCTGATGGCTTTCGCCGATCATCATAACTTCAGTTCGAAAGACATACAACAGATACTGGATAAATTCCGCCAACTGGAAGAATGGAAAAGGCTGATTATCACAACCGAGAAAGATGCTGTCCGGCTGAAACAGCACCCCGACTTGCCGGAAGAAATCAAGCCCTACATTTATGTAGTACCGATAGAAATAGAGATTTTACAAAATCAACAACATAATTTTAATCAAAACATAATAGACTATGTTAGAGCGCATTCAAGAAACAGCAGCCTACCTGAAAGGTAAAATGCACACCCATCCGGAGACAGCAATCATCCTTGGCACAGGCCTTGGCAGTCTTGCAGAAGAAATCACCGAAAAATACGAAATAAAGTATGAGGAAATCCCCAATTTCCCCGTATCGACCGTAGAAGGCCATAGCGGCAAACTGATTTTCGGTAAACTGGGCAATAAAGACATCATGGCCATGCAAGGACGTTTCCATTACTACGAAGGATACTCTATGAAAGAAGTTACCTTCCCCGTACGGGTCATGCGCGAACTGGGCATCAAGACACTGTTTGTCTCCAATGCCAGCGGAGGAACCAATCCTGCATTCGAAATCGGCGACCTGATGATTATCACCGACCACATCAACTACTTCCCCGAACATCCGCTGCGTGGCAAGAACATTCCCTACGGCCCGCGCTTCCCGGACATGAGCGAAGCTTACGACAAGGAGTTGATTCGCAAGGCTGATGCCATTGCTGCCGAAAAAGGCATCAAGGTACAGCATGGTGTCTATCTGGGAACTCAAGGCCCCACTTTCGAAACTCCGTCAGAATATAAATTGTTCCATATTCTGGGAGCCGATGCTGTCGGCATGTCTACCGTACCCGAAGTCATCGTTGCCAATCATTGCGGCATCAAGGTATTCGGCGTATCCGTCATCACCGACCTGGGCGTAGAAGGCAAAATCGTAGAGGTTTCACACGAAGAGGTGCAGAAAGCAGCTGATGCCGCACAACCCTTTATGACTGAAATCATGCGCGAGCTTATCAACCGTGCCTGATGACATAAAAACAACCATTACATTGTATTAATAATGAGAACAGAAATAGCTACCCTCGGTGAGTTCGGACTGATAGACCACCTCACCGAAGGAATCGAACCTCAAAATGAATCTACACGGTACGGCATCGGCGACGATGCCGCCGTGCTGTCTTACCCGGCCGACAAAGAAGTGCTGGTCACTACCGACCTGCTGCTCGAAGGCGTTCACTTCGACCTGACCTATGTTCCGCTGAAGCACTTAGGCTACAAAGCTGCCGTCGTCAACTTCTCCGACATCTATGCCATGAACGGTACGCCCAAGCAAATCACCGTATCACTGGGTCTGTCCAAACGCTTCAGTGTAGAAGACATGGAAGCACTCTATGCCGGCATCCGTCTGGCCTGCGAAGCCTACCATGTCGATATTGTCGGCGGCGATACCTGCTCTTCCTATACAGGGCTCACCATCAGTATCACCTGCATCGGCGAAGGAGAAAAAGGCAAGACCGTCTATCGGAACGGAGCCAAGGAAACCGACCTGATATGCGTCAGCGGTGACTTAGGTGCTGCCTACATGGGCCTCCAGCTGCTGGAACGCGAAAAGATTGCCCTCAAAGGTACCGACAAAGATGTGCAACCCGACTTTGCCGGCAAGGAATACCTGCTGGAACGCCAGCTCAAGCCCGAAGCACGCCGGGACATTATCGAACGGCTGGCCGCCGCCGGCGTACAGCCCACAGCCATGATGGACATCTCCGATGGACTTTCGTCCGAACTGATGCACATCTGCAGCCAGAGCAAAGTCGGCTGCCGGGTCTACGAGGAACACATCCCCATCGACTATCAGACAGCCGTCATGGCCGAAGAGTTCAATATGAACCTGACCACCTGCGCACTGAACGGCGGAGAGGACTACGAACTGCTGTTTACCGTCCCCATAGCCGACCACGAAAAGGTGTCCGAAATGGAAGGCGTCAAACTGATAGGCCACATTACCAAACCTGAACTGGGTTGTGCACTCATCACCCGCGACGGGCAGGAGTTTGAGTTGAAAGCCCAAGGTTGGAATCCGTTAAAAGACGGCGGCAACACTACGCCTTCGTCCGAAACCGACGTCTAAGCAAAAGGTTTTCCTCCGAAAGTAACATTTATTTGACGTATAATAGACACTGATAATAAGGCACATACCTTTTTATCAGTGTTTTTTCTTTATTTTTCTCTTGCATAGTCCAAAACTTTCACTACCTTTGCAACCGCAAACCTCAAGAGAGATGGTGTCATAGCTCAGTTGGTAGAGCAAAGGACTGAAAATCCTTGTGTCCCCGGTTCGATTCCTGGTGACACCACTTTTACAAAACGAAAAATCACGAAAACCGCTGAAATACAGTTATTTCAGCGGTTTTTTCTTTATGTACTGTCTGCAAATATGCAGTCCGCTGCCCCATTAAATTTGCTGATTCGGTGGCTTTTTTGAATCAAAATCACTACTACAGATACCTATAGGGCAGGTTTATGACAAAATTAGAAAAAGTGATAAAGTCAGGAAAAACCACAGCAACATCCATTACAAAATCCCAATATAAGAGTTATCACAGAAGCACTTGCACCAACAGCCGCAAGAGAGTTTATACCTAAAAATTTACCAATTATTACTGCATCAACTATTGAGTATGCCTGCTGGAGAAGATTGCCCAATAAAAGAAGGACTGTAAAATTAACCAAGATAGCTAATGGAGACCCAGATGTCATATCTCTATTAGTTGCTATTCTCAACATACCAGAATTTATTTACTTAAAAATGATTCCTTTTATTTAGATTTTATTACAATATTAAAACTGAATTCTCAAGCTATATAATAAAATCAGATAGCTTTCAAATACATATCTTCTAAACATTGTATTCCTGATTGTGTTCTAAATATCTTATTTCTTACATTCTCAATCATTTCAGCAGAGAATCCATCCTCGAATATATTAACAAGAAAGTCTGCTTCAACAAGCAACTGATAATCTATTCCACTGATATTTGTATATGTGTGATGATGACCGACTAACCAACAAACCCGTTCTATCTGTTCACATGTATAATTACCTGTTTTTATCAAGAGTTTCTCCGCTTCTGCCGGACCTTCAAGTTCCTGGTGTTTTCCATCACAAACTCCATACTTCTGTTCACATATACGTATGCCAATATCATGAACAATTGCTGCTGTTTCAAGAATAAAAAGAGTTTCTTCGTCCAATTGTTCTTGTCTTCCAAGCAATGAAGCAAAATTATATACTTTGATAAAATGTTGTATTCGTTTAGCATCACCCCGATAGTATTCTATCATAGAGGAAATTAGCTGCAAATGTGTTGTATTCATAATTTCATTCTGTAAAAATAGGATTTACGTCATAATTAATCATCTTACCCATTCTCTCTCCAATTTCTCAAATTGAGGAAATAGAATATTATTTTCAATGAATATATGCTCAAATAAATCCTCTACAAACGTTTCCAGTTCAACCATCATCTGTTCATAATTTATACAAAGATTTTCATCCGGTACTCTAAAACCGTTTGTAATCTTTCTCAAATGCATATAGCGCATCCTTTCATTTTCATGCTCCATTGTCATTACTCTGATAGGATTTGAAATTGTTCCACAATGCATAGTCTCTATATATTCTTCATTATGTGAAGCATCGAACAATTCATACAAATATGGGAATAACACACTCTCTTCTTTCTGAAAATGCGATTCCAAGTCGTGCATTGACAACTTAACCTGATTAAACAATTCATTTAATTCAGGATATTCCATTCCATAATTGTCCTTCACATTCTCAATCATAGAAAGAAGATAAGCCCCTTTTTCCTTTGTATTCCTGTGATGATACTTTATAATATAATCTAAAAGCAAATCTAAAGGCCATAAATAAAATGGTGTTCCCTGATGTGATATATTTTCCAAATCGTGGAGGACTTCATCTATATTAGCGCTATTTTCTCCAGATAAATCTTCCAAACTCATATTTCCATTGCAATAGTCTATCCCATATCTGAAGAAAACAGACGCACTTGCAGAGTTTTCTAAGACAATATCCTTTACTTTCTTACATCTAAGTTCCATAAAATCAATATCTATTTTAAAATATTATGCAATAATCATTTTATATATCAAGATTTCACACTCTAGATAATTAATAACATCAAACAATATATCACCTATTATTTCTGTCTTGAGAGATATTCATTCTATATCTGAGATTTTCTTTCTGTAATTTAGTATAATTCTTGTAGAATGGAAAAACCGGCCCAAAACCTGTCCCGAAAGAAAATTTTGCTCCATAACTTATGGCCTTATGAATAAAATCTTCAGATTTATCTATTGCATCAATAATATTCCATCCTCTTGCTAAATAAGTAGCAATAGATGATGCGAACATATCACCCGTTCCATTCACATTCTTTGTTTTAATTATAGGTTTAATATATTCCCTAAAATCACCATTTTGTGGACAATAAAAATAATCTGCAAGTTTATCTTTATATGGCACAGATTTTATTATCACAGAATTACCCCAAATAGAAAGTTCCTTCAAGTCGTCTAGAATCCCATGTATATTCAATTTTCGCCCGAGTAGAATCTCTGCCTCTCGCATATTAGGTGTAATGATAGTGGCTAGTGGCATCAGTTTCTTTTTATAACAAAAAATAGCTTCATCTTCAAGAAGTTGATCACCCGAGGAACTAACCATAACAGGATCTACCACCAACGGTATACCAGCATAGTTTTTTATCGTCTCAGAGACTTTCAATACCAAATCTTTCGAATACAGCATTCCAGTCTTAATACAGTCAGCCCCGACATCCTCCATAAAAGACTGTATTTGAGACACTACCATATAAACAGGTATTAAACAAACATCCTTTACATGCTCTGTATCTTCATCAACAACACATGTGATAGCCCCTGCAGCGTATCCTCCACATGCAGATATTGCCTTGACATCTGCCTGTATCCCTGCAGAGCCAAGAGGTTCACTACCTGCTATAACAAAAACCCTGTAAGGGACCTTTCCTTCCTTAATCATTCTTACATCCTAATTTATCCAAACAACATACTAACTTATCAATGAAATAATCAACTTCCGACTTTGTAATACATAATGGAGGCAATATTCTCAGAATATTCCTACCAGAATATCCGGTAAAGATATGGTGATTGAACAGAAGCATCTCTCGGATCTTTGACACAGATATGGCAAACTCAACTCCTATCATTAGCCCACGTCCTCTAACATCAGTGATTAATGGCGATTCAATAGAACGCAGTTTGTGTATGAAATAATCTCCCACATTATTTGCATTTTCTATCAGGTTTTCAGTTTTCATGACCTGTATCACCGACAATGCAGCAGCACACCCAAGATGATTACCGCCAAATGTAGTTCCAAGCATTCCCTTACGAGGTTTGAAAACGTCACTTATCAGAACACCTGAAAATGGAAAGCCGTTGGCTATACCTTTGGCTACAGTAATGATATCCGGTTTAATGCCACTCCATTGATGAGCAAAGAACTTTCCTGTACGCCCGTAGCCAGACTGTATTTCATCCATAATTAGAATTGCGCCATATTGTATAGTCAGCTTACGCAATTCTTTAAAAAAATCATCCTCTGGAACTCTTATTCCACCAACCCCAGAAATACCTTCTATTATTACAGCACAAACATCTCCACTACGCAATACACTTTCCACCTCAGCTATATCCATCCCTGAAAAATATACATTATCATTGCAATTAAGAGGAGCTGTGATCAAAGGATTGTCTGTTACCTCTACTGCTGCTGATGTACGACCATGAAAAGAGTTTCTGAATGCTATCACCTTTTTCTTACCGGTATGGAACGAGGCTAGTTTAAGGGCATTCTCATTTGCCTCAGCTCCAGAATTTACAAAAAATGCACTATAATCAGAATACCCGGAGATTTCCCCCAATTCATATGCAAGCTTCTCCTGAAGTTTATTAACTACTGAGTTAGAGTAAAACATCAGATTCTGCATCTGCTCATACATACATTTTACAAGGTACGGATGAGAATGCCCTATTGATATTACAGCATGTCCACCATAAAAATCCAAATATGAATTACCGTTGTCATCGTAAACATAACAACCAGAACCCCTAACAATATTTATAGGGAATATAGAATAAACATCAAACAAATTCATAATCTAATATTTTACTACTCCATCCTTCCATACTTCATTTCATCGCCATTCTTATCGTATTGTTTACGCTTGCCTGTTGGAGGAGACGACAAGGTTACTTTGACTACAGCTGTACGATGAAGGCTTCTTTTAACTGCTTCCTCAAAAGCGTCCATGTGTTTTGGCAGAAAGCGTTGGCTAATTAATCTCAATGCCAAAATCTTTTCTTCATTATCAGTAACAACCTCAGCTTTTCCAAATGCAATAGCCGAACGGTACTGAAGAGTGAAAGTTCCATCTTTAGGACCAACCGTAGGTTGGCATTTTGTAACAGCAGAAAGACATACTTCCGGATTTACTGCTATAGCATCAAGTTTATCACCTTCTGGAGCACAATGAAAATACCAAATATCATCACCATTACTGGCCAAAGATAATGGTACTCCATATGCAGTACCGTCCGGTCTTGTAAAACTAACCGTTATATATGGAGCTTTGCGCATTATTTCCAATGCCCAGTTGCTGTCCATTTCCCTACTTACTTTTCTCATAAAGTTCTAAATATGCTTAAATATTTGCCTAATATTACAGGTAAGAACAACCTCTGTTCTATTACCTAGGTATTAAATATTCTATAACTATACGACAAAATTACCTTAGATGAAAAAAATACGATGTAATAAAAATGACACCATTGATATTTATTAGAGAAAATACCTGATGAAATAATCAATCCAATACATTTTCATTCTTAACCGTATGTTTTATTCAGCGAATATTTCAAATCTAAACTTTTGAAAAGCATATAATATTCATACATGAAACTTCATCTATGAATAAAACACTATGTTCACATAATCCTCAGTAATCTGATAATCAGATTGGATATTAGTCCGGATAAAGTTTCATAATGTCGGCAGAAAATACTAACTTTGTACATTTTCAAAAAGAATAAGATTATGGAGACAATTGAATTTAATGACTATTATAAAGATATATTATTCTCAATACCACTATTCCGTGATTTAAATACTCATATAAAAAAGAGACTCATTCAGGAACTTGATTTTAATTTATTCAAGATTCAAAATAATGAAATAATTGCAGAACAAGGAGAAGCCTGTTCCAGGCTATATATCTTATTAAAAGGAGAATTAGAGGTCAATATTATTGATGCAAATGGCAATGAGGTTCTAATCGAAAATATTGTGGCCCCACGTGCATTTGCAACTCCTCATTTGTTCAAAGAAGACAATAGATTCCCAGCGACATTTAAAACGATTGAAGAATCTATACTTCTGACAGCTACAAAGGATTCTACATTCCGTCTCATCAGTGAATGTCCTGAAATCTTAAGAAGTTTTCTTTGTGTATCAGGGAAATGCAATATATGTACAACAATGCGTTTGGATGTTCTGTCCAGAAAAACAATCAGAGAGCGTATTCTGGTATATCTGTTCAAAAAGCAAACAAAAGATTCTAATATCATTAAGATGCCTCACACTTTAACACAACTGGCTGAATATTTGAATGTTACAAGACCTGCATTATCAACTGAATTCAATAAAATGGAAAAGGAAGGATTAATAAAAAGAATACCTAATGGTAACATAGAATTAAACTTGGCTAAAATTAAAAGGCCCATATAATATCAAGATTAATTTCAATTATAATAGAAGACCTGACAAATAGCTCATTTACTTTTATTTCATGACTATTTGCCAGGTCTTCTATTTTCTACTTACAGTAAATTATATGTAATTTACTCAATTGAGCGTTCTGTTTAATATACATTTTATTATCGAAACTTGAATTCAGAATAATTACCACCAAAACTCATACAGGAATCGTCACTTACAAAAGATTTGTGGGTTTATATTCAGTGATATCCATCCCCAGTCTTGCCAGCTGTTATGGTTACCTCCTTTTACAATATCCATTGTTGAAGTCCCGAACATTACAGAATAGCCTAAAGACAAACTTACATCCTTCATTATCTTCCAGTCCAGCTGATAATCAATTTCAGATCCTAATGAACGTTTCAGGTTTTCCAGTTTTACAGCTGTAGCAAAATAATGATAATTCATCCCCATTGATACAGAAGAAGACACCTTATAACCAACCCCAATCTGAGTATCGGAAAGCCCTGGACTATAACCTCCAATAAAATCAGAAGCATAGAAATAATCCATTGCCCCATAAAACTTATGGTGCGTTCCATACAATGGGTTGAAAGCCTTATATGTTCCGTCAGACTTATCATTTCCACTCAAGTAATCAGTTCCAACATTTACAGACCAGCTTTTATTTATATTATATGAAGCACGTGCACTACCCATAAAAGCTGATACTGAACGTGATGATACATTCTTGCCGAACTGATAATAAAATGCACCGGATAAATTCCATTGGCCGGGAGCATATTTAATGTATGTTCCGAATGTCTGCATATATTGAGTGTCTGATTTTCTTGACTCAGCATCGCCTCCCTCCTGACCAAGATTCATTGCCATAATTGAAAACTGTAAAGGGGTTGAAGCAAAATCATAATGATACCATAAAGTCTGCATATTCTTATACAGCTTTGTCTTGCTGCTATCATAGAATGTTCCTCCTATAACATTCTCGTCATTCTGATTAAATGCAAATATACCATGAAGCTGATGCCCATTTTTTCTATATCCAATTTTCAGAGCATCGTGATAACGTCCGGCTACATTCCAGTCCAACCCTCCGAGAATACGCTCATCGTCATACGAAAGAGCCTGTCTTCCCAACTGCATAAACCAATAATCATTAAATTCAAATGCAGCCCATGCTTCATTCAATATGAAACGGCCGTTCTTATCCACCAAGGCATCCTGTCCCCATACACCTACATGCTGAGCAGAGAATTTCAGAGAAAGGCGTTGACGTTCATATCCCAATGAAAGTCTGGCACGTTCATTTATAAAACCGGACGGCAAATCACTTTCATTACGCGGATACAATGCTCCATTACGGTATTCACCTCTTGTACGAATCTGGGCCGAAACAAAAAATTTGTCTTTTTCGTTATTTTCTTCCTGGGCATAAGAGATTGATACATTTCCTATAAATAAGAATGCTATCAACATAGATAAGTTTCTTCTTCTCATAAATCATAAGGTTTAATCAGTTCATATTATAAGTATGTATACTGCTACCTTGTGCAGACGGCAAATAATTTATTCCCCACCAGCACATCTGCAGAAACACAAACGATAACAGTAAAACATACAAGGATGCTTTCCGTTTATTATGCATTCCTATCCTCATATGTATATATGTGAGATATGAAAACCATGTAACTGCAGCCCATGTTTCTTTTGGGTCCCATGACCAGTAATGTCCCCATGCTTCCTTTGCCCATAATGCTCCGGTCAACATACCTAAAGTCATGAATGACAATCCGACATATACCAGGTTATCACACAAGGCCATTTCTTTGACATCGCCTTGATTTTTCTTTATCCATAAAAGATAAATTCCCATTATGGCCGAAGCCCCAAGCATAGCATAAGCAAACATGTATATAATGACATGAGGAGCAAACCATGGGCTTTGCAACGCAGGCATCAAAGCCTTATTGTGAATTTCAGGTTTAAGAATGTTTACACAAATGAATACTACAGACAGTATAGTACTGAATCCAAGTATCCATTTATACCTCCATCTCATATAGGTAATCAACCCAGCAAATGGCAGGAAAAAAGAATACCACAGACGGGTCTCTCCCATTGTGCGCAAAGGAGGTCTCTCCAATGAATACCACAACAAGCCTATAAATGTTCCAAAGACAAGAAGTCCCATAAAAGTAAATGTACATGCTCGTATTTTGAATTCTTTAAAAGCATTCCATGAACCTATAATCCAGAACAATACAGACGCTATGGCAAAATATATAAACCAGTCCCAACTCATCATATTTCCCTATTTTCTAATTATTTTTCTTTTGGGCAGTGACAAACATACACACAGCACCAAACATCATCATTATAATTCCCACATAAACAGCCGGAAGCCAAGGATCTGAAACCAGTTCAAAAACACTTATATCACTCCAACGCCCTTTGCTTTCATCATAACTCAACTGATATATCTTCCAGCCTTCTATATCTGCCGGTTTGTTTACCTCTATTGTTTCTTCCTGTTTTTTCCCGCTTTCTGTATATATAAGTACATCTGAAGAGAAACGTCGGGGTTCTCTATCCGGCATTACCAGACTGCAATTACTGTCAAGGCGAAGAGCCTGATATGGGAACAGAAAACTTCCACAGCTTACCCAACCACTGGCAGTTCGTTTCCCATCATTGGAAACCGCCTTCACATTTACAGCATAAGTGGCTCCGGTACTTGGCCATTCAACATACCTTATAGTATCTTCTCCTGATACAGATGCAGCCATTTCTATTCTGTCCAATATTTCAACCTTCCACTCTGACAGCTTACCGGAATTTACTCCATCTTCCAGCAAAAGGTGTTCAGGTTTATCGTGCGGTAAAGCCTTTCCTGTAGAATTATCTATCAGCATCAGTTTCGGTGGATATTCGTCTATACTAAAGTTCTTTAGTTCTATAGCTAACGGCAATTCATACAAATTCCCGTTAATATCTGTAGCACGCCATTCAGTCTGTCCAATACGGGTATTCATAGTCAGTCTCTTCATATCAGCACTTCCCAAAGTAGCTGAAACCAAAGCTATAAACAACCCTAAATGATTTAGCAGAAATGGTATTCTGCTAAGACGAAATGAACACAAATGTTTTATGGAAACCAGTCCCACTATTGAAGTCATCCAAATATAAATCAGGATGAAAGGCCAGAAAGAAAGCATACTGTTAAATATGAAAACTTTGTCTGAAGAAACAGAAGACGGCACCTGTTTTATCATCCCCATAAGGAATGTCAGAAATACAACTGCTATCAATGATGGTACAGCTGCATTATACGACATTGCCCAGCGAACAAAATATAGCTTTTTCCTTAAAATATAAAGCATTATCAAGACCACTACATACACTGTTAAAATACATATATTAAGTGGCCAAGCAAAACTGCTCCAATCAACAGCCCCCGTAAATAGATGCAAAATAAGACCTATGGCTATCAATCCGCCACAGGTCATTATTCCTTCTTTTACTCCCCAAGTATTCTTCCACATAAATATCAGATAATGCGTCCGTTAGATTTTGCCTCTTTCAACCAATCTGGCACAGTCTTATTCATAAAACGTTCCTTTGCAGCTTTCTCTGCAGGAATATCCAGTCCAATAAATTTCTGAGCCTTTTCCTTGGTTGATATATCAGGCATAGGTACATTGTCTGTATATCCATGTTTTGCCAATATCTTGGAAATAGACAATCTCGCCTGTAAGGCTCTGTCAAGCCCATGCGACAGAATTCTCTGTATTTCCTGAGGCGCATGGAATGCTGCTCCGTGTGATGCCACTCCAAAGTCCCATCTCCACTGTGCCTCGCGCAGAAGCTTTAGAACAGGTTTCATTTCATTATCCGTAGCTCCCTTGTCCCATGCAAATTTGGCTTCAATATGTGCAGAAGCTAATTCTTCTTCCAGACGGTTTCTTATTTCATTAGCCTTACGCTGACGTTCATAAACATTATTACGCAGAGTTTCCTCACTTTCACGGTGGCAAACCTGACATGTACGGTCTATCATGGCAAGAGGACTCTGGATATGATGGTCACTGAACTTCATACCGCCTTCACTCTTATACGGCATGTGGCAGTCTGCACATGATACTCCTCGCTGTCCATGAATTCCCATCTGGGATATTTCATAATCAGGATGTTGTGCCTTGATAATAGGAGCACGGCTCAAGGCATGTGTATAGTCAGAGAAATTGTTCTCATCATAATATTGTTCTATCGTTTCCACTGTCATACCCTTGTCCCAAGGAAATGTCAGATATTTCCCATCTCCTTTGAAGTAATATTCCACATGACACTGTGCACAGACCAAAGAACGCATTTCCTGCGGTGTTGCCTTTGTTATATCTTTTCCCTGACGTGCAAATGCTTCAATCAAGGCTGGACGGCTTATATGAAGATCCATAGTCTCTGAATCGTGACAGTCTGAACATCCTATAGGATTTACAATCTCCGAGCCAAAAGCAGCCCACTTGTTGTTATAGAATGAATCAACACCTATTTCCTGCATCATACGTGGGACGTCAGGACTCTTGCATGTCCAGCATGTAGAAGGCTGAGGACCGTCATTCTTGCTTTCCGGAGCGCCTGTACGCAATGTTGCCCGTATATCCTCTATTGCGTGCATATGTCCACGCGGTGTAGAATAGTCCTTTGAGAAAGCATAACCAGCCCATAATATGACCATTTCAGGACGCTGTTCGAGAACGTCAACCATTACGTTTCCATTAAACTCACTCTGAAAATCAGTATTGGCTGTTTCTGTCCAGGTCTGATATTCTCTCGGGAAATCACTCTGGAACTTTTCATTCTGAGGTACAATACCCTTCATAGGATTCTTTCTGTTATTAAAAATGCTTACCACTTCAGCTCTGCGTTCAGACAAAGCAGATACAGCAAGTCCCAAACAAAAAACAACGGTCATTGAAACACCAAACAACAACCATCCATGCCAAGATTTAAAATTATTGTTCATATATTATAGTTTTATTTTATTATTTCTTCATTTCCTTAAGCCATTCCGGCACGGGTGATTCCGGTAGTGGCACTATCGCATTGGGAGTGGAAGAAAGACTGTTTTTCCCTCCATGAGGTACCTCCCTATGACAATCCCAACATGCTTTTCCTTTTCCAACTTCCGACATCATATAGTCTATACGTCCTGTTTCCACAAATTCGGTATTAAGTTGCTGGTGGCATCGGATACAGTTATTCATTATAACTTGTGAACTTGCAGGATGTGCCTGTATGACCTGCGGTTCAGAACTTGCCAGAAAAGCAGCAACGTGCTTTATCCCGTCCATTCCCTTAAAAGCCCATTTCTTTACAAAGTTTTCATGAGGAACATGACAATCATTACAAGTGGCGCTCCTTGAATGGGAACTATGCATCCATGTAGCGTAATAAGGGGACATAATATGACAATTCACACAAGCCGACGGCTCATCTGTAAGATAAGTATGCGCTCTTAACATATAAAGGAAGAATAATCCACTCCCTACTATAGTTCCTGTCACAATGGCTGTTATTATTTTCTGCCTTTTAGATAATATCATAAGTGTACATTTTTTGCAAAAAAAAACATTTTAGCGAAATAATCAGTGTAAGAAATATGACGCTTACATTATTTTTTTTAGGTTATCCCTTCCATCAAGGACAAATCCCATCGCCACCTTTCACCACAACCCTCTCAAAATAAATCAGTTACGGTGAAAGGTAACGGAAAAACCGGCAGAAAAGCCATGTAGTTGTCAGGAGTTCGCATGGTGAAGTTTCACCATAAGCTGCTGAAAGTAAGCGGATTGTGGTGAAAGATGGATACGCGGACGACGCGAATGGTGGCGGATGAACGCGGATTTTTAATGATTCTCCAAAATGGGGTGAAACTTTATCTTTCACCATATTCTACTGATTTTCAGTCAGAAATTACCCGGTGAAAGCGTGAAGGCTATTTTCGGCATTCTGTTTTTATATGTGTATATCCGCACTTCAAAGGCATCCGCGTATTCATCTTTCACCACTAAAGTCCTACATGGCGCCTGCAACTACCAACTTTTGCCGCGCAACGTCGGTAATCAGTCGGCGGGATTTGAACAAAATGCCGCCGGGTTTTGCCTGAAAAGTCCACGAGTTTTGTCTGCAAATGCCTCGGGTTTTACTTGCAATTGCCACGGGTTTTGCCAGCAACTCCCACGAGTATTGCTTGCATGGCTCGCGAGCCGTGCAAGTGTCGCTCACGAGCCACACAAGTGTTTCTCACGAGCCGTGCAAGCATCGCTCGCGAGTATACCACACAACTACTGCCGCCGGATTTTTTCCCAGTTAGGAAAAAAATATTGCCCAGTTAGGAAAAAATTATTGCCTAACTGGGAAAAAAATGGAGAAGAATTACCCGATGCGCCGGTTGCGATTCCAGAAACGGGAAGTAATGTCTATCAATTCGTCGGCCGTACCTATCCTGTACAGGCGCTGATTGGTGGTAGGTTGGCGCAACCCTCCCAAATGCCGGATGTAGGGGCCTATCTTGATATAGTCGAAACGGCTTCTGCAAATAGCCGGTGAAAGGATGGTGCGTCCGCTGTACCAGGCCACCTTCAGCTGCGGATAGCGTTGGCGCAGATAGCCCGCCAATCCGTTGACAGCAGCCGGATCGGAATCGCCTCCCATGAAACAGACACAGGTTATGTCCGAAGCATATTTCGCAAGAAACTCATCTAATGCCACAGGAGTCAGAGGTTTGCCGACATCGCCCCACAAGTACGAACTGTGACAACCCGGACAACGGCAAGGACAGTTGGACAGATTGATGGACAGCGTCACTTCATCGGGAATTTCCTGAAACACGATGCCGGCATTGACATACTTAAGCATAACTTATTTATTAACAACAAACTAAAAACTTTCAATCTAACTCGTTGCCGGCCACCGCATAGTAGCGCTGGGCGGCTTCGTGCTGACGGGCCTCGGAGAAATTGCTGACACGCTTCAGATAGCCGATGATGCGCGTCATGTAGTCTACGTTTCTGGAGTGGCAATGGGGACACTCGCGCAGGTAGCGCTTGTCGATGTAGCCACACTCGTTGCAGATTGTATTGGGGATGTTGAAGGTAAAGTAATTGCATCCTTCTTCCGCCGCCACTTTCAGCAACTTCCGGTATTGTGCCTGCGAAAGGTGCTCTTCGAGGTTCATATGCAGAGCCGAACCGCCCGTCAGGTGTTCGATGTAGGGAGCGCCGTGTAACCTGAACTTGTCGATGATGTTCAGCGAATCGTCCTCGACCACGTAGAAATAGCTGTTATAGCAGCTGCGGGGTACGAAATAGCCGTCTTCCAGGTCCCACTTGGCGTGCTTCACACCCACATTTTCGGCCGGAATCATCTCGCAGTTGAACAGGACATTCTTCGTCTGATACTCCTTGTTCTTCTTTTCGACCAGTCCGAGAATGGTCTGCACAAAACGCAGGTAATCGGGATTGTCGCTGATCTTGATTCCCATAAACTCGGCAGCCTCAACCAGACCGTTGACGCCAATCGTCAGGTATTGCCGCCCCATATTGATGTAGCCAGCATCGAACAGGGGCAACATGCCATGTTCGTGCAACGCTTTCAGATTCTCGTTATAAGCCAGCTGCGCCCGGTGGCACAGGTCGATGACATCGGTCAGAAACGTCTTGTAGTCGAGCTGGTGATTGACGGCATACTGCACACAGCGGTTGATATTCACCGTCAGCACACTCTTCGAACCGGTCGATACGCCACCCGCTCCCAAGGTATAGCTGAAACCGTTGTCCTGTATCTCGTTGCGCAAGCGGCAGCAGCTGGACAGTGAGTCGGCACTGCTACTCATATAAGTAAAGAAGGAATGCCCCTCGGCATACATTTCGGCTGTAAAATCGCCCCACTCCTGGTCCAGCACATCGCCGTCCTTGCTCAGCAGAGCCACCGTCTCGACCGGAAAAGTCAGCACCGTCTTGGTACGTTCCCGGTTGAACCACTTCATAAACCGCTTTTGCAGCCAGTTCAGTCCCTCCCAGTCGGGCTTGCTGCCGTCGGGGAAAAAGAAGTCGCCGAACAGGCTTTCGAAATAGTAACGGTCGTAATACGAAATGTTCCAGAAGACAGCCTGATAGTTGCGTGCTCCGGTAGGCTGATTGATGGAATAGACAATCTGTTCGAAGCAATCGGTAATGATTTTATCGACCGTACGCTGCTTCAGCGAAAGGTCCACCACCTTTTCCGGCTCCTTGTAATACTCGCGGCCGTACTCCAGCCCGATGAAATAGTTGAGATACATCAGAAACTCGGGCGTGGCACAAGCTCCGCTCAACATGCTCGAAACCATGAACACCATGTTGACAAAGCCTCCGCAGAACGACTTCAGGTTGGTGGGTGCCGTCGAATTGCCGCCTATCGACTTCGTACCGCCCGTCAGCCAGGGGTACATCGTGATGGAAGCACAATAATTGGCCAGACTCGTCTCGTCATTCTTATATATAAAGTGGTGAGTCAGCAGGTCAAGGTACTGGTCCGCCAGTTCCTTGCCATACATTTTCTTCATGCGGTCGGTCAGCAACCGGCGATTCAGGCGGATGAAGTTCGACTTGGGCAGTTCACCAATCAGCGTGGCGATGTTTTTATGCTCCACATTGGCGTTGGCATCGTACTTCGAACCGGTAGCGGCATTGGTTGCCTCGCAATAGTCGGACAAGAACTTCAGTTCGTCCATCACCTCGCGGTCCTCCGCATGACGCTGCCGGTAGAGCATGAACGACTTTGCCACCCGATAATGTCCCTCGCGCATCAGGGCTTCCTCCACTAAGTTCTGGATTTCTTCCACCTTGATGCCGTCGTACAGGTCGAGCCGGCTGATGATTTTCGAAACATTACTCAGGCTGACAGGCTCGTTCACCGAACGGAATGCCTTGATAATGGCATTCATTATCTTGTCGAGCGAGAAGCGGTCGGCCGATCCGTCCCGCTTCACAATTGTAAAGTCACTGGTTTCCATCACTGTTTTCATTGTTTTTCCTGTTTTGTCCGGCCAATAAACCACTGTTCGCACACAATATGGCTTCCCGAAGGCTACAGCCGGCATTTTGCGGACACACCTCTTCCTCAGGTATGCCTTTCCCACAAAAAGTTTAATTACTGAATATTTTCGCACCGCTTTTCTATCCCACGAGTAAAAACGGCCTTTGATGAAAATGGCAGGTCTTCTGACTGACTCCCGCTCCGACACCTTCCCAGTTCAGTTGACCAGTGGCAAGAGTAATTGTCGGAACGTTGAATGGAGCTTCACAGCAGCGGGACTGTTCGGGACTTTCACCCGATTCCCTTTTAATTCACGAAGATGAATATCCGCATGAAACCAATTCGCGGCAAATATAGCAGAAAAAACAAAAAGGCAGAGAAAGAAACCGGAAGTTTTTTCAGCCGAAAGATGGGAAACAAGGCGAAAGATACCGCCAAATGGGTAATTATTCCCCAACATTGTAGCACAGATTCTACAATATCCCCACTTCCAGTCAGCCAACCGTCTGCCCGATTTTTGCAGCAATATTGCTAACAAACGTAAGTACAGGCTAACATTTCTGAAAGCGATGCCCGAACTGCATATCTGGCACTGGAACACGCGGTATGGAAATAAAAAGAAAACATTTCTGCCCAGATAAGAGCCTAAAAGCCTGTTTTCAAACAATTCCCCTATCTTGTAAGAAACAACCAAAAAGGATTTTTATCCAACAAACATACAGTCGCATCGTCCAACAGAGCATAAACAGACATTAACAGACAAAATACAGTATGCCACAAATCGCTGTTTCTGTTGGCACTCCCTTTGCACTACAGTTTATGAGTGAGAAAATAAAACCTGAATATTCACCTAAACTTAAACGATTATGAAAAAGGTATTAGTAACAGTAGCGATGATTCTCGGAGTAAGCACTTTTGCAACGTTTGCACAAGAAGTAACCCCACCTGTAACAGAAAACGCAACGGAAGCTACCGCTCCGCAAGATGAGTTTGTAAAAATGGATCCTTCAGCACTGCCGCAATCCCTCGTCGAGAAACTGGCAGCAACAAACGAAGGCGCAAGTGTGAAAGAAGCCTATGTGAAAGAAACAGAAGGCAAGAAAATCTACAAGTTAGTTCTCGTCACGACAGACGAACAAGAGTTGACAGTCATTTTGGACGAAAATGGTGAGCCTGTCAAAGAATAAACTCTTCAGAATGTAAATACCCCTATTGGCAGTCCCGGTTCGCGATGAATCGGGATTGCTATTTCGAGCGTTTGTAATCTGCGATAAAGCCCTCCATCATCCACTTGGCCAAAGCCTGACGGTTGGAACTAAGAACAAAACGACGCTGGTCGAAAGCATTCTGAATATTACCCAGTTCGACAAACACAGCTGTCGGCGAAGCATTGAGCAGCACATACAGACGACGCGAGCTGACAGTACCTTCGAAACCACGGTTGGGCTGATGCCGGTCGTATTTCGATTCGAAAGTATTCTTCATCCCCGTAGCCAGCCGCTTGCCCAGCGTGCTCTGCGGAGCATAATAAAAGAACACATCAGTCTGTGCACTCTTGCTACGGCTGTCTACATGCAGAAAAATTGCCCGGCAATATTTATACTTTTTACGATCCTTGCGATAATATTCATTGATTTTTGCACAACGTTGTTGCAGCCTTGCTACCTGGTTCAAAGGAATCGGATCGCCCATACAGGTCTCACGTTTGCTGTTCGAGAGATAACGGTCGTTGCGGATACCGTCCTTGGCGTCTTGTATGATGATACGCACCTCGGCTCCTTCCTGCATCAGGTTACGTGCCAGTCGCAGCGCTACATCGTATGCATACTCGTCCTCGTGCAGCTCGGTTTTCCCAATCCGACCTATCGCACCCGGATCAGGACCTCCGTGTCCACTCACTACATAGAAGCAGGCTCCTTGCAGACGGTTGCCTGTCACCTTTACATCCGCCAGTCTCTTCCCGAAAAGCGGCTCGTGAATCACACTTTTCCTGCTACCCGATTTTCGGTGCCTGCTATCTTCTCCTCCTCTGCTACCTTTTGCATGCAAAGGCGGCAACTGATATTTCACGCCCAGACGCAGCTCTTCCTTACCACGCAAGGCCTTTTTATTAAGTTCAAGAAATTCCTTATAATAACTTCTTCCCGGTCGGCCGTTGCGCTCAAGAAATGTCGAAATACCTTCACCAGCTTTCGGAGTGTCGCACTGCTCCTGCGCCGAAACCGCAAAAGAAAATACAACCAAAAGAAAGGATACGAACAGAATACGAATCATAAATCTACAATCAATATTTTGGAACGGTTGTGCACCAATAAATTATCATTTAACCTTCATTGCGGACAAAATTACATTATTTTCCTTACTTTTGCGAGCAGTTACATGTTAATTGATAAGAAACTAAAAAAAATAGATAGCATTATGGCAAAACAATTCAAGCCCGAGACCCTCTGCGTACAAGCCGGATGGTCTCCTAAAAAAGGAGAGCCGCGGGTGCTCCCTATCTACCAGAGTACAACCTTCAAATACGAAACCAGCGAGCAGATGGCGCGTTTGTTCGACCTCGAAGAAAGCGGATATTTTTATACCCGTCTGCAAAACCCCACCAACGATGCTGTTGCCGCCAAGATTGCTGCCCTCGAAGGAGGTGTAGCCGCCATGCTGACGTCCAGCGGACAGGCTGCCAACTATTATGCCATCTTCAACATCTGCGAAGCGGGCGATCACTTTGTCTGCTCGTCGGCCATCTATGGCGGTACGTTCAACCTGTTTGGTGTCACCATGAAGAAGCAGGGTATTGACGTTACTTTTGTCAATCCTGACGCCAGCGAAGAAGAAATCTCCGCCGCTTTCCGTCCCAATACGAAAGCCCTGTTTGGCGAAACCATCTCGAACCCCGCTCTTGAGGTGCTCGACATCGAGAAGTTTGCCCGTATTGCACACAAACATGGTGTGCCCCTGATAGTGGACAACACCTTCCCTACTCCCATCAACTGCCGTCCGTTCGAATGGGGAGCCGACATCGTGGTTCACTCTACCACCAAGTACATGGACGGACATGCCACCAGCGTAGGCGGCTGTATCGTAGACAGTGGAAACTTCGACTGGGATGCCCATGCCGACAAGTTCCCCGGACTGTGTACGCCCGATGAATCGTATCACGGACTGACGTATACAAAAGCCTTCGGCAAGATGGCCTACATCACCAAGGCTACCGCACAGCTGATGCGCGACCTGGGTAGCATTCAGTCGCCCGAAAATGCTTTCCTGCTGAACCTCGGTCTCGAAACCCTGCACCTGCGTATGCCTCAACACTGCAAAAACGCACAGGCCGTTGCCGAATACCTGCAAAAGAACGAAAAAGTGGCATGGGTGAACTATTGCGGCCTGCCCGACAACAAATACTACGAACTGGCACAGAAATACATGCCCAACGGTTCGTGCGGTGTTATCTCCTTCGGTCTGAAGGGTGGACGCGACGTAGCCATCCGGTTCATGGACAACCTGAAGTTGGCTGCTATCGTTACTCACGTAGCCGATGCACGTACCTGCGTGCTGCATCCTGCCAGCCATACACACCGCCAACTCACTGATGAGCAACTGATCGAAGCTGGCGTACGTCCTGACCTGATCCGTTTCTCGGTCGGAATAGAAAATGTGGACGATATTATCGCCGATATCGAACAGGCACTGAATGCCTGACATAACCCTCTTCCATCGGCATCGCATTTCAAAGCCATGCTGATGGAATAAATACAAATACAATTATACAATATTCATTATTCATCAACATCAATCAGACTATGGTAAAGATTACAAAAGAAGCTGCTTTGCTCTATCACTCGCAAGGCAAACCTGGAAAAATAGAAGTAGTCCCCACAAAGCCCTACAGTACACAGACCGACCTTTCGCTGGCCTATTCGCCCGGCGTAGCCGAACCCTGTCTGGAAATAGAGAAAAACCCGGAAGATGCTTATAAATATACAGCTAAAGGCAATCTGGTAGCTGTTATATCCAACGGTACAGCTGTGCTGGGACTGAGCGACATAGGCGCCTTGAGCGGTAAACCCGTTATGGAAGGAAAAGGACTGCTCTTCAAGATATATGCCGGTATCGATGTGTTCGACATCGAAGTAAACGAAAAAGATCCCGACAAGTTTGTAGAAGCTGTAAAAGCCATCGCACCGACTTTCGGCGGTATCAATCTGGAGGATATCAAAGCTCCCGAATGCTTCGAAATAGAACGCCGGCTGAAAGAAGAGCTGGACATCCCCGTCATGCACGACGACCAGCACGGTACAGCCATTATCTCCAGTGCCGGACTGCTGAACGCTCTGGAAGTGGCCGGGAAGAAGATTGAAGACGTGAAAATAGTAGTAAACGGTGCAGGCGCTTCGGCAACTTCGTGTACCAAACTGTACGAAGCACTCGGTGCACGCCGCGAAAACATCCTGATGCTGGACAGCAAAGGTGTCATCACCAGCGACCGCGAGAATCTGACCGAACAAAAACGTTACTTTGCCACCGACCGCCGCGACGTACACACCCTGGCCGAAGCCATCAAGGGAGCGGATGTATTCCTCGGACTTTCCAAAGGCAATGTGCTGACACAGGACATGGTACGCAGCATGGCCGACCACCCCATTGTGTTCGCTTTGGCCAATCCCACTCCGGAAATATCTTACGAGGATGCCATGGCTGCACGTCCCGACGTACTGATGTCAACCGGACGCAGTGACTATCCTAATCAGATAAATAACGTTATCGGTTTCCCCTACATCTTCCGCGGTGCACTCGATACACACGCCCGTGCCATCAACGAAGAAATGAAACTGGCTGCCGTACACGCCATAGCCGACCTGGCCAAACAGCCGGTACCCGACGTCGTAAACGAGGCTTACCATGTGAACAACTTTACTTTCGGCCCCGACTACTTCATCCCGAAACCGGTAGACCCGCGCCTCATCACCGAAGTATCGTGTGCCGTAGCACGCGCTGCCATGGAAAGCGGAGTAGCCCGCAAAAACATCGAAGACTGGGATGCCTACAAACTGCAACTGCGCGAACTGATGGGACAGGAAAGCAAACTGACCCGCCAGCTCTACGATACTGCCCGACGCAACCCGCAACGCGTAGTGTTTGCCGAAGGTATTCACCCCAACATGCTGAAGGCTGCCGTCGAAGCTAAGGCCGAAGGCATCTGCCATCCTATTATATTAGGTAACGACGAGGCTATCGAAAAACTCGCCAAGCAACTCGACCTCAGTCTGGACGGTATCGAGATTGTCAACCTGCGCCATCCCGACGAAGCACCGCGCCGCGAACGCTATGCACGTATCCTGGCCGAAAAACGCGCACGCGAAGGTGTCACCTACGAGGAAGCCAACGACAAGATGTTCGAACGCAACTACTTCGGTATGATGATGGTAGAGACAGGCGAAGCCGACGCTTTCATCACCGGACTGTACACCAAATACAGCAATACCATCAAGGTGGCCAAAGAAGTCATCGGCATACAGCCCTGTTACTCCCACTTCGGCACCATGCACATACTGAACTCCAAGAAAGGAACTTACTTCCTGGCCGACACACTGATCAACCGCCATCCGGATGCCGAAACCCTGATAGACATTGCCCGTCTGGCCGACCAGACCGTACGTTTCTTCAACCACACTCCGGTGATGGCCATGCTGAGTTACTCGAACTTCGGTGCCGATCAGGAAGGAAGTCCGGTAAGCGTGCACCAGGCCGTAGACTACATGCAACAGCATTATCCCGACCTGGCTATCGACGGTGAAATGCAAGTTAATTTTGCCATGAACCGTACGCTGCGCGATGCCAAGTACCCGTTCACCCGACTGAAAGGCAAGGATGTCAACACACTTATCTTCCCCAACCTGAGCTCGGCCAATGCAGGCTATAAACTGCTGCAGGCCATGAATACGGAAATGGAACTGATAGGCCCGATACAAATGGGACTGAACAAGCCGATTCACTTCACCGACTTCGAAAGTTCCGTCCGCGACATCGTCAACATCACGGCAGTAGCCGTTATCGACGCCATCGTGGATAAAAAGAAAGCCTGCCAATGAGACGTCCGTTATCAAAAACACAAATAGTATGCATTGTGCTGCTTTGGGCAGCACTTTGCTACCTTGTTCTGGTATATGCCGAACGAATTGACGGTCCTGTAATCGTAACGCTTGCACTTTCGGCTGCGTTCGTATTCCTGCCTGTCTTTCAGTCTATCAAAAAGAATAAATAATATCTTTTTATTCCATTATGCGGGATAAAACAACAAAAATGTTGGTTTATCCCGCATTTTCTTTATAAAATGTTTGCAGGTTCCAATTTTATGTTTACTTTTGCAACCGCAATCAGCAATAAAGAAGAAGTTAGTAAGCAATATATTGTTTTAGGTAACATATAGTAAAAACCAATAAAAGAAAAATAGATTATGAATGCAGCTAAGGTATTAGAAGATCTGAAAAGACGTTTTCCCAACGAACCGGAGTATCATCAGGCAGTAGAAGAGGTACTGTCGACCATCGAAGAAGAATACAACAAACATCCCGAGTTCGACAAAGCTAATCTGATCGAACGTCTTTGCATCCCCGACCGCGTATATCAGTTCCGCGTAACGTGGGTTGACGACAAAGGCAACGTACAGACAAACATGGGTTATCGCGTACAGCACAACAACGCCATTGGCCCGTACAAAGGTGGTATCCGTTTCCATGCATCAGTCAATTTGGGTATTCTGAAATTCCTTGCTTTCGAACAGACATTCAAAAACTCACTGACTACACTGCCGATGGGTGGCGGTAAAGGTGGTTCCGACTTCTCGCCGCGTGGCAAGTCAAATGCTGAAGTAATGCGTTTCTGCCAGGCATTCATGTTGGAACTGTGGCGCCACATTGGTCCCGATGTAGACGTACCGGCTGGTGATATCGGTGTAGGCGGCCGCGAAGTAGGCTTCATGTTCGGCATGTACAAGAAGCTGACACGTGAATTCAGCGGCGTACTGACAGGTAAAGGCCGCGAATTCGGTGGCTCACTGATCCGTCCCGAAGCTACCGGTTACGGTAACGTATACTTCCTGATGGAAATGCTGAAGACCAAAGGCTGGGATCTGAAAGGCAAGTCTGTCCTCATCTCAGGTTCTGGAAACGTTGCCCAATATACAGCTGAAAAAGTACTGCAACTGGGCGGTAAAGTATTGACCATGTCCGATTCTGACGGTTACGTTTACGACCCCGAAGGTATCGACCGCGAGAAACTGGACTACATCATGGAACTGAAGAACCTCTACCGTGGACGTATCCGCGAGTATGCTGAACAATATCCGGGTGTGAAGTATGTAGAAGGCGCACGTCCTTGGGGCGAAAAAGCCGACATCGCACTTCCTTCGGCCACTCAGAACGAAATTGACGGCGACGACGCACGCAAGCTGATTGCCAACGGTGTGATTGCCGTATCCGAAGGTGCCAACATGCCTTCTACTCCGGAAGCTATCCGCGTATTCCAGGAAGCTAAGATTCTGTACGCTCCGGGTAAGGCTGCCAATGCAGGTGGTGTATCGGTATCGGGTCTGGAAATGACACAGAACTCCGAACGTCTGTCATGGAGCGCTGAAGAAGTAGACGCCAAACTGCACTACATCATGGAGAACATCCACGAGAACTGCGTGAAGTATGGTACCGAATCCGACGGCTACGTGAACTACGTGAAGGGTGCCAACGTGGCAGGCTTCATGAAGGTGGCTAACGCCATGATGGCTCAAGGCATTGTATAAGAAACAAACGCAGCCATAGATACTCAATACAACTAAAGAATCTCTTCTGTCGTGCATGCACGGCAGGAGAGATTTTCTTTTATACACCTTTCATCTACTTTACATCTTATTATCAGAGAAATCGGCTAATTTTGCGCCGCATTATTCAAACAATGGACAAAAGAAACTAAAAATAACAATCCTCATGAATACAAAAGAAGTTCCGGTACTGCTGCTCACCGGTTATCTGGGCAGCGGAAAAACCACACTGGTCAATCAGATTCTTGCCAACAAGCGCGGCATCAAGTTTGCCGTCATCGTCAACGACATCGGCGAAGTGAACATCGACGCCGACCTCATCCAGAAAGGCGGCGTTGTGGGCAAGAAGGACGACAGCCTGGTAGCCCTGCAAAACGGCTGCATCTGCTGTACGCTGAAGATGGACTTAGTAGAACAGATTGGCGACATACTGAAGATGCAGCGCTTCGACTACATCGTCATCGAAGCAAGCGGCATCTGCGAACCCGAGCCCATTGCCCAGACCATCTGCTCGATACCGACGATGGGCGGCATATATACCCGATACGGCATCTGCCGGCTCGACTGCATCGTCACCGTGGTTGACGCCCTGCGCATGCAGAGCGAGTTTGCCTGCGGCGACAACCTGACGCGCAAGCACATCGACGAAGAGGACATCGAAAACCTCATCATCCAGCAAATCGAATTCTGCAACATCATCCTGCTGAACAAGGCTTCGGAAGTGAAACCCGAAGAACTGGGACGCATCAAGCAGATCATCAAGACCCTGCAGCCGGCTGCCGAAATCATTGAATGCGACTACGGACGCATTGACCTCGAACGCATCCTCAACACCCACATGTTCAACTTCGAACGCGTGGCCACCTCCGCCGGATGGATACGCGAGATAGAGCGTCAGGCTACCCCCGAAGAAGAACGCGAGGCGCACAGCTACGGCCACCACGACCACGAGGAGCACGAGCACCATCACGACGACGAGCATGAACATCACCACGACGAGGACGACGAGCACGGACACCATCACCACCACCATCACGACCACGAAGGCGGCGAGGTGGAGGAATACGGCATCCAGACGTTTGTGTACTACCGCCGTCCGGCGTTCAACATCCACAAGCTCGACCAGTTCATCGCCACCCGCTGGCCCAGCAACATCATCCGTACCAAGGGCGTGTGCTACTTCAGCCACAACCGCGACATGTCGTACCTCTTCGAGCAGGCCGGCGTGCAGAAGAAACTGACCGAAGCCGGACTGTGGTATGCCACTGCTCCCGAAGAAGACCTCATCGAACTGATGAAACAGGAGCCGGGACTGATGCGCGACTGGGACGAGAAGTATGGCGACCGGATGCAGAAGTTAGTCTTCATCGGCCAGCACATAGACAAGGAACAGCTGACACGCGACTTAGACGCCTGTTTAGAGTAACTAACATTTTGACACTTTGTATTTCACCTGCGGCGAGAATGCGATATTTCCGGCCGCAGGTGTTTTTGTTTCCATTTTCCGAAGCGTTTTTCCGCATTCGTCTCTTCTACAACACGATAGTGAAATATTGACATTCAGAATAGAAGAAAAACACTCCGTCCGACGGGAAAAAACCATGATTTCGGTTCCGAAATACCTTGTTGACGAACGCAACAAGCAATGTTGGCGAGCCAAACAAGCATTCTACGGGAGCCAAACAAGCAATCCACGAGAGCCGAACAAGTGTTCCAGAGGCGGCGGACAAGCATTTTTCTGCTCCGAAAGACGTTTTTTCCGACTATTAGCCGCATATATATGCAATTTGAAGGCAGTTTTTGCCCGGTTCAACTTCTATTTCGGAAGTTTCAGAAAAAGGCCGTGTCAGCCAATACGGCTTAATCATATCATTTTGAAAGGAAAACAAACAAAGAAGAAGTTTTTCTGTCACTCCGGCTTCACGACTTGAGAAGCCGTACAATGGTCCTCTTTGCACAACGCCTCGTACACCCGCGGATGGAGGAAATAACGGATGTCGCGTCCCTCGGCAATGGCCTGCCTGATAAAGGTGGAGCTGATTTCGAAAACGGGAGCCGATGTCATCCTCACCGTCGGAGGAAGTGTCTGTGGGTCGACCGGATAGCCCGGACGCGGATATACGATGAGCGGAGTAGTGGCCAGAATACGTTCCGACTCGCGCCAGCGCGGGAACAGCAGCCAGTTGTCCGACCCGATAATCAGATGAAAGACGTGCTGAGGATAAGCACGCCGAAGCTCGTCAAACGTATGCACCGTGTACGAAGGCCGCGGCAAACGAAACTCGAAGTCGGACGCCCGGAACTTAGGATAGCCCTCGACGGCAAGCTGAACCAGCTTCAGACGCAACGAGTCGTCCATCAGTTCGTCGGCCTCTTTCAGCGGATTGCGGGGGCTGACCATAAACCATACCTGGTCCAGTCCCTCGTACTCGCAAAGGTAGTTGGCCAAAGCCAGATGTCCGATATGAACGGGATTGAAGGAGCCGCTGAAAATGCCGATGTTCATCTGTTTCACTGAGATTGAAGATTTAAACAAGGATGTCCGCCGCGATGCCCTATTTCTTCCTGCCGCCACGCAAAGTGCGACCCACCAAAAAGGCGTTATAGCCTGTGAAAAGCGCCATGAGCAACATGCATACCGTCAGTTCGTAATCCGAATAACAGTAGTAACCCACCGCCAGACCAATCAATGCAAGGCAGAGCACAATGTTGATGACCAACAGCACTTTGTTCAATTTCGTGCGTCCCGCCATCGGCGAAGGTTTGTTGCCTGTACTTCTATTCAACGACTTCATGACTGCAAAAATTTGGTGATAACTTCCAGCGCTTCGGCCTTGGCTTTCTCCAAGTCGTCGTTCACAATCACCTTGTCGAACTTCGGAGCAAACGAAAGCTCGTACTGGGCCTTTGCCACACGGTCTTCAATTACTTCGGGCGTATCGGTGCCCCGTCCTACAAGGCGGCGACGAAGTTCTTCCACCGAAGGCGGTTGGATGAATACCGACAAGGCACGGTCGCCATAGAACTTCTTGATGTTGCATCCGCCCACAACATCGACGTCGAACACCACGTTCTGTCCGTCGGCCAGTTGCTTTTCGACCTGTGCTTTCAGCGTGCCGTAGAAGCGGTCGTGATAAACCTCCTCGTACTCCAGAAACTCATCGTCTGCAATACGACGGCGAAACTCTTCCGGCGTCAGGAAAAAGTATTCTACACCGTCGCGTTCGGTTCCGCGCGGCGGACGGCTGGTAGCCGATATGGAAAAAGCCAGATTCAGGTTCTGTGTCAGCAAATAATTGATGATGGTTGACTTGCCCGAACCCGAGGGGGCTGAAAAGATAATCAGTTTAGCCACAACGATTCTATTAAGAATTAAAATATTTAAGTAGTTAAATTAAGAGAGGAAGAATTCTTCCTTTCCATCACATCACGTTCAGGACCTGTTCCTTGATCTGCTCCAGTTCGTCCTTCATCTGAACGACAATCTTCTGCATCTCGGCATGGTTGGACTTGCTGCCCAGCGTATTGATTTCGCGTCCCATTTCCTGAGCGATGAATCCCAGCTTCTTGCCTTGTCCACTGCCACTTTCCAGTGTGCTGATGAAGTATTTCAGGTGATTAGCCAGACGTTGTTTCTCTTCGTTGATGTCGAGCTTTTCGATGTAGTAGATGAGTTCCTGCTCCAGACGGTTCTTGTCGTAATCCACGCTCAGTGTTTTTTCCAAAGCTTCCGTAATGCGATCCTTGATTTTTCCGACCCGTTCCTTCTCGTAAGGCTCTACAGTTTCGAGCAGATGAGTAATGTTAGCTATTTTCTCACGGAATTTCTTTTCGAGGGCGGCGCCTTCCTGCTTGCGGAAGTCCACCAGATGCCCGATGGCATCGCGTACGGCGGCAGCTACCACGCTCCACTCCTCGTCGGTCACCTCGACCGTCTCGTTCTTGGTCATCACGTCCGGCATGCGAAGCAAAGCTGCAAACCAGTCTTCGGGCTCGGGAATACCCGTCGCAGCCGATATTTCCTTTATCCGATTGTAGTAAGCCGTCACCAGTTCCTGATTGATGGGAGTAGCCAGTTGTTCGGCGTCTTTCTTCTCAATCCATAAGCTGAAATCCACCTTTCCGCGCTCCAGCGTCTTGGCTATTTCGTTACGGATTTCCATCTCTTTCTCTCGGTAAAGCGGGGCAATGCGTGTAGACAAATCCATTGCCTTGCTGTTAAGCGATTTTATCTCAACGTTCACTTTTTTATCGGGCAGTTCGACTGTTGCCTTGCCATAACCCGTCATTGACTGTATCATAATGCTTCTTAAGTTTTGCGCAAAATTACACGATTATTTTAAATACTGAAAATAATCATGTATTTTTGTCTGCTGATTAAAAGATTAGAAACTATGTCATGTATCTTACATATTGAGACGTCTACTTCCGCCTGCTCGGTGGCAGTCAGCGAAGACGGACAAAACGTATTTACAAAAGAAGACCTGAACGGCCCATCTCACGCCGTTTCATTGGGAGTATTTGTCGAAGAAGCCCTGTCGTTTGCCGACAGCCATGCCATGCCGCTCGATGCGGTAGCCGTCAGCTGTGGCCCAGGCTCGTACACCGGCCTGCGTATCGGTGTGTCCATGGCCAAAGGCGTATGCTACGGACGCGACCTGAAACTCATCGGCCTGCCTACGCTGAAGGTGCTTAGTGTCCCCGTGCTGCTCTATCACGACGAGCTGCCCGACGATGCCCTGCTGTGCCCCATGATCGACGCCCGCCGCATGGAAGTTTATGCCGCCATCTACGACCGCGCCCTCAGACCCGTGCGCGACATTGCCGCCGACATTGTGGACGAAAACTCGTACACGGAATTTCTGAACGAACATCCCGTATACTTCTTCGGCGACGGAGCCGCCAAGTGCAAGGAGAAGATAACTCATCCCAACGCACACTTCCTTGACGACATCCGTCCGCTGGCCAGCATGATGTTCCCACTGGCCGAAAAAGCTATAGCCGAACAGGACTTCAAGGACGTAGCCTACTTCGAACCCTTCTACCTGAAAGAGTTCGTGGCCAGCATGCCCAAGAAGCTGCTGTAAGCCAACGCCGTGAAAGAAAAAGACATTACCCAACGTCAATTATCCATTAACAAAATGCAATATAACACTCAACAGAAACGGATGCCTCTTCCCGAATACGGACGCAGCATCCAGAACATGGTAGACCACGCTCTGACCATCGAGAACCGTGCCGAGCGCCAACGCTGTGCCAACACCATCATCAACATTATGGGAGGTATGTTCCCGCACTTGCGCGACGTGCCCGACTTCAAGCACAAGCTTTGGGATCACCTGGCCATCATGTCCGACTTCAAGCTCGACATCGACTATCCTTTCGAAGTCATCCGCAAGGACAAGCTGGACAACAAACCCGAGCCCGTCCCCTACCCCAACACCAAGATACGCTACCGCCACTACGGACGCACGCTGGAAATACTGATCCAGAAAGCTTGCGAATTTCCCGAAGGCGACGAGAAGCGCAATCTGGTAGCCCTGATCTGCAACCACATGAAGAAGGACTACATGACGTGGAACAAGGACACGGTAGACGACCGCAAGATAGCCGAAGATCTTTTAGAACTGTCGAACGGAAAACTGCAAATGACCGACGACATCGTACGCCTGATGGCCGAACGCATCGAGCAGAACTACCGTCCCAACAAGGCTAATAATAACAACAACCGGAACAACAATAACAACCGGAACAATAATAAACGGAAATACTAAATACCCTGCAACACCATGGCATCATTTGTAATAGAAGGAGGTCACAGACTTTCGGGCGACATCTATCCCCAGGGAGCCAAAAACGAGGTACTGGAGATTATCTGCGCCACTCTGCTCACACCCGAGGAAATCATCGTGCACAACGTCCCCGATATTCTGGACGTCAACAATCTGATTCAACTGATGCGCGACATGGGCGTCACCGTGTCCAAGCAAGGGATAGATACTTACAGCTTCAAAGCCGAGAACGTCGACTTGGACTATCTGGAAAGCGACGCCTTTCTGAAGAAATGCTCCAGTCTGCGTGGCTCTGTCATGCTGGTAGGTCCCATGGTGGCACGATTCGGCAGAGCGTTGATTTCCAAACCCGGAGGCGACAAGATAGGACGCCGCCGACTGGACACACACTTCATCGGCATACAGAACCTGGGCGCCGACTTCACCTATAACGACAAGCGCGAAATCTTCGAGATTACCGCCCGCGAGCTGAAAGGCACCTACATGCTGCTCGACGAAGCGTCCGTCACCGGTACCGCCAACATCGTCATGGCTGCCGTGCTGGCCAAAGGCAAAACAACCATTTACAACGCAGCATGCGAGCCTTACGTACAACAGCTGTGCCGCATGCTGAACCGTATGGGGGCCAAGATAGAAGGCATTGCCTCGAACCTGCTCACCATCGAAGGCGTAGAAGAGCTGCACGGAACGGAACATACCGTACTGCCCGACATGATCGAAGTGGGCAGTTTCATCGGAATGGCTGCCATGACAGGAAGCGAACTGACCATCAAAAACGTGTCGCACCAGAATCTGGGCATTATTCCCTACAGCTTCCGCCGACTGGGCATCCAGATGGAGCAACGGGGCGACGACATCTACATTCCTGCTCAGGACAGTTACGAAATAGAATCATTCATCGACGGCTCCATCATGACCATTGCCGATGCCACGTGGCCGGGACTTACTCCTGACCTTCTCAGTGTGATGCTTGTAGTAGCCACACAGGCCAAAGGCAGTGTGCTCATCCACCAGAAGATGTTCGAAAGCCGTTTGTTCTTTGTGGACAAACTGATAGACATGGGAGCACAAATCATCCTTTGCGACCCGCATCGCGCCGTTGTCATCGGTCACAACCACAACTTTAAGCTGCGCGGAGGCAATCTGACTTCACCCGACATCCGGGCAGGCATCGCCCTGCTGATAGCAGCCATGAGTGCCGATGGCATCAGCCGCATCCACAACATCGAACAGATAGACCGCGGCTACCAGAACATCGAAGGACGACTCAATGCACTGGGAGCACGGATAACGAGAATATAAACAATATGATCAAACGAGAAGAAGTATATAAAATAGGTATATTCAACAAGCCCCACGGCATCCACGGCGAATTGCAGTTCACCTTCAGCGACGACATCTTCGACCGTGTGGAAGCAGAATACATCATCTGCCTGTTGGACGGTATCCTCGTACCCTTCTTCATCGAAGAGTACCGCTTCCGTTCGGACACCACAGCCCTGATGAAACTCGAAGGAATCGATACCGCCGAACGGGCACGCATGTTCACCAACGTTGAGGTCTACTTCCCCATAAAACATGCCGAGCAGGTTGCACCGGACGAACTGACGTGGAACTACTTCGTAGGGTTCCGTATGGAAGAAATACACCACGGACACTTGGGTGAAGTAACCGATGTGGACGACTCTACCCTCAACACCCTCTTCATCGTAGACCGCCAGGGAGAGGAACTGCTCATTCCTGCACAGGAAGACTTTATCGTCGACATCGACCAGCAGCATAAAGTCATTACGGTAGACTTGCCGCAAGGCCTGCTGAACCTTGACGAAGCAGAAGAGGAATAAAACGAAAAAAGCCTGGTTTACAAAAAAACAATACTGAATAAACAGGATCGAATCATGATAAAGAAAAACAGGAAACGAAGAAAAGCCTTTTGGAAAGACATCAAATTCAAGTACAAACTGACCGTCATCAACGAGAATACGCTGGAAGAGGTCTTCGGTTTGCACGTGTCCAAACTGAACGGCATCTCCGTACTGCTTTCCGTACTTACCGTCCTGTTTCTGATTGCTGCCCTCATCATAGCTGCCACACCTCTACGCAACTATTTGCCTGGTTATATGAACAGTGAGGTCCGTGCACAGGTTGTAGAAAACGCCTTGCGGGTAGACTCCCTACAGCTATTGGTCAACCAGCAGAACCTCTACATCATGAACATCCAGGACATCTTTCTGGGAAAAATCAAAGCCGACACCGTACGTTCCATGGACTCACTGGCCATTCTCCGCGAGGACTCGCTGATGGAACGCACCCAACGCGAAACCGACTTCCGCAAACAGTATGAAGAGGCCGAAAAGTACAACCTGACCAACATCACCGCTCACACCGAAGCCGATGGACTGATCTTTTACCGCCCCACCCGTGGTATGATTTCGGCCAAGTTCGATGCCGAACAGCAACACTTCGGCACCGACATTGCCGCCAATCCCGGTGAAAGCGTTTTGGCTACCCTCGACGGCACGGTCATACTGAGCACTTATACCACCGAAACAGGGTACATGATAGCCATACAACACAGCCAGGAGTTCGTTTCAATATATAAGCATTGTGGTTCGCTGCTCAAGAAAAGCGGCGATAAGGTGAAAGGCGGCGAAGCCATTGCACTGGTAGGAAATACCGGGCAATTGACTACTGGCCCACATCTGCACTTCGAGCTGTGGCACAGGGGCAGGGCCGCCGACCCGGAATTATTCATTGTATTCTAAACCGAACAACTGAAATATACATTATATATAAGTATAGAGAAATACTCAAAAAAACGAATCTGAAAATGATAAAGAAACAGATTGCCATATTAGGTTCTACCGGCTCCATCGGGACACAGGCCCTGCAAGTCATCGAAGAGCACCCCGACAAATACGAGGCCTACATACTGACGGCCAACAACCGTGTCGAGGAACTCATCGCACAGGCGCGCAAGTTTATGCCCGAAGCCGTAGTCATAGCCAACGAGTCGAAATATCCGCGACTGAAAGAAGCACTGGCTGACCTACCTATCAAGGTATATGCCGGCGAAGAGGCTCTTTGCCAGATTGTTGCCGAGAAACCCGTCGACATGGTACTGACTGCGATGGTGGGCTATGCCGGACTGAAACCTACCATCAACGCCATCCGTGCCCGTAAAACCATCGCTTTGGCCAACAAAGAGACACTCGTCGTAGCAGGTGAACTGATCAACGACCTGGCACGCATGAACCGCACATCCATTCTTCCTGTCGACTCGGAACACTCTGCCGTATTCCAGTGTCTGGCCGGTGAAAACGGAAACGCTATCGAGAAAGTCATTCTTACCGCGTCGGGAGGTCCCTTCCGCACGTTCACTCACGAGCAACTGAAAACCGTGACTAAAGAACAGGCTCTGCATCATCCCAATTGGGAGATGGGTGCCAAGATTACCATTGATTCCGCTTCGATGATGAACAAAGGATTCGAAGTGATAGAAGCCAAATGGTTGTTCGGCGTACGCCCGGATCAGATAGAAGTAGTTGTACATCCGCAATCGGTCATTCACAGCATGGTACAGTTTGAAGACGGTGCCGTAAAAGCACAGCTCGGTATGCCCGATATGCGCCTGCCTATTCAGTACGCATTCTCCTATCCCGACCGTCTGCACGCCTCGTTCCCACGTCTGGACTTCACCAAATGTACGGAACTGACTTTCGAGCAACCCGATACCACCCGTTTCCGTAACTTGGCTTTGGCTTACGAAGCCCTGCACCGGGGGGGAAACATGCCCTGCATTGTCAATGCAGCTAACGAAGTGTGCGTAGCCGCTTTCCTACACGACCGCATCTCCTTCCTCGGCATGAGCGATGTGATTGAAAAGACCATGGAACGTGTATCTTTCATCAGCAAACCTACCTACGAAGACTATGTAGCCACCGATGCCGAAGCGCGCCGTGTAGCCGAAAGCTTCATCAATTGAAAATTAATAATTAATAGTTGAAATTTAATAGTTGGATAAATAATGGAAACATTCTTGATTCGTGCCCTGCAACTGATTATGAGCCTTTCATTGCTCGTCGTCATACACGAAATGGGGCACTTCCTCTTTGCCCGCCTCTTCAAGACGCGAGTGGAAAAGTTCTGCCTCTTCTTCGACCCCTGGTTCACGCTGTTTAAGTTCAAACCTAAGAACAGCGAAACAGAATACGGTATCGGCTGGCTGCCTTTGGGTGGTTATGTCAAGATAGCCGGTATGATAGACGAGTCAATGGATACCGAACAGATGAAGCAACCCATGCAGCCATGGGAGTTTCGCGCCAAACCGGCATGGCAACGACTGCTCATCATGGTGGGAGGTGTGTTGTTCAACTTCCTGCTGGCCCTGTTCATCTACTCCATGATACTCTTTGCCTGGGGTGACTCCTACATTCCCGTACAGAAAGCCCCGCTCGGTATGGACTTCAACGAAACGATGCATCAGGCAGGCTTCCGCGACGGTGACGTATTAATCTCAGCCGACGGCGTACCCTTCGAGCGTATGGGTAGCGATCTGCTGACCGCTATTGTTGATGCTCGCCAGGTGACTGTATTGCGCGACGGTAAAGAAGCATCCGTCTACATCCCCGAAAACCTGATGGACCGACTGCTGGCCGACAGTACACGCTTTGCCGACTTCCGCTATCCGTTTGTTATCGACAGTGTCGTAGCCGGGCGTCCTGCCGCACTGGCCGGACTTCAACCGGGCGACAGCATCACCCAACTGGACGGACGAAACATTGCCTATTTCGACTTTAAGGAAGAAATGATGAATCGCCAAAAGGACGGACAAGCCTCACACGATATCCGTCTGACCTATGTACGTAACGGCGTTACTGATACCCTCAGCCTGACAACCGATTCACTTTACGAAATCGGAATTACGGCTGAAATGCGTACCGCACGCCTGTTGCCAGTGGTACAGAAAGAATACTCGTTCTTCTCTTCATTCCCCGCCGGAGTAGCTTTAGGTATCAACACACTGAAAGGCTACGTAGGCCAAATGAAGTATCTCTTCTCTAAGGAAGGAGCCAAACAACTGGGTGGCTTTGGAACCATCGGCAGTATCTTCCCCGCTACATGGGATTGGCATCAGTTCTGGTACATGACAGCTTTCCTCAGTATCATTCTGGCCTTTATGAACATTCTGCCTATCCCAGCCTTAGATGGTGGACACGTTCTGTTCCTGCTCTATGAGATTATTGCACGCCGTAAACCGAGCGACAAGTTCATGGAACACGCACAGATGGTGGGTATGTTCTTGCTCTTTGCCCTGCTTCTTTGGGCTAACTTCAACGACGTACTGAGATTCTTATTCTAAAAGAATCTCGTATAAAATAAAAAGAATTGCACGTATGCATGACTGAGTCATGTATACGCGCAATCCTCCCTTTTAGGTTCACCATACTTTGAAAATACATCTATTCAAACGTGGCCTTATATCTGAACAAAAAAAGTCAATAGCTATGATACACACCATTTCCTTACCTAAACAACTCTTTCTTTTTCTACTATTGATTCTTTTGGCAAACATCCGTTACAACCTGCATGCCAACGATCTACAATTCATTCCGTTGAATTCCTCATCTTTACCAACCAACGAAGTGCGGAATTTATATCAGGACAATGATGGTTACATCTGGATTTCAACCTATAACGGCTTACTGCGCTTTGATGGCTACTCTAATATAGTCTATCGCCCTAATGGTATCGATCCCACACACAATATAAACGGCTTTGTAAACATTGTATCCGAAGACAACAACCACAAGCTATGGATAGGTACAAACAACGGCTTGTACGTACTTGACAAACAAAAGGGGAGTATTAAAAAGATCATCTCTCCCCTCCTCCAAGTAAGCCATATTGAGGCCTTGGAATGTACCAACAAAGGAGAGATATGGGTAGGAGCCAATAAGGGTATTTTCAGGAAAAAGGCAGGAAGTAATACTTTTGAATTATGTGATTCACAGATTCAAGAAACAAATAGTCCGTATTTTGATGTCAAATCCATCATTGAGGACTCCAACGGAAACATATGGATAGGAACGTGGGCTCAAGGGTTACTTCGTTACGATCCGAAAAGCGACCGATTCTATACCTACAGAAACATCAACCCATCACAATCAGCACATACCTTATTCGAAGACAACAAAGGTAATATATGGATAGGGACATGGCGACATGGCCTGATCAAAATGGAAAATCCATACGACATGGATAACTATAGTCTTAAACACTTCAAACATGAAGAAAACCGAGAAGAAAGTCTGTGCGATAATATCATATATACAATCACACAAGACCGTAATACCGGAAAATTATGGATTGGCGCACGTAGCGGACTCAGTATTCTTGAATCGGAAAACGGAAACGGTACATTCAGCAATTATCTGCCCAACAAAGGAAAAAATCCATTACCTTTCAATGAAGTCAATGCCTTACTGTACAGCCGGGACGGACTCATGTGGATTGGTATGCTTGGAGGAGGTGTCTATACTGTAAACACCAGAAAAAAACTGTTCAACTATGACCCGATAGCTCCATTATTGCAACGTTTCCCCACCAGTTCGGTACGCAGTGCTTTTCCTGCAAGCGAACAATCCATTTATATGGGAATTATGGGATATGGACTCATTGAATACAACGTTGCCGAACAGAAAGTAATACATTACAAGCAGCATCCAGCATTCAGTCATCTTCCGTTCATATCGACTGTCAACGATATAATCCGTCTGTCCGATGGCACCTTCTGCTTTGCAACGTGGGATGACGGAATATGGTTATACAACGGTAAAGAGACAAAAGTAGTCAATACGCAAACACATCCTGCTCTGACCGATGTATGCATCTATTCGTTATTGGAAGATAAACGCGGCAACCTGTGGATTGGAACACGAACCGGACTGTGTATGCTTGATTCAAAAGGGAAAATGTGGATCATAGACATGCTTATCCCCAACGAAAAACAGGCATGGGCGCAAGTTCCCGTTTTCAAAATAGTAGAGGACAAAAACTGTAATATATGGATAGCTACTCCCAACAATGGCATTTGGCGTCTGACATACGATGGAAATAAATACAGTGGGAAAATTTACGCCGCCTCGCATAACAACTCTCAATCAGTAGGTGCCATGACTATGTGTGTCGACAGCCATAACCAAATATGGGCAGGCACTAATGGAAACGGGCTTGATCTGTATGACGAGAAAACTGACCGTTTCCTGTCCGTGTTCAATGAACAATTCGAACCGGGCGATGTCGTATTTTCAATGATTGAAGACAATTCAGAAGGACTGTGGCTGACCACCAATACCAAAATGTATCACATTAATATTAACCATATTGATGCTGCACATATTCATACCCACACCATGGAGGAAGGATTACAAGACCATATATTCAACCGTAATGCCTGTTTCAAGAAAGAAGACGGCACCTTATACTTCGGAGGTGCACGAGGACTTAACAGTTTCCGTCCGGATCAGATCAGCTACGACAACACTTCCTATCCAGTTGTTATTACCGACCTGCAAATACACAATACCTCCATCCGGCATTTACCTCAGGCAGAAGTAGAAAAAATACTCAACGCCCCATTGGATTATGCCACGCACATCGTACTACCTTACGATAAAAACAATTTCAGCCTTGACTTTTCAATACTGAGTTATATCAATCCACAACTAAACAAATACAAATATCAACTGGAAGGATACGACCCTAAATGGATTTCGACCAATGCCCGCCGTCATTTTGCCTACTACAACAATTTACCGGCCGGCGACTATATATTCAAAGTAAAAGGAGCTAATCCCAATGGGAACTGGTCGAATCAGGAACGCAGTATCCATATAACTATTCTGCCTCCACCCTGGTTGTCCTGGTGGGCTTATTGTCTGTACATTCTGCTGGCCATAGGCATATTTGTATACCTTTATATTACAATACGGAAACGTATGCTGATGAGACGCGCCATCGAAATGGGGAAATTGCAACGACAAAAACTCGAAGAAGTGAACCATGCCAAACTGCAATTCTTTACCAATATTACCCATGAATTGCTTACTCCTCTTTCGGTCATACAGGCTTCGGTAGAAGAACTGAATTTGCAATATCCACGTATGAAAAGCCAGCTAAGAGGTATATCTGACAATTCCATGCGCCTCATCAGGCTTATACAACAAATTCTGGAGTTCCGGAAAGTAGAAAATGCCAAGCAACAACTGCGTGTATCCGAAGGCAACATCACCCTGTTCATCAAACGTTCAGTCATAGCTTTCACTCCGCTCGTACGGAAAAAGAAGCTATACATCGCATTAGAAAACTTCGACACTCCCTGTACGGGTTATTTCGATTCGGACAAGCTTGACAAGATTCTCTATAACCTGTTGTCAAATGCGGCTAAATACACTCTCGAAGGAGGGACAATCACTCTAAGACAAAGTATTGATCCTAACAACCAGCATTATACATTCAGTATAAACAACCCGGGAACACCTATTCCCGCAGAGAAAATAAATCACCTTTTCGAACGTTTTTACGAAGGAGAGTACCGTAAATTCCATACTATAGGTACCGGAATTGGATTATCGCTTACCAAAGACTTGGTCAAACTGCATCACGGTGATATCCGCGTAACCAGCACCTTGGAAGAAGGTACCACATTCACCGTAGAAATTCCTTTCGGCCGTAATGTCTTCAGCAATGAAGAAGTAGACGATTCACTAAACAACTATCTGGATGCCGAAACCGAAAATCTTGATCACGAAGAAGCAGACACTCTGGCTGATAGAGAGGATAACATTCCCTCATCGCCCAACCATAATATACATGTACTATTGGCCGAAGACAATGAAGAACTGCGGAAAAGTATGGCAAGGATATTGTCGGCACATTTCCTTATATCAGAAGCAAAAGATGGCCGGGAAGCATGGCAAATGATCGAACAAGAAAAAATAGACTTAGTAGTAACCGACATCATGATGCCCGAAATCAACGGTATAGAGCTGTGCAAACAAATAAAATCGACATTCGAGACAGCCCATATTCCCGTCATCCTGATTACTGCACGCATCAGCGATGCCGACCGTGTAGAAGGATATGAAGCCGGTGCCGACGGTTATATCTGCAAACCATTAAAGATATCAGTACTTACTGCCAAAATAAACAACTTACTTAAAAAACAAGAATTAGGTAAGAACAACGATGCACGCAAGAAACTGGTATTCGAAGCTAAAGAAGTCGATTATACACCACAAGATGAAGAATTCCTGAAAAAAGCACTGGATATTGTAAACAGTCATCTGGATGACCAGCAGTTCGATACCACAGCTTTCACCAACGAGATGGGTATGGCACGTACCACCTTCAACGAAAAAATGAAGCAATTGGCCGGAGTCACTCCTGCCGTATTCATATCGAACGTACGTCTACAAGCTGCCTTCCGACTTATACAGGAAAACAAGAAAATAAGAATATCGGAACTAGCTTATAGTGTAGGATTCAACGATCCAAAATACTTCAGTCTCTGCTTCCGCAAAAAATTCGGCATATCACCCAAAGACATGAAAAGCGAAGGAGAAAAAACGAACGAAGAATAATCATTGCTACATTTTAATACAATAACCACTTTGTACTGATTCAGCCTAAGGAGCGATTCCAGCTACAAAGTGGCGCCAAAAAGGTCGAAAAACAGCCAGAAAAGGTCGAAAAAACGTCAATCACCCTTTTCTGGCAGTTATTCGACCTTTCATTTTGCTCATTAATATACTTTTGCAGCAACAATTCATTTTAATCTTAAAAAACAATATTATGAACAGTAAAATTCTAACCGAAAGCAAAGCCTTAGGATTAGGATTTTTAACATAAAGCTCTAAAGCAGCCAAAGGAGAATAAGAGAGGTTGGAACGTAAACAGTTGGGAATGAGTAGATTTGCACAAAGTTGCCAAATCGGCATAAAGCAAGCGAGTGAGGAATATTGAAGTAGTTCAGTTACTAAATCGTGAGCCACAGTTACCTATGCAAAGCAGGTAACAATGCGGAAAGGCAACTTTGTGCATCAACGGATTTTATTGCGCTGATTCTCAATGTTTTGCGTATCAAGGAACGCTTACAAAATGATTATATTTGCACACTCAAAATGTAAGCGTTATGAAAATCGAAAAATTCAAGGTGTTGCTCTACCTAAAAAAGAGCGGAATGGACAAGAATGGAAAAGCTCCCATCATGGGACGCATCACGGTGAACAGGACTATGGCGCAGTTCTCCTGCAAGTTGTCTTGCACTCCATCGCTTTGGAATCCTCGTGCCAGCCGATTGGAGGGCAAGAGCAAGGAAGCCGTGGAAACCAACAAGGACATCGGGCAGTTGTTGCTTTCCATCCAAAAGGCATTCGATGTGCTTGTGGAAAAGAGAACGGACTTCGAGGCTAAGGATGTCAAGGAGG
>ERZ779737.351-NODE-351-length-44990-cov-5.609280_pt1 | contig 44990 bp, 37 predicted proteins | sample MGYA00511889_ERZ779737 | MGnify/ENA primary metagenome ERZ779737 (study PRJEB29588, sample SAMEA2163575) | human gut metagenome | biome: human gut; feature: human-associated habitat; material: faeces | place: Denmark | collected 2008/2010 ... | reverse complement strand
CGGCATTTGTTTTATCAAATGGCTCTAGTTTGGCTCTATTTGTGGGGAGAGTAATTGTTGTGCTACTGATTATTGGGAGAAACAAAATAATAATTGTTTACTTCCGGTACATGAATACATATTTGTATTTTAGAAGGAAGACGGTTTGCAAAGAATAAATGTTTTAGTTGTCATTTTTTGCGTTTACAAGTATAATAAATATATAAAGAGTGTTCTTTTGAGATAGAGAAAAAAGAAATCAAAATGAAATATTTTAATGTTATTCTATTCGTAAAATGGACTAGTGAAAAAACGTCAGTTACTTTCACAAATAAAAAGAGAATGTCGGAAAAGTATAAAAGTTATTATGAACCGTTTATGGGTGGTGGTACAGTTACATTTGAATTATTGTCTGCAAAGGTCTTAATAAGTGACATAAACAAAGCACTAATTAGTGCATATAAGTAGATATGTAATGCACCAGAAGAATTCTTGGAGGATGCGAAAAGGCTAGATGAGGAAATGCGGAAGAATGGTAAGAAATACGATTATTTTTTTGAGGATATTACAATGATAAATTGATGGAAGCAAAGTACGGTGTGAAGTTGGTGACATTGTTTGTATTTATCAATAAATATTGCTTTGAAAGACTATTTAATCGACCTTATACTAATAGTCGTCGAATGGCTATTGATGAAAAGAACATCATGGAGATTTTAAAATATCTATAAGGTGTTACTATTAAGGATGGGGATTTTGCTTTTATTGATAGCCCGTATGCACCATTAAACCCTACATCTTTTGAATCGTATACAAAGGAAGGGGTTGATATTGAAAGTCATAAGCATTTGACAAAGTTTTATGACAAATTGACAGACAGAGGGTGTATTGTATATGCTTACGAATCGCAATACAGACCTGGATAAATGAGTTATATGGTAACAAGGGTTACAGAATAGATGTAGTAAGCGTTAAGCGGATGATTAATTTGGATGCATTCAACAAAGTCGGTGAAAAAGTGATTATATGCAATTATTAAAGGAGAAATAGCCCATGTATAATAAAGTGGCAGATTGGTTAAATAATGTTTTAACACAAGACATCCCGGAAGAAGTTGTAGCATTTTGCTTCAATTTATATGAAGATGGGGATAATGCTTGGTCAATGGAATTGGTAGGAACCAAAAGATTTGATGCTGATGATGAGGATTGGACTTGTGACGAAGTGACAGATTTTGGAACTAGAGAAGGGCTTTTGGCATGGAATAAAGCCTCAGAGTGGAATGTTGTACATGAAGAGATGTGTACAGTTTTGAGACAGTATCTTGAAAATGGCGAGAATGCCCATATATTAAAAAGTAAAGAAGGCATTGGCATCGGATTTGTAGATGGTGATGTTGAGATTTTATTTTCAAAATAAGACGGTATTTTATTAAGAATATATGAAAGAAGATTATTGAAACGGTTGGAGTTAGACACGAACTCATTCTGATGTTGGAATATTGATGCAGTTGTATTTGTGGTAGATAGAACAACGGTTTCTGTATTAGAGAAACAGTATGTAATTTCGAAAAGAGTTATGAAAGTAAAAAGGAACAGATGGATACAAGACGTTATATGGTTATTATTAAGGGTGAAATAAAGACATCTGAGATAATTTCATGTATATACAATAGTGAAAACCAGAAATGGGATGTGAAATTCAATAATAGAAAAACATATTCGTATGCATATTTGAATGTGGAAAAGTTAACCGAACCGAAAGTTTTAAACCCTAATATGTATCGTATTAGTAGAGAAGGACGAGAGTTCTTTAATATAAGGGAAATATATGTATTTGAAGGTAAAGGCGATGATTATTGGCATATTTGTTTTGATAATGGAAGTGAAAGGGATTATCGTGCTAGTGATTTAAACATTATTGAATCCTGTCTTAGTGAAAGTCCGTCTGCAAATGTATTTGAATATATAAAAGAAATAGCAAACTTAAGTGATATTAAGAATAAAGAGACAGGCGAGAAGTTGTTGCCCAAGAGATTTGATAAAATTTCTTTTGTAGGTAGCGATATAGCATTAGCTAAGTATCTGAATCCATCTTCACTGCAAGTTGGAAAAAGGGGGTGTGAATATATTCCGATTTTTCCTTTTGGATGTAATAACAGTCAGTATAAGGCTGTAAAAAATGCCATGGGAAATCAGATTAGTGTTATACAAGGACCACCCAGAACAGGAAAGACACAGACGATATTAAATATTATTGCTAATATATTGATACAGGGGAAAACAGTACAGATAGTATCCAACAATAATTCAGCAACGGAAAATGTATATGACAAGTTATCTTCGCCTAAGTATAATTTGGGTTTTATAGCTGCAACGTTAGGATGTTCTATGAATAAGAAAATATTTGTTGAGAATCAGGATGCAAATTATCCGGATTTTTCGTGTTGGAAGACAAATGAAAATCCTGATGATTTGCAGAGGAGAATAGCAGAACAATCCATTCAGTTAAAAACTATTTTTGACAAGCAAGAGAAACTGGCATGTTTAAGACAGGAACTTTCACAACTGGTTACAGAACAGGAATATTTTAATAAATATGTTGAAGAATCAGATGTTAATACAGACATTATAATATTTAGGAAAAAACTATCGTCAAAGCAGTGGATGGTATTGTGGCAGGAATGTCAGTTAATTTCAGAAGAGAAAAAGAAAATAGGATTCTGGTTTAAGGTAAAAGGTTTTTTTAAGTATGGAGTGACAGATTGGAATTTCTATAAGCAGGATATTTCAAAAATAATTACAACATTTCAAGCTATGTATTATTGGGCAAAGCAGTTGGAGTTGTCTGCAGAAATTGCAAATATTGAAAAGTATCTAAATAGTATTAATAAGAATTTGCTTGATGATTTATGTAATCAGTCAATGATTGTGTTAAAAGACAAATTAGCAAGAAAATATGAAGGAACCAACAGCCGAAAATTATTTAGTGAAGATAATCTGTGGAAAGAACCATATGATGTTTTGACTGAGTATCCAGTTATATTAAGTACAACATTTTCCTCAAGAAACAGCCTGAATTCAGATGTGGTGTATGATTATCTTATCATGGATGAGGCATCACAGGTAGATATTGCAACAGGGGCATTGGCACTTTCCTGTGCAAGAAATGTTGTTATCGTAGGGGATACAAAGCAACTTCCTAATGTTGTTACAGATGATATAAAAGCTAAGGCAAATGCCATATTTAACGCATTTAGTATAGATGAAGGCTATCAGTATACGAAAAGCTTTTTACAATCTATTTTGGATGTTATGCCAAGTGTAACACAAACATTATTGCGAGAGCATTATAGATGTCATCCTAAAATAATTAATTTTTGTAACCAGAAATTTTATCGTGGTGAATTGATTATAATGACAAAGGATAATGGAGAAGAGGATGTTTTGGTGGCGGTAAAAACGGTTGCAGGAAATCATGAACGCAACCACTATAGTCAGCGTCAGATAGATGTTATTAAAAACGAAATTATACCTAAATATGTTTTGAATCCGAAAGAGACTGGTATTATTGCACCATATAAAAATCAGGTGGAGGCGTTGAGCAGAGAGATAACAGATATAGATGTTGCTACAGTACATAAGTTCCAAGGCAAGGAGAAAGATAATATTATTATATCTACTGTAGATGATGAAATCTCTGATTTTACAGATGATCCGTATTTAATCAATGTTGCCGTTTCAAGGGCGAAAAAGAGACTGCTGTTGGTTGTAACTGGAAATGAGCAGTTGAGAGAACGCAATATAACAGATTTGATAGATTACATACAATATAATAATTTTGAGGTGGTTGAGAGTAAGATTTATTCAATTTTTGACTACCTTTATAAGCAGTACACCAAGGAAAGAATTGCATACTTGCAGAAACATAAAAAGGTATCGGAATACGATTCGGAAAATCTGATGTATTCATTAATTGAGGAAATTTTTGCCGATAGTAAGTATTCCGGTTTGGATGTTGTTTGCCATTTTCCTTTGAATAAGTTGATTAAGAATCAGGAATTATTGAATGAACAGGAACGTCAGTATGTAAGGAATCCAGCTACACATTTAGATTTCTTGATATATAACAGAATCAGTAAAAAGCCTGTGTTAGCGATTGAAGTTGATGGATATGAATACCATAAAAAGGGTACTGTACAGGCTTCAAGAGATTTGTTAAAAAATCACATAATGGAGATGTATGAAATTCCATTACTGAGATTTAAAACGAATGGTAGCGGCGAAAGAGAAAAGATTATAGAGGTGTTAGATGACTAGATTGTCCCTGATGCAATGGACAAGTTCCGGCATGATGAAGAAGTAAGTTGTACAGTTCTTGACGAAAAATTGAAAGTTGCATAATGAAAATTGGAAATTTGTCGGGAAAAATCATGTCAGAGTGGAGACAGTTATCTATGGACGGATACCATCTGGCAGTATATGTATATGTTTACAATTCGAAGGGAGAATACAATATCGTTCAGCTCTGCAAGCAGACCTACATATTCTTTTCAGAAAATAGGGTTTGAATATTACAGTACAGGAAGGATGAGTAGATATGCAGGATAAAGAAAATAAGAACATAGTTGATAGTCAAGGAAATGTTCTTAAAAGTAAAAAAAATAATAAGCTTAAACAATTTTTGGAAACTAATATATGGAACATTTTAGGACCTGGATTGGCTACCTGTATTACATTAGTTGGAATAGTGAATTTGATGATTTCAAAGAAGTTTTCTTTTTCATGTGCAAATTTTTATGGAATAGATAGAAGATATTTTAGTGGAACAGAAATGGTTGAAGATAAAGTGATTTTTTTTCTTTGTGCAGTGGCTCTGTTTGCGTATCCATTCGTACTTTCATATGTAAACAAAAAAATAAATAGTAAAATAAATGTAATAGTAACGGTTCCTTTGGCAATTTTTATTTTGTTTGTTCAAAATATATTATATGCAGTTGAATTAATAAACAAAATTCCTTGGAATTGGTTGAAAGCCTGTATAGATAATTATGTGGTAATTAGTATTTTTTTGGCTTCTGATGTACTGATTGTATATTTTGTTATAATAAGAAATTTCTTTTTTCGAAAAAAGAAATTTAAAATAATTGAAAAGGTAATTTTTGTAATAGCATTATTGGTATATGTTTTGAATGTACTAATAGGGTTTACAATTAAAATTAGCTATGATATTAGTGATAAGAAGGAATATGAGATTATAGAAAATAATAGAGCTATTATATCAAGTTATGATGGTAAATTTGTGGTAATGGATTGCGAAATACAAGATGAAACTATTATTTTAAAGAAAGGAGTGTATAGTTTAGAGGAAATGACAGGCATTTCGATTACATATCATAAATATGAGGAGGTTATTTGCGAGTAGGATATATATACATCCACTCCCAAAGATATTTCGCTTATTAAGCAAACTACCATCCCTCACCTATAAAATCCACCAGCAAACACAACTCCCCCTGTTTTTTCCGTAACGTATATGTTATAATCACAGCGGTTAGCACAAACTAACCATAACCACTTTAAAACAAAAGGAGGCTGTTGTATTATGAAACATATACACTTTGACGTGGAAACGGATGGATTTTATGGAGCCTATTGGGAAAATAAGAACACATCAGACATGGCAGTTATTGCTATGCTTGGAGATGACCCGGAAGACCATATGTGCAAGTCTTGCGTAAAATGGATTCAGAGTTATGGACTTAATGTTTTATCAATGTCACCGGGGAAAAAGGATTATGGACATCATAATTATCCATTGGAAAGAATTGAAACAGCAATTAAGTGGCTTAAGGAGCATGGAAATAAAAAAATAGGAATCATCGGAGCATCGACAACCGGAATGCTTGCATTGGTAGCAGCAGCTCATTTTCCGGATATTACCTTAACCATAGCATTAACACCAAGTGATTTTGTATGGCAGGGCTTTATGCAGGGAAAGAAGGATGGCTGTAAAGAATGGCCGATAGAAGGTGAATCAACCATATCATATCATGGAGAGCCACTTCCGTTCATGCCGTTTGTATATCAGCATCCGGAATATTGGCAGGTTATAGCCAGAGAATCAAAGGAAAATGGAGATATAACATATTCAAAATCTGTTTTTGATGATTCGGAAGCAGCGGGCTTGCTGAAGGAAGAACATATGATTCCGGTTGAAAATATTCATGGTCGTCTGGTGCTGGTAGGAGCGGAAGATGATGTGCTGTGGGATACTGCAAAATACATTCGGCGGATGGATGAACGGCTTAAGAGCAGACCACACACATGCGACTATGTAATTTATCTTTATGAGCATGGAACACATTATGTTTTCCCGGAAAGTGTAATTAAAAAGATGTTGCCAATAGGGGCAGATATGCTAGTGAAAATGTGCTTTACAGCGGCAAAAAAATATCCGGACGAATGTAAAGCCATGCGGTTAGACCTTGATGAAAAGATAAAAGCAGAAATTATGAATTGGAAACAAGCACCTATTAATTAGGTAATGATATAGCAGGCAGAAGAAAGCTGGTTAAAATCAAGAGGGAGTTAAGTATGAAAATCAGTCGGGATTTTTACAATCGGGATGCATTGGAAGTGGCACCGGAAATACTGGGAAAAACCTTGGTTCATGTCACAACAGAGGGAATTACCAAGGGAAGAATTGTAGAAGTGGAAGCCTATATGGGAGCGAAGGATAAGGCAGCCCATTCCTATAGAAATTCACATTCGGAACGTACAAGGATTCAATACGGAGAAGGCGGGTATGCATACATTTTTTTGATATACGGTATGCATACCTGTATGAATATTGTTACAAATCATGCAGATATACCGGAGGTTCTGCTTCTCAGGGCGTTAGAACCACTGGAGGGTATTGAACTCATGAAAAAGAGAAGAAAAACGGACAATATCAAGTTATTATGCAATGGTCCCGGAAAGCTAAGTCAGGCAATGGGGATAACCAGAAATAATTATGGTGACGATTTGTGCGGAGAAATGTTATATTTAGAGGAAGGAATCACGATACCCAAGGAACAGATTTTAAGAACAAAGCGGATTAACATAGATTATGCGGAAGAAGCCAAGGATTACTTGTGGAGATTTATCGTAAAAGATAATCCGTATATATCAAAATGACAGAGCTGCGAAATTCAGCTATAAGTTAGTTGACGGAATCAATATAATAGAGGGATAAAAATGGAACAGGGATTTAATTACAAAAGAGCAACCATAGCAGACATAACGGAATTGGTCCGGACAAGAATCGTAGTTTTACGTGCGGCAAATAAATTATCGGCGGATGTGCCTATGGCAGAGGTTGAACAGGAGTCCTATGCATATTATGGAAAGGCATTGGTGTCCGGTGAGCATATTGCGTATCTGGTGTATGATAAGGACAGATTTATCGGAGCCGGTGGGGTGAGCTTTTATCAGGTCATGCCGACGTATCACAATCCAAGCGGCAGGAAGGCTTACATCATGAATATGTATACAGACCCGGAATACCGCAGACAGGGAATTGCATATCGTACATTGGATTTGCTGGTAAAAGAGGCAAGGACACAGGAAATCTCTCAAATTGCTCTGGAGGCAACCGATATGGGGCGACCATTATACGAAAAATACGGATTTGTAAGTATGAAGGATGAAATGGAATTATAAATCTGTATATGACAGACGGGCAAAAAGAGTCAGCCGCTATGCCGTGCGGAAAGAACCGGATGTATTTGACAGAGCGGTTCTTACAAAGCTGGTGAAAAATCTGGATAAAGAATTTCGGCTTCAAATGATAGACGAGCGGATATTTAATGAGTGCCGGGAATATGACTGGAGCAGGTGCGTCCTCCTATAGCGTATATAAAGGCGGCATAGAGATAGAAATAGATACCAGTCCGGAATATCGCAGGCGGGGCTTGGCAACTGCCTGCGGAGCAAGACTGATTATAGAATGTCTTGACAGAGGCTTATATCCGAGCTGGGATGCACAGAATGTGTGGTCAGTTGCACTGGCTGAGAAACTGGGCTATCATTTTGATTATGAATATACAGCATATGAGATAAGCGATTATTGATAGAGTTGCATATGGTTAAATTTAATGCATACGGGAAGGGATAGTTTAATGGAAACATGGTTTTATGAGGTAATATCATTAGATGGAGATTATGCAAATTTGAAGCGGACAGATATTGAGACCGATGATGTGAAGCTGGTGGCGAGGGCATTGCTACCGGTAGATATTAGGGAAGGAAGCCGGTTAAAGTATGAATGGATGCAGTATGAAATAATTGCATAGAAAAGACGCAGATAAAACTGAATACTTTGAAGAAAGAAAAATAACACAAGGCAAAAACTTAATTTCTGCTTGTAATGAGTCTATTGTATGTTACAATTAAAATATTAGCAAGATTTTACACAGTGCTGTTAATCGGTATAAAGAATATGATGCCGTAGGATGTGCTGGAATTAGGGGACATACAATGGATAAGGTTATATATATAGATACAGAAGTAAGTGAAAATGGGAATGCAATATTAGATTATGGTGCAGCTTTAGATATAAATACAAATATTCATACAAGAGACTGGCATCAATTTCTGGAATTTGTAAGAACAAATGCAAAGTCTGATAAACTGTACTTATGTGGACATAATATAATTCGACATGACATGAAATATCTGGAGAAATATATACGAGGTTCATTTTCATATGAGTGTATTGATACGCTTTATCTGTCTCCATTGTTGTTTCCAAGTAAGCCATACCATGCCTTGTTGAAGGATGATAAGCTTCAAACAGAAGAATTAAATAATCCATTGAACGATTCGCTGAAAGCAATGGAATTATTTTATGATGAATTAAATGCATTTCAGAAATTAGATGAAAATCTCAAAAGCATCTATACAAATCTGCTTTATGATAAGCAAGAATTTCGTGGCTTTTTCTCAATGATAAAAACATACCCGGATGGAAATGTAGTTGAGAACATTCAACAGACGTTTAAGGGTAAGATATGTGAAAATAAAAATATAGAAAATCTCGTAAACAACTACCCGATAGAAGTGGCATATGTGTTGGCATTGCTTTCAGCAAAAGATACAATGTCAATAATTCCGTATTGGGTAAACAAGGCTTATCCGATGGTTGCAACCATTATGCGATATATAAGAGGAATGTCTTGCGAACAGGGGTGCTTTTATTGCCGGGAAAAGTTAAATATACACCATCGTTTGAAGGATGTATTTGGGTACGATGAATTTCGAAAATATGATGGTGAAAATTTACAGGAACAGGCAACAGAGGCAGCAGTAAATAATAAATCATTATTGGCAATATTTCCGACAGGGGGCGGAAAATCTATTACCTTTCAGTTGCCGGCGTTAATTGCGGGAGAAACAACGAGAGCATTGACGGTTGTAATATCACCGTTGCAATCCCTGATGAAGGATCAGGTGGATAATTTGGAAAAAAGAGGAATCGTAGATGCTGTAACGATTAATGGATTATTAAGTCCGATTGAACGGGCAGAAGCAATCGAACGCGTAGAAAATGGTATGGCTTCTATTCTGTACATATCACCGGAAGCTTTGCGGTCCAATACGATTGAACGGTTGTTGTTAAAAAGGACAATTGCAAGGTTTGTCATAGATGAAGCACATTGCTTTTCGGCGTGGGGACAGGATTTCAGAGTTGATTATCTGTATATAGGAGACTTTATTAGGGAATTACAGAAAAAGAAGAACTATCAGATACCGGTTTCCTGTTTTACAGCAACAGCAAAACAGAAGGTTGTTAGTGATATAAAGGAGTATTTTAAAGAAAAGCTGCAAATTGATTTGAAGGTATATGCGTCAACTGCAAACCGGAAGAATCTTCGCTATGAGGTTATATATAAGGAAGATGATGATAAATATGAAACCTTGCGATGGTTAATAGAGCAAAAAGACTGTGCAACAATTGTATATGTATCAAAGAGAAAAAGTGCAGAAAAAATTGCTCAGAGACTATGTGCGGATGGATACAAAGCATTGCCGTTTCATGGAGGAATGGAGCGGAATGATAAACAGAATAATCAAAATGCATTTATTGAGGATAACGTGCAAATAATTGTTGCAACCTCTGCATTTGGTATGGGGGTAGACAAGTCGAATGTAAAACTGGTAGTGCATTATGACATATCCGATTCATTGGAAAACTATGTACAGGAAGCAGGCAGGGCAGGACGAGACCCTAATCTGCAGGCAGAATGTTATGTTTTATATAATGATAATGATTTGAACGAGCATTTTACGAAATTAAATCAAAGCAAGTTAAGTATTAGTGAGATTCAGCAAATATGGAAAGCAATTAAAGATATGACCGGTAAACGACCTACCATTCAAAAGACCGCATTAGAAATTGCAAGACATGCAGGCTGGGATGAGAATGTTTCAGATATTGAAACAAGAGTAAGAACAGCAATTCAGGCATTAGAAAACGCCGGATATGTAAAGCGGGGAAGAAACTGCCCTAAAGTATTTGCAACTAGTATTTTACCTAAAAACATGGCAGATGCATCTGCAAAAATTGATTCCTCTTCCAAGATAGATAAGGATGATAAGACAGATGCAAAACGGATTATCAGTATGCTTATTTCTGCAAAAAACATTTCCAAGGGGCAGGATGATGGTGAGTCGCAGATTGATTATATTGCAGATCGTTTGGGAATGGAACAGGTGGATGTGTTTCGAATTGTAAGTGCTTTGCGGGAAGAACGGGTATTATCCGATGATAAAGATATGACAGCATATATTTACGATAATATGAATGAAAACCGTACATTAAATATTATGAACCGGTATATAGCGGTTGAAAAATTCTTGGTAGATAATATTGATTCCGGGGGTCAGTATATTGATTTAAAGGAGTTTAATGACCAGGCTATAAAGAGAGGAATTAAGAACTCTACAATTAGTATTATAAAAACTATCCTGTATTATTGGACAATTCGTAAGTATATTAGTAAGTCTATTGAGGATTCTACAAAAAAAGCTGCGTTTATGCCGGAAGTTCCTTTGAAAGAATTGTGGGAAAAGAGAGAAAAGGAAATCAAAATAGCCAATTATATAGTGCATTATTTATATCAGAAGGAAACAGAACAGGCAGACACTGGCCCTGAAGGATTGGTCGGTTTTTCGATATTAGAACTAAAACAGGGATATATAGATGAAAATAGTGTGGAAATCAGTGATAAAGAGGTAGAAAATGCACTGTTATATTTATCTAAAATTGATGCCATGAAATTAGAAGGCGGATTTTTGGTTTTATATAACGGAATGACAATCCGGAGGTTGCAGTTAGATAATAAAATCAGATATAAAATAGACGATTACCAGAAGCTTAATGACTATTATACCCAAAAGATTCAGCAAATACATATAGTCGGAGAATTTGCGAATATGATGGTTCAAAACTATGATGAGGCCTTGCAGTTTGTAAATGAGTATTTTACCTTGGAATATAAGGCATTTTTAAAAAAATATTTTGAAGGAAATCGAAGGGGCGAAATTAATCGAAATATTACACCTGAAAAGTATAATCGTTTGTTTAGTGACTTGTCTGAAACACAAAGGAAGATTATAGAGGACAAATCGCAGTATATTGTAGTTGCTGCCGGACCGGGAAGCGGAAAGACAAAGGTATTGGTACATAAGCTGGCATCTCTTATGTTGCTGGAAGACATAAAACAGGAGCAATTATTAATGCTGACATTTTCAAGAGCTGCCGCACTTGAGTTTAAACAACGTTTGTTTCATTTAATCGGAACTCCGGCTAAGTTTGTGGAAATTAAGACATTTCATTCATATTGTTTTGATATGCTTGGCGAAATTGGTGACCTGAATAATAGTGATACTGTGGTTGAACGGGCAACTCATATGATAGAAGAAGGGGAAGTGGAGCAAGGAAAAATAACAAAGACTGTATTAGTAATTGACGAAGCTCAGGATATGAATGCGGAAGAATTTGCACTGGTTAAGGTATTGGTAGAGCAAAATGAGGGCATTCGTGTAATTCTTGTAGGGGATGATGACCAGAATATTTATAAATGGAGGAGTTCAAATTCTATATATTTTCAATCATTTATGAATAGAGAAGGGTCTGTTCAATATGAATTGATTGATAATTACAGAAGTGCAAAACGGATTGTATATTATGCAAATGAATTTGCTAAATGTATGAAGGACCGAATGAAAGTAACACCGATTGTATCAAAGAGTTCACAAGAAGGAAATGTGGAATTTATAAGATGTATCAGTGCAGATATGGAAATACCGATTGTGAATAAGGTTGCAGAGCTAAATCATGACGGAACAATAGGAATTCTGACGGAAACCAATGAAGCAGCAGGAAGAATTGTAGGGCTGTTAAAGCGAAAGAATATAAGGGCAAAATTAATTCAGTCAGATGAAAGAATGGATTTGTATAATTTATTAGAAATTCGTTACTTCATTATGAAAATTCAAAATGAACTGGCATCTCCGGTAATTGATGATGAAATATGGGAAGCAGCAAAAGAAAAAATGATTCAGAAATATAGCAAAAGTACAAATTTGGAGTTGTGCATCAGGATGTTGGATACATTTTCAAATGTAAATGCTAAGAAATATAAAACAGATTTTGAATTATTTTTACATGAAAGTAAGATAGAGGATTTTTATACAGCCGAAGAGCGTACCGTCATTGTTTCTACAATACATAAAGCAAAGGGAAAGGAATTTGATGACGTATTTATTTTAATTAATTCCGCGAATGCGATGGATGAGGAACAAAAAAGAAAATTGTATGTTGCAATAACGAGGGCAAAGAAGAACTTGTTTGTATATTATAACAATTACACATTTGATAGGTATACTTGTGAGGGTGCAACCAAGATAATAGACTCCCATGTATACGGAAAGCCTAAGGAACTTTTGTTGCAGTTTACACATAAAGAAGTTGTATTAGATTTCTTTAAGGATAAAAAGAATATGATTCAGCATCTGGTTGGCGGAATGGAATTACTATATTCCGGAGGATACTTATATGTGAAAAATGATGGTAAAAGATATAATGTGGCAAAGTTTTCGAAAGGAGCTGTTGGAATCATTGAGCAAAACAGAATGAGGGGATATGAAATAGATAAGTGCTATGTAAGATTTGTTGTCGGGTGGAAAGATAAAGAGGATGAAAAAGAATATCCGATTGTTTTGCCTGATATTTATTTGCAGGAGCGGATGCCGTAGATTACGCCCTCATTAACAGTTGCCATAAGGGCGATATTGTGGTATCACAAGATTATGGAGTGGCAGCCATGGCACTCAGTAAAGGAGTCTAAGCCATTCATCAAAGGACCGGCAAAACGAACCGAAGAAGACGATAAACGGTTTGAAGCATCCTTGAAGCAGCTAATAGAAAGGACAATGCAGAATGTGGAAAATTAAACATATATACGAGGCAGATTACGGATGTGAAGAACGGATGCCCGGAGAAAAACTAAAATGTCTGTTAGAGCTTGAAAATGAGACCGGTCAAGTGCGGCAACTGGAAGTAGAAGATGAATGGCTCACCCGGAATCAATTAGAAGAAGGCATGGAATTAAAAGAAGGAGAGTACAATGGCAGAATTTGAAATCCATGTATTAGACTGGTTGCAGACCCTTCATAGTCCGGTGCTGTTTCAAGACTATATCTGTATGTTCATTATCCGACCAATATTCTTGGAGGAATCGGAGTCGGAATATTGGCAGGCTGGTTGGGCTATATAATAGTTACAAAATTAGAAGGAACATTCAAAGGAAGGTTCAAAAGAAAACAAAAAGAAAAGGACGAAGGGAACGCAGAGCCATGAGTAATCTGTTTATTCAGGGAATATCACTTGACTGGAACAAGATAGATACCGACAGCTATATAAGAGACATAGAAGCCCTTAAAGGAGTGGACTATCTGGAGCTTCGAAAGCCCGTTACCTTTTTTGTGGGAGAAAACGGCAGCGGAAAATCGACGCTTCTGGAAGCAATTGCGGTGGCAGCAGGCTTTAACCCGGAGGGCGGAACGAGAAATTACCGGTTTTCCACCTATGATTCCCATTCGGAGCTATGCAATGCGATTCGGTTAGTGAAAGGAGTCCGCTCGGTTGGATGGGGATATTTTCTTCGGGCAGAAAGCTTTTATAACGTAGCAACGCAGGAAGAGGAATATACCAGAGATACTCCGGTGCCATCCGAGGAATTGCACAAACGCTCACATGGAGAAAGCTTCCTTACCATTGCACAGACGCAGTTTAGGCAAAATGGACTATACCTGTTAGACGAGCCGGAGGCGGCACTGTCGCCACAGCGTCAGCTTACACTTCTGATGGAGCTTAACCGCTGTGCAAAGCAAGAATCACAATTTATAATTGTCACACATTCTCCGATTCTTCTGGGCTTGCCCGGAGCAGAAATACTAACCTTTGATGAGGGCAGAGTCCATACGTGTGAATATGAAGAAACCGAGAGCTATCGGGTTACGGAATTATATATAAATCATAGGGAACAACTGTTAAAGCAGTTGTTGGATTCTAACTAAATATGAAGAAAAAATAAACTTTCTGTCAAAAAAGTTGTTGACAAATAATGACAGATGACATAGTATCAAAGTGCGGTTTGAAACAACGAGGAGGTTGGAAATCGATAGATTTACCAGCTCCTTTTTGAGTTGAGGAGGAAAAAATGAAAAAGAAAATCTTAGGTGTCGTATTGACAGCCGCCATGTTAGTAAGCATGATGGCAGGTTGTGGAGCTACAGGTAGTGGAGATTCAACCGGTGGAAGTTCAAATGGTGGTGATTCCGCAGGTGCTACTGATGATTTCAAGGTTGGTGTCATTTACATCGGTGATGAAAATGAAGGCTATACTGCAGCACATATGGAAGGTATTGACGGAATGATGGAGAATCTTGGTCTGGATGCCAGCCAGGTGATTGAAAAGACCAACATTCCGGAGGATGAATCTGCATATGATGCAGCAGCAGACCTAGCAGAGCAGGGATGTGACATCATTTTTGCAAATAGCTTTGGTCATGAGTCATACATTATTCAGGCAGCAACCGATTATCCGGATGTAGAGTTTTGTCATGCAACCGGTTATCAGGCAGCAAGCTCAGGCTTACCGAATATGCATAACTATTTTACAGCTATTTATGAATCACGTTATGTATCCGGTGTTGTTGCAGGCTTGAAGTTAAATGAAATGATTGCAAACGGTGATATTACAGAGGATGAATGCAAGGTTGGTTATGTAGGTGCGTATCCATACGCAGAGGTTATTTCCGGCTTTACATCCTTCTATTTAGGTGTCAGAAGTGTATGCCCTTCTGCAACCATGGAAGTTAAGTATACAAATAGCTGGGCAGATATGTCTGCTGAGGCAGAGGTTGCAAATGCTCTGATTGCAGATGGTTGTGTATTAATCAGCCAGCATGCAGATACAACCGGTGCTCCTTCTGCTTGTGAGGCAGCAGGTGTTCCTTGCGTAGGATATAATGTATCTATGATTTCGGTAGCACCGAATACAGCATTGACTTCAGCATCCATTGACTGGTCTGTTTATTATACATATGCAACCGAGTGTGCCATGAACGGTGAGGCAATTGATACCGATTGGTGCCATGGTTTTGCAGACGGTGCAGATAAGCTTACCGAGCTGAATGAAAATGTAATTGCAGAAGGTACAGAGGAAAAGGTAAAAGAAGTAGAAGCAGCAATTATTGATGGTTCTACTCATGTATTTGATACTTCTACATTTACAGTAGGTGGCAAGTCCTTAGAGGATGCAATTGCAGAAGGCGGCGAGTATGCTGATTATGCGGATTATGTATCAGACGGATACTTCCATGAATCAGAGTTGGCTTCAGCACCTTCCTTTGCAATTATCATTGATGGTATTACATCAATTACAGAATAATCTGACCGGCAAGAACCGGTAGAACTTTATACGGAGCTGTGCAAATGGCTCCGTATATTTTGTTATGGTGACGATGAAAATGCCTGCATGACGGCATTTGACAACCGAACAGTAACAGCTATTATAATAGAAACGGAAGTAATAAAGCAGTACAGGAAGTAGGAGGACAGTTCGTGGAAGATTATGCAATAGAATTAAAAGGCGTAACCAAAACCTTTGGACAGGTGGTAGCAAACGATAACGTGAACTTAACCTTGAAAAGAGGCGAAATATTAGCAATCTTAGGAGAGAACGGCAGTGGTAAAACCACCTTGATGAATATGCTCTCCGGTATTTATTTTCCAGATGCAGGACAGATTCTGGTAAATGGTAAACCAGTAACGATTCGTTCTCCTAGAGATTCCTTTGAATTAGGAATCGGAATGATTCATCAGCATTTTAAATTGATTCCGATTTTTACGGCAACCGAAAACATCATTCTGGGTCTCAAGCAGGAGGGAAGAATGAACCTTGCCGAGAAAAATCAGGAAATGAAGGAATTAGCTTCAAAATACGGATTTGATTTAGAACCGGAAAAAAAGATATATGATATGACCGTTTCGCAGAAGCAGACAGTAGAGATTATCAAGGTATTATACCGGGGAGCGGATATTTTAATATTGGACGAGCCAACCGCTGTACTGACCCCGCAGGAAACGGAAAAGCTGTTTGTGATTCTGCGTAACATGAAGAAGGCAGGAAAGTCCATTATTATCATTACACATAAGTTAAATGAGGTATTAGATATTTCAGACCGGGTAGCGGTATTAAGAAAGGGAAAAGATATAGGAACTATAGCAACCAAGGATGCTACGGTGGAATCCCTGACAGAAATGATGGTCGGTCAGAAGGTGGATTTAAATATAGAGCGGGATGAGCCGGAAAACCCGAAGGAAAAGCTTACCGTATCCGATGTTTCGGTAATTAATCGGGAAGGCATAGAAGTTGTAAAGCATGTAAACTTCCATGCAAAGAGCGGTGAGATTCTGGGAATTGCAGGTGTTTCGGGAAGTGGACAGAAGGAATTGTTAGAGGCAATTGCCGGACTTCAGGATGTATCCGGCGGAGCCATTACCTACTGTGATGCCACAGGAAAAGAAACCGTCATCTCCAATATGGATGTAGAAACCAGAAGAAGACAGAACGTGAAGCTTGCATTTGCATTTGTTCCGGAGGACCGTCTGGGTATGGGACTTGTAGGCTCCATGGATTTGATTGATAATATGCTGCTTCGAAGCTATAACAAGGGCAAAGGTGTAGTAGCTGACCGTAAGGCACCAAAAGAACTGGCAGAGAAGATAGTCAAGGATTTGGACGTTGTAACACCAAGCGTACATACACCGGTCAGCCGTTTATCGGGCGGTAATGTGCAGAAGGTGCTGGTAGGACGTGAGATAGCCGAGCATCCGGAGGTACTGGTAGTATCCTATCCGGTTCGTGGACTGGATATTAATTCGTCCTATGCCATATATAATCTGTTAAATGAACAGAAGAAAAATAACGTAGCAGTTATATGCGTAATAGAAGACTTAGATGTACTGTTGGAATTGTGTGACCGGATTTTAATTATGCATGCAGGAGAAGTCTGCGGTATCGTAGATGCCAGAGCGGTCACAAAGGATGAGCTTGGGCTTTATATGTCCGGAAGCAGAAAGGATACGGAATATTATGAGTAAAGAAGTAAAAAATGCATCAAAAGAACCATTTCTGCGAATGAAAAAGCGAGATAATATGTCCAGAGGAAAAGCCTTGGGCTTTCGCCTGATTGCAATTGCCTTAGCCTTGCTTCTCTGCTCATTTGTGATTATCGCAGTTACCGGACAAAATCCGATTCAGGTATACCTTGGAATTATTGATGGTGCAGTCGGAAGCAGTCGAAGAATCTGGGTGACAATCCGGGAAACCGCAATTTTATTATTGGTAGCAGTCGGACTGACCCCGGCATTCCGGATGAAGTTCTGGAACATCGGAGCAGAAGGACAGATATTGATGGGCGGTGCGGCATCCGCAGCACTTATGATATATCTGGGTGATAAAGTACCAAATGGAGTCCTGCTTATCTGTATTCTGATTGCCAGTGCGGCAGCAGGCTTAATCTGGGGATTGATACCGGCTGTTTTCAAAGCAAAGTACAATACCAACGAAACCTTGGTAACCTTGATGCTCAATTACGTGGCAATGCAGTTAATCACCTTCCTGATTGTATTCTGGGAGAATCCGAGTGGCTCCAATACCGTAGGAATTATAAATGCCTCCAGCAAGGCGGGATGGTTTCCGAAAATACTGGGTACGGATTATTTCTTAAATATCGTATTAGTTGCGGTTATTACCATAGGAATTGATTTGTATATGAGATATTCCAAACATGGCTTTGAACTTTCCGTAGTGGGAGCCAGTCAGGATACTGCAAACTACGCAGGCATTAATGTAAAGAAGGTAATTATACGAACCGTTATGCTGTCAGGAGCAATCTGCGGACTTGCCGGAGCGGTAATCGTAAGCGGTGCCAGTCATACTATATCAACCAGTACGGCGGGCGGCAGAGGATTTACAGCCATTATTATTGCATGGATGTCGAATTTTAATCCAATCGCAATGTTAGCGGTTTCCTTGTTGCTGGTATTTATGCAGCAGGGTTCCATTCAGATAGCAACCCAGTTCGGATTGAATGAAAATGCATCCGATATTATTACCGGTATTATATTATTCTTCTTAATTGGTTGTGAGTTTTTCATCCGGTATCAGATTAAGCTCCGGAAAAAGGGAAAGGAGGCTGAGTAAAATGGCAATTATAATGACCTTTATTCAAAAAGCAATCGGACAGGGAATTGCAATTTTATTCGGTGCGTCCGGTGAAATCGTAACAGAAAAATCCGGCAACCTGAATCTGGGAATCCCCGGAATCATGTATATGGGCGGTATTTCCGGTTTGATGGGTGCATTTTTCTATGAGAGCCATACAGCATCCCCAAACGGTGTAATCGGAGCTTTGATTTCGATTATATGTGCCTTGCTGGCAGCAGCAATTGGCGGACTGATTTATAGCTTCCTCACCATTACGCTCCGGGCAAATCAGAATGTAGTCGGTCTTGCACTGACCACATTTGGTATCGGCTTCGGTAACTTTTTCGGAGGTTCTATTTCAAAGCTGGCAGGTGGTGTTGGGCAGATTTCCGTTATGACAACCGCAAGTGTATTTCAGAAGCAGATACCGGGCTTGTCAGAGATTCCGTTTATCGGACCGTTATTGTTTTCATATGGTTTTCTGACATACGTTGCAATTATAGTTTCGCTTGTTCTGGCATATGTCCTGAAGAAGACAAAAGTAGGACTGAACCTGCGGGCAGTCGGAGAGAGTCCGGCAACTGCGGATGCAGCCGGTATATCCGTTTCCAAATATAAATATGTAGCTACCGTTATCGGTGCCATGATAGCAGGGCTGGGCGGATTATATTACGTTATGGAATACTTTGGCGGTACATGGTCCAATAACGGCTTTGGTGACAGAGGCTGGCTGGCAATTGCACTTGTTATTCTTGCATTGTGGAGTCCGTCAAAGGCAATCATCGGCTCCATTCTGTTTGGTGGCTTGTATATATTAAGCATCTACATTCCGGGATTGACGCGTGCAACACAGGAATTAGTAAAAATGTCACCGTATGTGCTGACAATTATTGTATTAGTATTAAGCAGTCGGAGAAATAAGCTGGAAAATCAGCCGCCGGCAAGCTTAGGTGTACCGTATTTCCGGGAAGAACGGTAGAATATCAAATTAAGACTTATAAGCTCTGTAGATAAGATTTTACTCCTTCACTGGTAAGACAAGTCTTGAGCAGTACCGCTGGGATTCAATTTCGCGGCCTGTATATGGAGCAACGATACCAAGAACACGTGGAGCACCTGTGGGTGTTAATCCACGTGTTTTTGCTTCTCGCCCCAGTGTCAGCCATGCCTCATCTATGCCGGAATAATCACCGCAATACAGCACCGATAATACGCGACATTCCGGCAATACCACTGCATCCTCAGGTGCGTTTTCCGGTTGTACGGGAACACAGACAACATAAGAATATGGTTCATTGCTGATGTAACCCTCCAAATAATCCTGTCGGTCTGAAATGGTGAACAGCGGTTCTTCGGAGAGAACACAGCCCTGACGCACACATTCGCTGTAAAAATCATACATATCGGCGTACTTATCCGCAACCGTACGCCCCATACACTGCCGCATCCGGCAGGTCACAGCAGGCAATCGCATAATCTGCACAGAGATGCTTGGACCATCCACTGTCCGGAGCTGCAGCTCCTCTACACTGCGTTGGAGGTCAAGCAGACGGCTCTCTAACGCAGACAACAGTGTCGTTATCTCACCACCATGGGCGAAATAGTCTGCAATCTGCTCTGTGTTTAGCCCCATACTCTTGAATTTTTCAATTTGTAAAATACGTGCTACATTGTGGTTGTCATAGTATCTCCGCCCACTCTTGGCTGCAATATAGGCAGGTGTAAGCAGCCCTTTTTCTTCCATTCGCATCAGTGTACTGCGGGAAAGACCGCAGGCGTGAGCTGCCTCGGTAATCTGAAATAGATTTTTTGTATTCTGTTCCATATTTTTTACTTCATCCCCTTGCTTCGTTCATGGATGAACGATGTATAATGCTATTATAAGAAAATCTGCCTTGATGTCAAGTTCATGAGTGGACAAAAAATAGGGAGAAACACCGGAAAAAGGAGTGAAGGAATCATGAAAATTTGGAGAGGACTATTGGGAGCAGCAGTGCTTGTGTGTGCTGTGTTGTGCGTGACAAGCGTAACTGTAGTGGCAGACGATGGCACACATACGCACCCAATCTGCGGTGCAACGCATACAGATATTGGTGACCATGTGGGTGAATGTGCAGATGTTGTATGGACGGCGTGGGATGGAACAACTGATATTGACTACGGTGACAGCAACACTGCCTATGTCTATCTGACCAGCAACGCAACACCGGCAGATATGCTCAAAATCACCAGCGGAAAAACGCTCTATCTTTGTCTGAACGGATACAGCATCACAAGTACCGATGATGGGACGAGTGCTTTTGATGCGGTCATCACTGTCTATGATGAAGCACGATTCGTATTGTGCGATTGTAAAAATGACACCGGTACAATCACTCACTTGTCCGGTATGCATGGAAGGGGCGTGCGGGTCGGTGCCGGCTCCAAGGCTGCTTTTACTATGTACGGCGGCACAATCAGCGGCAATCATGTAGGTACTTCCGGCTATGGGGCTGACGGTGGCGGCGTGGAAATACAAAACGGTACCTTTACCATGTATGGTGGCAAAATCACCAATAACCATGTTGATGTAGCAAGTAACTATGGCGGCGGTGCTGTATGTGCACAAAGCAGCGGTGCCTTTATTATGTACGGCGGTGAGATTAGCAACAACTCATCGGCTGGTTCCGGTGGCGGTGTGAGTGCATGGGGAGGTGCTGCGAGGTTATACGGCGGCACAATCAGCTGCAACACAGCGGATGAAAACGGCGGCGGTATATGGCTGAACAGCAGACTTCCTATATCCGGCAGTTTCAGCATCATCAATAACACTGCGGTCAATGGTGGCGGCGTGTATGTAAAGGGTCCGCTCACTCTGTCCGACAATGCCAGTATCACAGACAACAAGGCAACCAACGGCAATGGCGGTGGTGTGTATTGCACCAATACTTGGAGTGATAATATCCTGACCATCTCCGATTCGGGAGAAATCGCAAGGAACACCGCAACAGGAGATGGTGCTGGTATTTACATAGACAAAGGCAATCTTGTTATTGAAGGCGGCAGTATCACAGACAACACCGGAACAGGCAATGGCGGTGGTGTGTATTTTAGCGGTAGTACATTCAAAATTTCCGGAGGTATCAGCATCACAGGGAACAAAAAGAACAGTGATGCGAACAATATCTACTTGGCAAAGTATAAGAGCGTTGCTATTGTAGGTGAATTGACCGGTACTACTCCAATCGGTATAACGACGGAAGTAACACCGGATAGTTCCAGTTATGTTCGCATTGCTTCCGGCAATGCCGAATATGCCAAACCTGACAAATTTCAGTATGAAAACAGCAACACCCCTATCAGCGTAATTCTCAACAGCAGTGGTAGCACCGCGACTCTCGTTGTGTGCGAACACAACTGGGGAACCATATGGAAAACGGACACAACTAGCCATTGGCACGAATGTGCTATCTGCAAGGGAAAGAACGATATAGCCACCCACATCGGTGGTACGGCAACCTGTACAGAGAAAGCGATGTGTGAAGTCTGCGACCAGTTGTATGGCAATGTTCTCGGACATGATTTTACCGGTGACACATGGCAGAGTGATGCCGACTGGCATTGGAAAAAATGCTCTCGTTGTGAAGCCATTGATGAAAAGACCCAACACACCGGCGGTACGGCTACCTGTAGGGACAGTGCTGTTTGTACCACCTGTTCTAAGAGCTATGGTGTACTAAATTCCGGTAATCATGTGGGAGGTGCAGAAATCCGAGGCATGACAGAAGCTACCGATGAAAAGGCTGGCTACACCGGTGACAGTTATTGCAAGGGTTGCAATACCAAGTTGTCCGATGGCACGACAATTCCAATGATTTCCAATCTGTCTGTTGGTGTGAAGAGTGATTTGGCGGCGGCGGTTGCTGCCATGGAAAAGGTTTTGAATGCTCAGAGCAGTGTTTACACAGGTGAGCAGAAAAAGCAGCTTGTTGACAGCATAAATGCAATAAAATCCGCACTGGAAAGCATCGAAAATACCGAAGAAGCTGTGAAAAAAGTGGAGGCAATGCCTGCCACTGACAAGACCCAGCCGGATGACAAGGCTGCCATTGATGCCTACGAAGCTGCAAAGAATGCTTATGATGCTTTGTCTGCTGACGAAAAGCGAATGGCAGGTGAAAGCACCAAGACTGCTCTGGATGCTATGTTGAAAGCCTTGACCGCCTATGATGTTACTTACGGCAATGGCAGCAGTTGGATGGAAAACGATAATAATACCGGCTTGACTTTTACGGTCAATGGCTACCATAAGAAATTTGCAGACATCGTTATCAACGGTGTGGTTGTGGATAAAAAATACTATGATATTGAGGTCGGCAGTACCATTATCACCTTAAAAGCGGGGTATTTGCAGACACTGCCTGCGGGAAAATACACACTCCTTGTTCAGTATACGGATGGAAGCACAGATGGGGAAGATACATTCACCATTACGAAAAATGAGACTACAACTTCGTCAAATCCGACGGAAACTGCCACTTCGTCAAATTCGACGGAAACTGCCGCTCCGTCAAATCTGACTGCGACATTTTCTCCGAAAACAGCAGACAATAGCAAGCCAGGAGTATGGATAAGTACTATGCTTGTCAGTGCAGGCGTATCGATGATATTGCTGCAGCCCTTCAAAAAGCGAAAATAAGCGTCTATGCCATGCTGTCCTCTTTCTTCCGGCGAATCAGGAACATTGCTAACGAGGCACCGATGATGATGACATAACCCAGAATGCTGAACGGTGTCGGAATTTCATTTAGTACCAAAATACCCATGAGGGAGGAAAATACAATTTGCATATAATCAAAAATGGAAATATCCTTTGCCGGAGCATGGGTATAGGCGGCTGTAATGGAAAACTGACCGCCGGAGGCAGCAAAGCCGGCAAGCATCAGGAACAAGAACTGTTGTCCGCTCATGGGTGTGTAATTTAAGATTAGGTATGGCAACGTTACCAAGGTTGAGAACAGAGAAAATGTAAATACAATTACCGGACCCTGAACCTTACGGTTTCCCAGAACCCGAACCATGGCATACGCAGTTCCGGCACCGATGCCACCGATTAATCCGATGAGGGCAGGAAAGCTTATCATGGAACCAAAGCCCGGACGTAATATGAATAACACACCGATAAAGGCAACGATAACACAGATTGCCTGGTACGGTGCTATCTTTTCCTTCAAAATAAAATAGGAAGCGATGATTGCAAAAAACGGTGACATTTTATTCAGCATATTAGCATCGGCAATGGCAAGATGGTCAATCGCATAGAAATTACACAAAAGACCGATGGTTCCGCAAAAGGCACGTAAGAACAGATAACGTTTACAGCCCTTGGGAACCTTTAGGGAAATGTGATTCCTGCACAGAATGAAGCCGGCAAAAAAGAGTGCAACAACATTTCGGAAAAATGCCTTTTGCAAAGAAGGAATATCTCCGGAAAGCTTTACAAACAGGCTCATGAGGGCAAAGAAAAAAGCCGCCATGAGTATAAATAAAATTCCCTTATTCCGTTCACTCATATATCTATCACTTCCATTATTTTTCAAATTGCAATCAGCTTACACACTTCCGATATGAATGTCAAGAGAAATTCAAAATTACCAATCTGCCTGGGATTAGTTCTGATTCTTAAACATATTACTAATACACAGGAGAACGAAAGCCGGAACATATTTTCAAATCCGGACAAATGTGTTACAATACAAACGCTATTAAAAAGATAGGAAAAAGAGAAACGTGCAATGACGCAAGATGGAGACAGTTATGCAGGAACAAAAGAAACAGCAGGAACAGATAAAAAAACCACCGATTTCTAAGGAAGTACAGGCAGCATTATGGAAACAAATGCGACAGAATGCGTATTTACGGGAACTACAGATAGAAATACTGGAAATAGAGCGGGGCTATGTAAAGGGAAAGCTTCAGGTAACAGATGAGGTCCTGAATCCATATGGGTCGGTGCATGGCGGTTGTTTGTTTTCACTGGCGGATATTACAGCGGGACTGGCAGCCTGTACCTATGGCACATACGCATCGACGATTAACGGAGATATGGAGTATATTCTTCCGGCAATCCATACCGATTACATTTTATGTGAGGCAAGAGAAATTCGGCAGGGAGTACACGTTTCACAGTACGAGGCATTGCTATATGATGATAAGAACCAGTTAGTTGACCGGGCAACCTTTGCATTTTATATGATGAACCGTCCGGTAGTAGAATAGGCAGAAAAGAGGCAGGATAACTATATGAAAATGAATCAGACTACCATTCAACAGATTCAGCATACAGTGAGCGGAATCACACATAATTATGAGAGCAATGAAGTCCTGATGGCGAAGGATGGAAGACATCTGCCAAGTAGGGATACCATTATTCAGATGATAAAGGAATTAAGACGCCTTATGTTTCCGGGATATTTCGGGGATGAAAATCTGGCAACCTATGTAGGAGATTACTTTGTAGGCTCTCATTTGAATCATATCTATGAAGTATTAAAGGGGCAGATTGTAACAGCACTGATATATAAGAATATGGTTGCACTGGATGCAGAGCAGCAGGCACAAAAGACAGAACCGACCTGTCTGAGTCAGGAATTGGCAGAGCAGCAGGCAGAAACGATTTGCCAGTATTTCATCAGCCAGCTGCCGCATATCCAGCAAATGCTGTTAAAGGATGTGCAGGCAGGCTTTGACGGTGACCCTGCGGCTCAAAGCAAAGAGGATATTATAGTGTCCTATCCGGGCTTGTTTGCAATCTATGTATATCGGGTAGCACACGAATTATATATAAAGCAGGTGCCGTATATTCCGAGAATCATGACAGAGTATGCACATAGCCGGACAGGAATTGATATTAATGCAGGTGCAACCATTGGCGAATATTTCTTTATCGACCATGGAACAGGGGTGGTAATTGGAGAAACCACCAATATCGGTAATCATGTGAAGCTGTATCAGGGTGTAACGCTGGGAGCGTTGTCTACACGGATGGGACAGCAGTTGGCAGGGGTAAAGAGACATCCGACCATTGAAGATAATGTAACCATTTATTCCGGCTCTACCATTTTAGGCGGAGATACGGTTATCGGAAAGGGAACGGTAATAGGCGGTAATGCTTTCATTACAGAATCTGTTGCAGAAGCAACGAAGGTAATTGTTAAGAATCCGGAAATGACCTTTAAGGGAAAACAATAAAGAGGTCAAGGCATCAGCCTTCGACCTCTGACTCAGACGGGAGGTGCAGTTGGGCTTGGTAATAGTCAGCCTGATTCGTATCTCCCAGTTTTTGATAGCAGCGAACCAGACCCTCAAGCGGTAAGGTCTGATGATAAATAAGTGATAGCTCGCTTTCTGTTTCATAAGCAGCATTATAGTACCAGAGGATTGCCTCCGGATAATCGTTACAGTCCTCATAGTAATTGCCAAGACAGGTACATACCTCAGAGCAGCCAGCTTCATCGGCAACATTTTTAAGTGCCGCTCCCAGAATCAAATGTAAGTTCTTGCTAATAACCCCACACTTCACAAGTACACATTGTACAGCCTTTAATTCATCATCCGAAAGCGTTGTGGCAGACAGCTTGCGAAAATAGGCTTCTGCTGTTTGAAAATCCTTATCTGTGCCGGAGATAAAAAGCTCCTTGGCATACATAATGTTTAATTTAGAAGACAAGCTTGCTCCGGACTGTATTAAGGACTGCAAATTCGCAAAATCTCTCGCACTGTGATTTTCATGCGGTTTGTGAATAATGGCAATATCACTGTCATAAATAATCGGATTCATTCGCAGAGTTTCATGCAGCGGGTCTTGCCAGTAAAATTCCCGCAGCCGCTTCACCAGCTTCGGACGATACTCTTTATCATAATTATAGGTGGTTCCGTACTCCAACTGATTCGTATAGTACATCTGGACAACCTCTATTTCAGGAAGCAGAACCTGCTTCAAGTCCTGTATCTGACGGATATTCTCGTCATCAATAACCTCATCCGCATCGGCAATGTAGATATAATCCATGGTCGCTTTTGAAAAGGAATAATTTCTGGCAACAGAAAAATCATTAATCCATGCAAAATCATAGATGTGACTGGTATACAGAGAGGCTATCTCCTTTGTGCGGTCTGTAGAGCCGGTATCCACAATAATGATTTCATCCGAAAAGGCTTGCACACAATCCAGACAGCGGGCTAAAATTGCTTCTTCATTTTTAACAATCATACAGGTGCTAATAGTAATCATAGAAGTCTCCCTTCTTTATTTTTAGAGAAATCATTTTGCTTCATTATATCATAGCTTGGGAAAGAAATGAAATAATTCTAGCCAACGCAGAGAATCAATGTTAAAATGAATGGACATGACAAAGATAACGTATGATATTATGGAGGTTAGGGAGGATATGGAACAGGTAACACTAAAGATTAAGTATCTGAATGACATGATTACGCGGTTGGAGTATATAGATGGCAAATCCGATTGGATTGACCTGCGGGCAGCAGAGCGTGTAGAGATGAAGGCAGGAGAATTTCGATTGATTCATCTGGGAGTTGCGATTCAACTGCCGAAGGGCTATGAAGCACATATAGTTCCGAGAAGCAGTACCTTTAAGAATTTCGGCATCCTGCAGGCAAATTCGATGGGAATTATTGATGAAACCTACTGCGGACCGAATGACTGGTATCGGTTTCCGGCATTGGCAATGCGGGATACGGTAATTGAAGTGAATGACCGTATTTGTCAGTTCCGGATTGAAAAGCATCAGCCACAGGTAATATTTGATGAGGTAGAAGAATTAACCGGTGCCGACCGAGGCGGATTCGGAACCACCGGGATTCAATAAATAATAGCTATAACAGGAAGAAATGAAAGGTAAAACAGGAGGTAGATAATATGAATCCGGATAAACCAATTCAACAGGCAAGAAGTAATCTGATTAGTTCCTCGATAATCCTTTGCGTAGCAGGAATTGTCCTTATGATATTTTCCGGTACGGCAGTCAAGATGATAGGCTGGATTATGGGAGCTGTATTTATACTAATCGGAGTGATAAAGCTCATTAGCTACGTGAAGAAGCAAACTACGGTGCTGGATTTAATCCTTAGTATCGTAAGTCTGCTGGTCGGAATCGTATGCTTCATACATCCCGACTGGTTAATGTCGTTGATGTCCATTATCGTAGGTGTGTATGCATTAATTGAAGGAGCATTAAAGATTAAGATTTCCATAGATGTGCGGAAACAGAAAACTGCCGGCTGGTGGGTTTTGCTGATATTTGCCATCCTCAGTATCATCATGGGCGGGTTGTTGATATTTAATCCGTTTGGGTTCAGTAAGCTGTTTATGATATTTGTGGGTTTATCATTGCTGCTCGGAGGCATACAGAATATTATTCATGCCGTCTACACGAAGAAGATATTGGACGAAATGAATCAGGAAATTATAGATATGGATGAATATGTAGCAAATAACAAATAAAATAACTTGACAAATGAAAATGGAATGCTAGAATATGGTTCGAAACCGAATTGTTTGTAACCGAACAGTTTGGAATCGAACTATATTTTGTTTTGCGAAAATGAAACTAAAGAAAGAATATATCGAAAGGAGATACAGATGGATGAAAAATATTGTTTGGGAAATAAAGTAATTATTTTGTCAAACCAGCTTAAGCACTATCTGCATCAGGCGGCGGAGGCAGAAGGAATCAGTGGTTCACAGAGCCGGATTTTACACTTTCTGGCAAAGGAGTCAAAGCAGCGGAATATCTACCAGAAGGACGTAGAAGACTTTTTCTGCCTGCGGCGGTCTACGGTGACACAGACCATACAGAGCATGGAAAAAAATGGACTGGTGGTTCGTTGCAGTGTGTCGCAGGATGCCCGGTTAAAGAAATTGACCCTGACCCCAAAGGGAGAAGAATTAGAGGTGCGTATTCATAAGCGGGTGCTGGAAATGGAGCAGGTATTGCTGAGTGCATTAACCATAGAGGAAGCAGAATTATTTCAAAGCATCTTAGTGAAAATGAGTAATAAGCTGGCAGAAAGCGGAATGGCAGATGCGGTGCCGGAAATCTGCGATATGTCCTGCGGAAAGGAGCGTTTTGATGCTGAAAACATTAATGAAACAGATTAAAGAATATAAGAAGGCATCCATTCTGACCCCGTGTTTTATGCTCGGAGAGGTAATTATGGAAACGCTGGTGCCTTTGATGATGGCATCGATTATCGATAAGGGTGTCAATGTTCCGGGTGGAGACATACATCATATCTGTGTAGTAGGAGCCTTCATGATAGTAGCAGCCGCAATGGGACTGTATTTTGGATTAATGGGCGGCAAGTATGGTGCTTATGCATCTGCAGGATTTGCTAAGAACCTGAGAAAATCCATGTTTGATAATATCCAGACCTTCTCATTTTCCAATATCGATAAATACAGTACGGCAGGGCTTGTAACCCGGATGACAACGGATGTAACCAATGTGCAGAATTCCTATATGATGCTTTTGCGAATGGGAATGCGGGCTCCTGCAAGTCTGGTTTGTGCCATGGCAGCAGCATTTATTGTAAATGCAAGAGTTGCAAGCATTTATCTGATAGCCGTTATAATACTAAGCTGTATTTTAGGTATTATTATCTGGCAGGCAAATAAATATTTTAACCTTGTATTCCAGAAGTATGATGACCTGAATGCCAGTGTTCAGGAAAATGTATCTGCAATCCGTGTTGTAAAGGCATATGTGCGTGAAGAGTATGAAACGAACAAATTCGCACAGGCAAGTGCGAAGGTTTATAATATGTTCGTGAAGGCTGAAAGTATTCTGGCATTTAATATGCCGGTTATGATGACTACCATATATGCTTGTATTCTGCTGATTAGCTGGGTGGGAGCCAATATGATTGTATCGGATACGCTTACCACCGGTAATTTAATGAGTCTGCTTACATATTGCATGAACATTTTAATGAGCCTGATGATGCTTTCTATGGTATTTGTCATGATTAGCATGAGTGTGGCAAGCGGCAGACGAATTGCAGAGGTTATAGCAGAGGAAAGTGATTTGCAGAATCCTAAGCAGCCGGTGATGGAAGTGCCGGATGGAAGCGTAGAGTTTCGAAATGTCAGCTTCCGTTATAAAAAGGATGCACAGGATTTCGTACTGAAAAATATCAACCTGAATATTCAGGCGGGAGAAACCATTGGTATTATCGGAGGAACCGGAAGTGCAAAGACCAGTCTGGTTAGTCTGATTAGCCGTCTGTATGATGCATCCGAAGGTACGGTATTGGTCGGACATCGGGATGTCCGGGAATATGATATGGAGGTTTTGCGAAATCAGGTAGCGGTGGTTCTGCAGAAGAATACATTGTTTAGCGGAACTATTTATGAAAACCTGCGTTGGGGAGATGCAAACGCAACGGAAGAAGAATGTCAGAGAGCCTGCCGGCTGGCGTGTGCGGATGAATTCATAGAGCGGATGCCGGACGGATATAATACCTATATCGAACAGGGTGGAGCCAATGTATCCGGCGGACAAAAGCAAAGACTCTGTATTGCAAGAGCATTGCTGAAAAAGCCTAAGATTCTGATTCTGGATGATTCCACAAGTGCGGTGGATACCGCAACGGATGCAAAGATCCGAACTGCATTCGCCGAGGAGATTCCGGATACCACAAAGATTATTATTGCACAGCGGGTATCCAGTATCCAAAATGCGGACCGGATTATCGTGATGCATGAGGGCGAGTTAAATGGTGTAGGTACGCATGAAGAATTACTGCAGACCAATACTATTTATCGCGAGGTATATGAATCACAGACCTCCGGCGGCGGAGATTTTGATGAACATAAGGAGGTGCAGGCATGAAACAACGAGGAAAAACTTCGACAAGTCCATGGAAGCTGTTAAAACGGTTAATGGGAATCCTAATGAAGCATTACGGTGTGCAGATTATATTTGTGGCAATCTGCATCGTCATTACGGTACTGGCAAATGTGCAGGGAACCATGTTCATACAGCGTCTGATAGATGACTATATTGTTCCGCTGCTCAAGGCAGAAGCACCGGATTTTCAACCGTTACTGCACGCGATGTTAAGAGTGGCATTGTTTTATGCAATCGGTATTGCGGCAGCGTACACCTATAACCGGATTATGGTAAATGTTACGCAGGGAACGTTAAAGATTTTCCGGGATGAAATGTTTCGGAAAATGGAAAGTCTTCCGATTAAATACTTTGATACGCACGCACATGGCGATATTATGTCCATGTATACCAATGATACCGATACCCTCCGGCAAATGATTAGTCAGTCCATGCCGCAGCTTTTTAACAGTGCCATTACCATTATCAGTACAACGGTTTGTATGCTGATATTAAATGTACCGCTTACCCTGCTTACCTTTGTAATGGTCGGTATTATGCTGGCTCTGACTAAGACAATGGGTGGACGGTCCGCAAAATACTTCATTGCCCAGCAAAAGGATATTGGCGGCTTAAATGGTTATATCGAAGAAATGATGGATGGACAAAAGGTAGTAAAGGTATTTTGTCACGAAGAAGCCAATAAGCAGCAATTTGATGTTTTAAACGAGCAGCTGTTTCACAGCTCGTATCAGGCAAATAATTACTCGAACATTATCGGACCGATTAACGCACAGATTGGAAATATCAGCTATGTATTATGTGCGATTGTAGGCGGTATGCTGGCAATCGGAAATATCGGGGGCTTTAAGTTAGGCGGACTGGCGAGCTTCCTGACCTTTAATAAGAACTTCAATATGCCGATTAATCAGATTAGTATGCAGGTAAATGCAATCGTAATGGCATTAGCAGGTGCAGAGCGGATTTTCCGTTTGTTGGACGAACAGCCGGAAACAGACGAGGGCTATGTAACACTGGTAAATGCGAAAAAAGAACAGGGAGAACTGGTGCCTTGCAAGGAACGGACCGGTATCTGGGCATGGGAACACAAGCACCAGAACGGAGAACCGACCACATATGTACAGTTACAGGGGGATGTTGTCTTTGATGATGTAGATTTTGGATACAATGATGATAAGATCGTTCTTCATAATGTAACGTTATTTGCACAGCCGGGACAAAAGATAGCCTTTGTAGGCTCAACCGGTGCCGGTAAGACCACCATTACCAATCTGATTAACCGCTTCTATGATATACAGGACGGTAAGATTCGGTATGACGGAATCAACGTAAACAAAATAAAAAAGACAGATTTGCGACGTTCCTTAGGAATCGTATTACAGGATACACATTTATTTACCATGTCCGTACGTGAAAATATCCGATACGGAAGACTGGATGCAACGGACGAAGAAGTGATTGCAGCGGCAAAACTGGCAAATGCAGATGGATTTATCCGGAGATTACCACAAGGCTATGATACAATCTTAAAGGGTGACGGAGCGAACTTAAGTCAGGGTCAGCGTCAGCTTCTGGCAATCGCAAGAGCTGCCATAGCAGACCCTCCGGTGCTGATTCTGGACGAGGCAACCAGCTCCATTGATACCAGAACCGAGCGGCTGGTGCAGGATGGTATGGACAAATTAATGGCAGGCAGAACCACCTTTGTAATTGCACACCGATTGTCTACCGTCCGAAATAGTGATTGCATTATGGTACTGGAACAGGGTAGAATTATTGAGCGAGGCACACATGAAGAGCTGTTAGAAGAAAAGGGCAGATACTATCAGCTTTATACGGGAAATGCAGTGCTGGCATAAAAAATATAAATGTTCGTTGACGAACAAATTTTAACGGGCAGAAGGGAGAAACATATGGCATTCAAAGTAGGAATCATCGGAACCGGAAAGATGTCAGAGCGAATGGCAGATACCATAGTAAGGATGCCGGAGGCAGAACTGTATGCAGTCGCATCCAGAACAGAGGAAAAGGCAGAGGCATTTGGAAAAAAATATCATGCGGTTAAGTGCTATGGAAGCTATGATGCTTTAATGGAGGATGCCGAAGTACAGCTAATCTATATTGCCATTCCGAATCATTTACATTACGAGGTGGCAAGAGCCTGTATTCAGCATGGGAAGCCGGTTCTATTGGAAAAGCCGTTTACATTAAATGAGCAGCAGGCACAGGCGTTGATAGATTTGGCAGAAATGCATCAGGTATTTTTATGTGAGGCAATGTGGACACGGTTCATGCCGTTAAATCTGCGGCTGCAAAAGGAATTACAGAATGGAAGAATCGGAGAGATAACCGCTGTTACAGCCAATCTCGGATATGATATAAAAGAAAAGGAACGTGTCAGTCGTCTGGATATGGGTGGCGGTGCCTTGCTGGATATTGGAGTATATCCGATTACATTCGCATTACAAATGCTGGGAAACGAGCTGGATAATCTGTCAACCTCTATGGTACGGTTAAATTCCGGAGTGGATGCACAGGAGTGTATAAATCTGACCTATGCAAATGGTGCAATGGCAGGACTTTACACCACCATTTTGTCGGAAACCGATAAGCAGGGTAAAATCTACGGAACCGAAGGCTATATTGTAGTTGACAATATCAATAATCCGGAAAGCTATCACATTTATGACAAAACGGGCAATCTGCTGGAAACTGCAGAGAGACCGGAGCAGCTTAGCGGTTTGGAATACGAGGTACAGGCATGTATCCATGCCATTCAGGGTAAGAAGCCGGAATGCCCGCAGGTAACACATATGGATACGCTGTTATTGATGCGGATACTGGATACCATAAGACGAAGCTGGGATATGAGATTCCCGCAGGAGGAGCAGATTAGATAGACGGTACTACGAAGTCTGTAGGAGAAGCTGTTTCATAGACATACGTGCCGGAGCCGTCACCGATGGATTCCTGAATCTGGGATAGGATATAGTCATATAAGCGGCAGTAGGTGTCTGCGGAATAGTGCAGACCATCCGGGCTTTGAAAGCCGTTGGTAATCAGATAATCATAGGTATTGATATAACGAATGGGAAGTGTCTCTGTCTCGGCAGAGGCATTTTCTGCGTTATAGTCGGCAATCCATTGCTGCATAGAAGCATTAAACGCCTGAATCCGCTGGTTGCTGACAGAGGTACAGGGGCTGCAGCAAGGATTCACCGATACAATGTAAATGGCAGAATCCTTCCAGCAGGTATCCGCATAGGTTGCATATAATTCCTGATAGAGAGCTTCGTTCCCTAAGTCATTGACCCCAAGATTCAGAATAAGTATGGATGGGGGAAGCTGTGTCAGCTCTGTCTGGCGGGAAAACCAGGAGTAGCCTTGTCCGATTTTGGCGGTAAATGCCTGATTGCTCAGGTCATAATGATAATATTGTAAGGCCTGCTCCAGTCCGACGGTCCGGGAATCCCCGATAAAGTGAACCGGATAATTCGGAACATATACCAGCCGTTTTGCAGTATGGATAATGGGAACAGAGCCAACCATGGTTGGAGTAGTAGAAGTCGCATAGGTGAATATCGGATTTAATCTGGATGAGGACAGGTTTGTTAAAGTGATAAATGTGCTGATTAGAATAAAGCTCATCTGTGTTTTTTTGTTCATAAGTAAACGCCTCCATTTCGGGAATAGTTGTAACACAAGGAAACGGAGATATTTGGGGGAATTATGGGTGTAACATTCGACAGACAGAGAAAAATATGATATGCTTATAGAATCAGCATGGAACGGAAAGGAAGAGTAGAGATGAATACGCAGATGGTCTGGAAGGTATTGGGGATACAGCCGACGCAGGATAAAGAGATATTGAAGCAACGGTATCATGAACTACTGGTGGACGTGAATCCGGAAGACGATTCGGAAGGCTTTAAGCGGCTGCGGGAAGCGTATGAACAGGCAGTGCGTTTGGCGGATGCGTCGATAAACTCAGATGCGGGGGAAGACTTAGAAGAAAAACCAAAGGATGAAATCGATGTCTGGCTGGATAAGATTCAGCAGATATATTGGTATGCAGAAAGTCGAAATGACATAAATAAGTGGAAGGAAGCCTTTGAAGATACCGTCTGTGTGGCTCTGGATACAGGACTGGAAGCGAGAGAACGTTTTTTAGCATATCTGATGAGCCATAACTATCTGAATCAGGAGATATGGAGGTTAATAGATAAGGAATTTCAGATAACGCAGGACAAGGAGGAGCTTGCCGAGCTGTTTCCGAGGGACTTTCTGGATTATATCGTATATCAGGTGGAAAATGAGAACTTTATGCCATATGAAGATGTGGAGGTTCTTGGACTGGATGAAGAAAGCATATCCATTGATGACTATTTGCGGGAATATTTCAGAATAAAGACCCAGATTGACCGGCAGGACTATGAGGGGTGCTGGAAAAAGCTGGAACAGCTAAAGGATTGTGAGGTATATCACCCGTATGAGGATATAGAACGGGTTCGGTTGCTGATACAGGAAAAACGAGGCTTAGAGGCAGTTGAACTTGCAGAGAAGCTGTTGCACAACCATAAGGATGATGTCTATATCGGATACTGGGCGGGAAGAGCCTACTGGAGTAATGAACAGTGGGAGAAAGCCTATCAGTGCTGGCAGAATGTCATGGACTGTATGCCGGACCACTATACAGCAAGAATCGGCTTAATTAAGTATTATATAAAGAAAGAGGACTACCTGAAAGCAAAAGAAATTATCATGGAGCTTCTGGAAATTAACGGAAGAGACGAAATGGTATTATCTTTTATGCGGGAGGTAAATGTATATTTAATTGATTATTACTGGCAAATGGCAGAGAAAGAGCCGGAGGTTCGCAAGCATGCAGTAGAGGCCTGCTGGTGTATGTTCCAGAATGAACAATTCAAGGAAACGATTCGGAAACTGAATCAATTAGGGATACGTCAGGACGAGCCGGAATATTATGATTATGTCAATATGATGGGACGCTGTTATCTGGGGCTGGAGGATGATGAGCTTGCCATCACCTATCTTAAGAAATGGGACGCAGAGCGTGAAAAGCTGGTCGATGACGGTTCTGAAAAGTATCAGAAGCGGCAGAAGCGGGAAGGCTTTATTAAGTCGGTTATCGGTGTTGCTTATCAGAATCTGAAAAACTATGAGCAGGCAGAGCATTATTTAACACAGGGAATTGCCATAGAGAAGGAGGCTGACGTCCGCCATTCCTTCATGGACCGTCTGGCAATGCTATATTATGATAAGAAGGAATATGAAAAATGTATCGAGGTAGCTACGAAGCTGATTCATGAAAATGCGGGATACTACCCGGCTTATTTGCGGAGGCAGATGGCATACTATCAGATGCACAACGGACAAAAGGTTGTGGATGATTATTATAATGCAATCGAGATTTTTCCGAATTATTATAAGCCGTACCTGTTAGCGGTAGAAGTATTTTCCATTTATCGTCAGTATGAGGATGCCAAAAAGGTTTTAGATGCAGCAGATACCCATGAGGTGAAACAGGATATGCTGATGCTCTGGAAGGTGCGTGTATATCGTTGGCTGGCAGAAAAGAAAGAAGATTACGAAACGGTGCGGAAGCTATGTCAGGAACTGAAGCAAAGAATTCAGGAACGCGGGCAGAGAACCGATGGAAACAAGCCGGAGGAGGAAGTCTTCGACGAATCCGGAGAACAGAAGGGTATGCCGGAGGACCAGGTAAAACCGGAAGATATTATATACGAGGAAATCCTGATAGAGAAAGAATCCGAAAATTATGAGCGGGCATTGCAGTTAATTGAGCATGAGCTGCACAAAGAGCGAAAGAGCTACCGTCTGCATCGGCTTAAGGGAGATTGTCTCCGGGAATCCGGAAAATATGAAACGGCATTAATCGAATACCGACTGCTTTCCGAGAGCGTTGCGAATGATGACGAGGCTGCATATTTTTGCGGAATTTGTCAGCATGAATTAGGAAGAAATGAAGAGGCATGGAAAAGCTTCCAGACGGTATTAAGACGAAATCCAAAGCACCCTCGTGTACGGCATGAGCTGATGCGGATTTATAAGGAGCGGTATTTGAGTTACGAGTTGCCGCGGGATTATGAAGAAGCAATGCGGGAAGCCGGTTTGCAGATACAACAAATGCCATATGCCTATTATTATATTGAACGTGGCTTGCTGTATATGGAAAACTACGAGTTTGATGAGGCAATCGCAGATTATAAAGAAGCATTGGAGTTAGAACCGGATAATGTCTATGCATATTCCAATATGGGAGATGTTTTGCGGGTAAAAGGCGAATACGAAGAAGCCATAGACTGTTACCGGAAGGCAATTGACCGGATGGAAACCCCGGATGAGAATTTAAGGCCTTACAGCAATATGGCAAAATGCTATCAGGCTTTGGAGGATGTAGATACACAGATTGAGATTCTGGAAAAGACGGTAAAACTGTTTGGCTATCGAAAGGAAACATTAAAATCACTTGCCGAAGCCTATCGGACAAAGAGACAGCCGCAAAAGGCAATTGCAATTTATGATATAGGACGGAATAAGGAATTATTAAATCCGGATGAATATTATGATTATGTGGCAAAGGTCTATATCGTAGAAAATGACTTGGAGAAGGCACAAAAATCCTATGAGACTTACCGGAAAGAATACAGGAAGCTGAGAAAACAGGCAACAGAGGAAGAACGTATACAGGATAAGGCAGATGCATTGGAAATGCTGGGAGTATTTTATATGTTCCAGCGGCAGTTAAAGAAGGCAATCAAATATTTAAAGCCATCCTTCCGGCTGCGGAAGAAGCATCATTTACGGGCAGACTGGTCAGGACGGAATCTTGCACTTGCATATTTGCTGAGTCATCAATATGATAAAGCAGAACAGGTTGCAAAAGAAGTGCTGGATATATTATTCCATGAGCGGGTAATCCCGGAGGCATTGCTTCCGGAAGACAAATCCACCATATATACGGAGCAGGCATTTGTCAGTAATTATAAGCCGCTTTCACCGGCAAGACTGGATGAGGTGGCAAGAATGTATGTGTGTATGCGGAATTATGCACACGCAGAAGAATTATTAAAACAGGCAGAAACCATGCCGAGATGTCATCATTGTGTCAGAAGGAGTTGTTATGATGCGTGGATTACCAGAGGTTATATAGAAGAATCAAAGGGAAATCTGGAAAAGGCATTGGAATGCTACCGGAAATGCAGTGAGATTAATTCCGGGGATGATGAAGTGGTAATGGCAATCTTGGCATTGGAACGGAAATTAAACGTATGACAGGCAGAAGAATAACTGGAAAGTATAGAGGTGAAGAATATGATAGTTGGAATTGATTTGGGGACAACCAATAGTCTGGTTGCATATTATACAGAGCATGGCCCTGAAATTATTCCGAATCGGTTAGGAAAGCATCTGACACCATCCATTGTAAGCGTAGATGGAGACCAGATATATGTAGGAGAGACAGCAAGGGAACGGATGCTGCTGCATCCGGAATCGGCTGCAAGTGTATTTAAACGAAGCATGGGCAGCGACCAGAAATATCATTTGGAAAATCAGACCTTTACATCAGAGGAGCTTTCTTCCTTTGTGCTGCGGTCACTTAAGGAGGATGCCGAGCATTTTTTGGGCGAACCGGTCACAGAAGCCGTCATCAGTGTGCCGGCATATTTTAATGATGCAAGAAGAAAGGCAACCAAGCGGGCAGGAGAGCTGGCAGGGCTGAAGGTGGAACGGATTATCAGTGAGCCTACGGCGGCGGCAATTGCTTATGGCTTATACGAATGTCAGGAGGATGCTAATTTTCTGGTGTTTGACTTAGGTGGCGGTACATTTGATGTATCAATTCTGGAATTGTCCGGAAATATTCTGGAGGTACGGGCAGTTGCCGGTGATAACTATCTGGGCGGTGAAGATTTTACAAATGTATTAGAGGATATGTTCTATGAAAAATATCCGGAATTATCAAGGGATTCCATGGACAGCAAGACCGGACGGTACATTCATAAGCAGGCAGAGGTCTGTAAGCTTCATTTTGAGGAAGGCCGCAGCTCGGTAATGAGCTGTGTTATAGGCGAAAAGACTTATGAAATGGAAGTGGAATTGTCCGAATATGAACAACGCTGTGAGGAGCTTTTGGAACGGATTCGGATTCCGGTAAAGAAGAGTCTGTCAGACTCCAGATTACGATTATCCGAAATCCATAAGGTTGTGCTGGTAGGCGGTGCAACCCGGCTGCCGGTGGTTCGGCGGTTTGTCAGTAAGCTGTTTCGTACCCTGCCGGATGTTACCGTAAATCCGGACGAAGCAATTGCATTGGGAGCAGCGGTACAGGGTGCCATGAAGGAACGGCGGGATTCTATCCGGGAGGTTATCCTGACAGATGTATGCCCGTTCACGTTGGGGACCGAGGTATGCGTAGAACGTGAAAATGGCGGCTATGAAAGTGGACATTATTGCCCGATTATTGAGCGGAATACCGTAATTCCGGCAAGCCGGACAGAGACATTATATACCATACGGGATAATCAGAGTGTTCTGTGTGTCAATGTCCTGCAGGGCGAAAGCCGGTTTGCGGAAAATAACCTGTTGCTGGGTGAATTAAATGTTGAGATACCGAAAGCCCCGAAGGGCAGAGAAAGCATTGATGTTACCTATACCTATGATGTTAATTCCATTTTGGAGGTACAGGTAAAGATTAATTCCACCGGCAAGATTATCAAGCAGATATTAAAAGGGCAGCAGGTGGAAATGACAGATGAAGAAATTGCTGCACGTATGGAGGAGCTGGCTTACTTAAAGATTCCGCCAAGAGAACAGGAGGAAAACAAGCTTTTGCTGCTGCGTGGTGAACGGTTATATGAGGAAAGCCTCGGAGATGAACGAAAGATAATCGAGCATGCAATACAGAAGTTTGAAGTGGCACTAAATACACAGGACCCATTGAAGATTAAAGATGCCAGAAATAATTTTCGTGAGTTCTTAGATGAATGGGATGACATATAAGCGGTCATCCCATTCGTTTATTCGGTATTATATTATTTTTAAAAGCAACAAGGACAGTAGCTCAAGAGGGGGGGAGAGTACTGTCCTTGCTTTTTGGGAGTTAAAGTATGTAAATGAGGGAGGGTTCCAGCAGAGAAATCATTTGAAATTCATCGTCTGTGAGATGGGAGTCAAAACAGATTTTGAATTCCTCTCTGAAGAAACCTTTTATTTACATTGATTATAATAGCATGAGTCATTATAGTTTTATATCAAATAATAGCTAATTTTTGTAAAATTAGGTTATAATTGTTCAAAAATGGAGAGGGGTATCGGATTTTGTTGGAAATAAACAAGGAAAGCAGGGGGCGATACTTGCGGAGTAGGCGGAATTGTTGTATAATTTATGGTGTTTCATTGGATATATAATTGTGGCAACGTAGGAAAATGAAGGAGGATATTTGAATGGGTATTTTAAAGAGATTTAAGGACATTATGGCATCAAACATTAACGCACTGTTAGACAAGGCAGAGGATCCGGAGAAGATGATTGACCAGTGCTTGAGAGATTTGAATAGTGATTTGGGAAAGGTAAAGGCTGAGACCGCAGCAGTTATGGCGGATGAGCAGCGTGCCAAGAGAGAATTGGATGAGTGCAATGCAGAAATGGCAAAAATGCAGACTTATGCAGAAAAGGCAGTATTAGCCGGAAATGATGCAGATGCCAAGACATTTCTTACCAAGAAGTCTGAGCTGGCAACCAAGCAGGCAAGCTTGCAGCAGGCATATGATTTGGCAGCCGCTAATTCCATGAAGATGCGTCAGATGCATGATAAGCTGGTAAAGGATATTGGAGAGCTGAATGCAAGAAGAGATGCAATTAAGGCTAAGGTACGTGTTGCAAAGGCACAGGAACGCATTAACGAAATGGGAAGCTCTATGGGCGGTGCAGAGGCATCTATGTCAGCCTTTGACCGTATGGAAGCAAAAGCAAACAATATGTTAGATAAGGCAAATGCCATGGCAGAATTAAACAGCAGTGCAGAGGCAGATTCTATCGATGATTTGGCAGCAAAGTATGATTCTGCACCGACAGCAGCAGTCGATGACGAGTTAGCAGCATTGAAGGCACAGATGGGTCTTCAGCAGTAAGACATGAATAGAGATAACTAGGAGGAACGTTCATGGGATTGTTTTCTAATCAGATGGCAAACGTTGTAGAATGGGAAGAATATCGGGATGATGTCCTGTTCTGGAAATGGTCAAACGATGAGATTAAAAAAGGCTCAAAATTAATTATCCGTCAGGGTCAGGATGCCATCTTTATGTTTAACGGTAAGGTGGAAGGTATCTTTCAGGATGAAGGAAGCTATGATATTGAAACCCAGATTGTACCGTTTTTGTCAACCTTAAAGGGCTTTAAGTTCGGCTTTAACAGTGGAATGCGGGCAGAGGTATTATTTATTAATACGAAGCAGTTTAACATCAAGTGGGGAACTCCGAAGCCGATTCGGATGCAGGCACCGGGCTTGCCGGGCGGCTTACCGATTCGTGCAAACGGAACGTTTGATGTAAAAATCGGTGACTATCTGGTATTTATTGAAAAGATAGCCGGTGTAAAGAAGCAATATACAATTAATGAAGTAAGAGATGTGATGCAGTCTATGCTGTCCGGACTTCTTATCCGTTGGATTTCAAAGGTAGGTCAGGACATCTTTAACCTGCAGGCAAATATTATAGAGATTCAGAATGGAGTAAAGACCGATCTGGATATGGAATTTGTAAAGATTGGTCTTTCGGTTGTGAATTTCCGAATTGATGAATTCTCGTATCCGGAGAACATTACGAAACGTGCGGACCAGGCAGCAGAATATTCTATGGTTGGAGATATGAATCGATTCCAGCAGGTCAGCATGGTAGATGCCATGACAAAGCCGGGCAATACGAGCGGAAACGGCATGATGAATACCATGATGGGAGCACAGATGGGCATGATGATGGGACAGCAGATGATGAACAACATGAATGCCATGAATCAGAATAACATGAATCAAAACAATATGAATACACAGGCAACACCGGCGGGTGATGGCACAATTCCGAAGTTTTGTCCGGATTGCGGTACACCGACCAACGGAAATCGGTTCTGCGGTAACTGTGGTAAGAAATTAGGATAATATCCTACATAGTTATATTCATAAAATAGGAAAGACTATTCTTTCGGGAGGTATATAGAAAGCTCGATAGAATAGTCTTTTCAGGGTATAGAAGCAAATGACAGGAGAAGAAAAATGCAGGTAAGCTTGAATCCGCCTCAACAGGAGGCAGTACAGCATATAGATGGACCGCTGCTGATATTGGCAGGTGCGGGAAGTGGAAAAACAAGGGTAATTACCTATCGGGTTGCCCATTTAATTGAACAGGGAATTAATCCATGGAATATATTGGCAATTACATTTACGAATAAGGCAGCAGGAGAAGTCCGGGAACGAGTGGATGATGCACTGGGATATGGTTCGGAAAGCGTATGGGTCAGTACCTTTCATTCCCTGTGTGTGCGAATCCTGCGAAGATATATTGACAGAATCGGTTATGAAAATAATTTTACCATTTATGATACAGACGACCAGAAGCGTCTGATAAAAGATGTCACAAGGCTGTTACAGTTGGATGCCAAGATGTATCCGGAGCGTGCCTTACTTGCGGAAATTTCTAAGGCAAAGGAGCGTTTTTTGTCTCCACATGAATATGATTTACAGGCACAGGGCGAATATCGAAAGATGCAGATTGCGCGCGTGTATACCGAATATCAGAAAAAGCTGCATGAATATAATGCACTGGATTTTGATGATTTGTTGTATAAAACCGTTCAGTTGTTTCAGGACTGTCCGGATATATTGGAACAGTATCAGGAACGGTTTCGTTACATTATGGTGGATGAATATCAGGACACAAATGAGATTCAGTTCCTGCTGGTACGTCAGCTTGCCAGAAAATACCGGAATTTATGTGTTGTGGGTGATGATGACCAGTCCATTTATAAGTTTCGCGGGGCAAATATCATGAATATTCTGAACTTTGAGGAGGAATATCCGGATGCAAAGGTTGTCAAGCTGGAGCAAAATTACCGTTCCACCGGTAATATCCTGCATGCAGCAAATGAAGTGATTCGACATAATAGTGGAAGAAAGGATAAGAGGCTTTGGACAGCAAGGGAAGACGGTGATTTAATCCCTTATAAGCAATATGAAAATGAATATCAGGAGGCAGAACAGATTGCATGGCAGATCTTAGAGAGCAAGGCTAAGAATCACATGAATTACAGCGATTTTGCAATCCTTTACAGAACCAATGCACAATCTCGTGTTCTGGAGGAAAAACTGATATTAAAGAATATCCCGTACCGAATCTTTGGAGGACAGAATTTCTATTCCAGATTAGAGGTAAAGGATATGCTGGCATATCTAAGAACGATTGCAAACGGCATGGATGATATTTCAGTTAAGCGGATTATTAATGTTCCGAAGCGGGGGATTGGTGCTGCCACTATTGCAAAAATCGATGACTATGCACAGCAGCAGGAAATCAGCTTTCTGGATGCATTGTTTCAGATAGAGGATGTACCGGGAATCGGTCGGGCGGTCAATAAGATTACCGCATTTACCAATCTCATTGATGATTTGCGGGTGGAAGCGGAGCAGGGAATGTCGCTGGCGGAATTATATGACGAACTGCTGGAGCGGACCGGCTACCGGGAGGATTTGATTGCGGAGCATACCGAGGAAGCATTGAATCGTGTGGAGAATCTGGAGGAGCTTCACAACAAGATTATAACCTATGAGGAAGAAGCAGAGCATCCGGATTTGAATGAGTTATTGGAGGAAATCGCATTAGTTGCAGAGGTAGACGGTTTAAATTCCAGTGATGATAAGGTGGTACTGATGACCATTCACAGTGCAAAGGGACTGGAATTTCCTTATGTATTCCTGTGCGGCATGGAGGATGGCTTGTTTCCGGGAAGTATGTCGATAAATTCCGGAGACCCGGATGACATGGAGGAGGAACGGCGGTTGTGCTATGTGGGAATCACAAGAGCAAAGGACCGGTTGTTTTTAAGCAGTGCCAGACAGAGAATGATGCATGGTTCCAATAATTATAATCCGATTTCCCGGTTTTTGAAGGAAATACCGCAGGAATTACTGGATATGGGCGGATACCGCAAAGCGGTAGAACAGACATTTACACCCCCGCCGAAGCCGGCGGTTTCGGAAGTATTCACCGCAAAGCCTTCTTACGGAAAGACCTTTACCGTACAGAAAGCATTTCAGCTTGATTATGGAGTGGGAGATACGGTGGAGCATATAAAGTTTGGCAGGGGTATTGTCCAGAAGGTTGTAGATGGCGGAAAGGATTATGAAGTAACTGTGGATTTTGAAGGGTATGGCATCAAGCGAATGTTTGCATCCTTTGCAAAGCTAAAGAAAATTTCTTAGTTTTGTCACAGTTTGTTGGAAAAAAATGCAAAATGGAATAGTAATATTTTAGTTGCTATGATATAATACTACTATCATATGGTTATTAGACGTTAATAAGGAGGGTAATACTATGAAGAATTTAGATGAAATCATTAATGCAGTAAAGGTTGGTGAACTGCTTGGCGGTAAGAAAGAGACAGAAGAGCAAAAGACCTGTAAGAAGGTATTATGGGTTCTTGCAATCATTGGTGCAGTTGCAGCAATAGCAGGTATTGCATTTGCAGTATATAAGTATTTAACACCTAGCTTTTTGGATGACTTTGATGATGACTTTGATGATGATTTTGATGATGACTTCTTTGAGGAAGAGGAGCCGGTTGAGATTAAGCCGGAGGCATAGTTAGAAGCTGTAAAAGTCAGTTATATGAGGCAGGTGTGTATACGGAACTTCCTAAGCAGAAGTTCCGTTTTACATACCATCCGGAAGAAAAAAACAAAAAATATATGAAAATATGAAAAATAGGTGTTGACATTTCTAAAACCATTCGATATAATAACACTTGCGTTGACAAAAGGACATTGAATAGAATTCAGGTCTGATATAAATTCAAGTGCAACGGGGTGTGGCTCAGCTTGGCTAGAGCGCTTGATTTGGGATCAAGAGGTCGCAGGTTCGAATCCTGTCACCCCGATGAATTCTTAGAAATAAGACGCAAATGTGCGGGTGTAGTTCAATGGTAGAACACTAGCCTTCCAAGCTAGATACGTGGGTTC
>ERZ779737.348-NODE-348-length-45309-cov-5.707871_pt1 | contig 45309 bp, 47 predicted proteins | sample MGYA00511889_ERZ779737 | MGnify/ENA primary metagenome ERZ779737 (study PRJEB29588, sample SAMEA2163575) | human gut metagenome | biome: human gut; feature: human-associated habitat; material: faeces | place: Denmark | collected 2008/2010 ... | reverse complement strand
TTTTCTATTTTATCTCTCAAATAAGCGGCGTGCTCAAACTCAAGTATTTTTGCCGCAGCTTTCATCTCCGCAGTGAGCTGTTTAATCATTGCCTCGCGCTGTGCTCTTGTTAACCGTCTTGTGCTCTTTTCGCCCTCGTGGGTAGAAATCTCTATTATTTCGCGCACATCTTTTTTGATGGTCTGCGGAATTATGCCGTGCTCCTCGTTATAAGCCTTTTGTTTTGCGCGGCGGCGTTCGGTTTCTTTAATCGCACGCTCCATAGACGGCGTCACACTGTCGGCATACATTATAACCTGACCGTCTGCGTTTCTCGCAGCTCTGCCTATTGTCTGGATAAGCGACGTTTCGCTTCTGAGAAAGCCCTCTTTGTCTGCATCGAGAATCGCAACGAGAGAAACCTCGGGAATATCCAAACCCTCTCTTAAAAGGTTGATGCCGACAAGCACGTCAAACTCGCCGAGCCTTAATTCGCGTATCAATTTCATTCGTTCTATCGTATCGACATCATAGTGCATATAGCGCACCTTTATGCCTGTGTTGTCAAGATAATCGGTCAAATCCTCTGCCATACGTTTCGTTAATGTTGTCACCAGAACCTTATGCCCTTTCTCAGTCTCCAGATTCACCTCGGATATTAAATCATCAATCTGCCCCTCAATCGGTCTTACTTCTATCGATGGGTCAAGCAAGCCGGTCGGACGAATAATCTGCTCGGTCCGCAACAGCTCATGCTGTGCTTCATATTCAGACGGAGTTGCCGATACAAACAGCAGTTGGTCTATCTTGGATTCAAATTCCTCAAAGTTCAAAGGTCGATTGTCCAATGCTGACGGCAGCCGGAATCCATAATCTACTAAGGTCATTTTTCTGGAACGGTCTCCGGCATACATACCGCGAATCTGTGGCACCGTAATATGTGATTCATCAATAATCATCAGAAAATCATCCTTAAAAAATTCCAGAAGTGTATTCGGAGTTGCCCCTGCCGGCAAGCCTGCCATCGGTCTGGAATAGTTCTCAATTCCGGAACAAAAGCCTGTCTCCCGCAACATTTCCATATCAAAATTCGTCCGTTCCGCAATCCGCTGGGCTTCAATTAATTTCTCCCGTTCCTTAAAGTATGTTACCCGTTCTGCTAATTCCGCTTCTATTTCTTCGATTGCCCGATTCATTTTTTCTTTGGCAACCACATAATGAGAAGCCGGAAAGATACAGGTAAAATTAAGTGACCTGTGAATCTCACCTGTCAAGGGGTCAAATTCCGTAATCCGGTCTATTTCATCTCCAAAAAATTCTACCCGGACTGCATTTTCAAATGTGGAAACCGGGATAATTTCCAATACATCTCCACGCACACGAAATGTACCACGTTTAAAATCCATGTCATTTCTCATATACTGGATATTAACCAGCTCGCGAATGACTGCATCCCGGTCCTTATTCATTCCCACTCTCAAAGAAATCATCATTTCCCGGTAATCATCCGGGTCACCAATTCCGTAAATGCACGAAACCGAGGATATTACAATAACATCCCGTCTCTCGATTAATGCCGCAGTTGCACTATGACGTAATTTATCAATCTCATCATTGACTGCAGAATCTTTTGCAATATAAGTATCGGTGGACGGTACATAAGCCTCCGGCTGATAATAATCATAGTAGGAAACAAAATACTCAACTGCATTATGTGGAAAAAATGCTTTAAATTCGCTGTATAACTGGGCTGCCAATGTCTTATTGTGAGCTATTACCAGCGTTGGCTTATTTAGTCTGGCAATTACATTTGCCATCGTAAATGTCTTTCCCGAACCGGTTACACCCAACAGGGTTTCAAACTGATTGCCTGCTTGAAATCCTTCTACCAATGCCTCAATTGCCTGCGGCTGGTCTCCGGTGGGTTCATATTCTGACACTAATTCAAAATGGTCCATCTTAGATTCTCTCCTTTATATTTTCTACTTCTGGACAACATTCCCTAAAAAATTTAGTAATAATTTTATTTCTAGCCTTTTAGATATTTTTCTACTTCCCTGTCAAATTCAGAAATATATTCTTTATCCTGTTTGACCCTAAACACTTCATACTCTTTTTCAGCTTTTTGCATAGCTGTATCATGAGAAATCTTTCCTTTTCCATCCAGTACCTTTTGCCTATTATTTATCAAAAACTGATTCGTTTGTTCAACCCAGTCCTGCATACTCATTAATATCTCATCTTCAGCCATTAATTCTGCATAATCAATAAACATTGTTACCAATCTGTTTAATCGCGATAATTCTTTTTCATTTAAATAATTTTTGGCTATTCCAATCTCTCGTTTTAAAATTTTCCCATCTGGAGCATCTTTCCATGTAGTCAAGCCCATTGCAGGTTGCTCCGAATTAGCACGTTCATATATCAGCTCTGCAGCAGTTTTTCCTGTAACAGCAAAATGCAATTTATTTTGAACAAAAGAATAAAATTTCTTTGTAACATCACTATTTTTATCATAATCGTAGCTACATTGTTCGAAAACATCCGTAATTTTTTGATAAGCTCTTCTCTCGCTTGCCCTAATTTCACGAATCCGCTCTAGTAATTCATCAAAATAATCTTTTCCAAAAGGCTTTCCATTTTTAAGCATATCATCATTCAACACAAAACCCTTAGTAATATATTCTTTTAATGTTTTAGTAGCCCACTGTCGAAAACGTGTAGCCTTCTTAGAATTTATTCGATACCCAACAGCTATAATGGCATCCAGATTATAGCATTTTACTTTCCTTTTAACATTACGCTGTCCTTCATTTTGAACTACCGAGAAAAACTCGGTAGTTTCGTTTTCATCCAATTCTTCTTCCTTATAAATATTTTTCAAATGCAAGGAAATATTATCCGTTGTACAACCAAACAAATCTGCCATTGCTTTTTGTGTCATCCAAAAAATATCTTCTTTAAATATTACATTTACACAAATATTAGTGCCTTCCACTTGATATAAAACAACTTCATGTTCTTGGTTCATTTATTTATCCTCTTATTCTAACCGTTTACAAATATATTATTTTATCTTCTATCGTTTACATTTGTTTGCTATCATTACTCCATTATCACTCTTTATATATCTCATTTGTTCTGTTATTATGCCCATTATATCAAAACCATAAATAAAAGTACAGCTTTAATCGAACTTTTGTTCTGTTTTGATATATTCTTTCCAGTATGCTATAATTTCCCTAATTAATGGTTTGTAGGAGGTCCGCTATGAAAAAGAAGTCAAATACATGGATTGCTGCTGCACTTCTCACCATTGCAGCAACTATCAGTATGATTTATTGTCTGTTGGAATTTAGACACACCTTATGGATATTGGCAATTTCCTGTATTGTACTGTTGCTCTCAGCCTTTTGGTTATTTCTTTGTCTGTCGCGTAGACAAAGCCGCTTGCACAGTAAGTCAATCGGAGAAGAACAACATGAACGTATGAATTATGAAGGAATGAAACTGCAAGGCGAGGAATTGATTCGTCTGGTTAATACCCTTGGAAAAGGAACTTATGTATATAGCAAAAAAACAGCCGAGCAACTGGATGCTTTGAATAAACAAATTCAAAGTGAGGTATTTATTCATCAGCAATTGGTTAATAAGCTTATAAAAGAAGAAACTAGAATTGCAAAGTTTCAGGTAAAATATGGTCAGGAGGATACTGCAAAATTAATACAAGCTCTTGCGGATAACCGTAACCGTCTTCAGACTACTCTGCAAGATGCTGTTTCCGCTCTTCCGAATCCTGTGGCAAACGATTCTGTTCCAACGGATACCGCTCCCATGGATGTAAATATTGATATGAGTGAAATTACAGCCTGTCTGCATGAGATTACATCTGAACTGACACATATGAATGAAACTATAATTGAACTTCAGCAGCAGGTAAATAACCTGTCGGAAATGCCAATCTATCATCAGTCCGTCAGTATGAATAGTACGGAAATGAATGCTCCGGAGGCAAATACTACCCAAACAGATGCTCTGACTTCCTTTATTACCGACATGGATACCTCCGAAGGAAACACTACGGAAGCTGCTATTGCAGAGGAACAGCCGGAAACAATAGATTTGGGAGAAGAAATAGAGATACCGGCAACCGATACAACACCGGAGGAATTTATTGAGCCTGCATCCGAACCGGAGACCGTTACCATTGAAGTTCCGAAAGACGATAATCCAAACCGACAGTTATCACCGGAGGAAATTGCTGCTTTATTTGCATCCTTGGGTTAATAATCTATGATAACGATAATTGTAATCGTTTGAAGCCAATATAAAACGCTGTAAATCCATTCATGAATTTACAGCGTTTTGTTATTTATGATGCACCATTTAATATTTCAATTGCCTTTTGTAACTGCGTATCCTGTTCCTCCGGAATTACCGGTTCATATTCTAATTCCTCCGGTAACTCTACCGTAACATCCGGTTCAATTCCTTTTTCGTGTATATCATTTCCGTTTGGTGTGAAGTATTTTGCAATTGTTAATTTCACTGCGGAGCCATCCGTCAGCGGAATTACCTGTTGCACGATTCCTTTTCCAAAGGTGGTAGTTCCCACAATGGTTGCTACTCCATGGTCCTTCATACAACCGGAGAATATTTCAGAAGCACTTGCACTATTTCCATTTACCAATACCACCATTGGAATGTCCAGTGATTGCTTACTATCTGCTTCGTAGCTCTCTAATACCGTTCCATTCTTGTCTTCCGTATATACAATCGTACCTTCGGAAAGAATCTGATTACACATATCAACAACAATATGAACGTATCCTCCCGGATTATTACGCAAGTCAATAATTAGCGACTGCATACCTTGTGCCTGCAAATCTGCTATTGCTACTCCAAACTGTTCTGCGGTCTTTTCATAGAAATCTGTAACCTCTATGTAACCAATGCCATTATCAAGCATTTTATAACTGACCGTAGAATTATCAATCGTTCTACGTTCAATTGTCAAGGTCAATTCTTCAGATATACTCGGACGATATACAGTTACATCCACAGTGGTTCCCGGCTCTCCCTTAATCCATGTAACCACCTCGGATACATCCTCTCCGTCTAATTTCTTTCCGTCTACAGCAGTAATTACATCCTTCGGCAGCATACCTGCATCTTCTGCCCCACTTCCCTGAAATACACGAATAACGGTCAGTGTCTTTGTTTCTACATTCTGCTGAATCGATACACCGATTCCTTCGTAAGAGCCGGTTGAGGTATCCATCATATCTGCATATTCCTCTGCCGTATAATATACCGAATACGGGTCATCCAGACTTTCCATAATGCCCTTATATATATATTCCTCTCGTTCAGAATCATCACTTGCATCAAAGTAGAAGTTATCATCAATCAGGTTGTTAATGGTATCTACCTTTTCTTCTACATCTGTTGTATACAAAGAAGTTCCTGACTGACTGGCTGTGGCTCCACTGTTACTCCATGAACTGCCGCTGTTTCTTAACTGTTGAAGTAACGGACTGCATCCGGTACATAGTACCAGTAATAAAGATAATCCTACACCTGCTTTTGCTATTTTTTTCATAACTACATTCCCTTTCCATCTATGATTTTCTTATTTACCATTCGAAAATCCTCCCCGGATTTGGATTTATGTTAAAAATACCCCATTGGGTCTACTGAATATTGAGAGGAGGTATATCCTCCAACCCGTACTTCAAAATGTAAATGTCTGCCCTGTGTTGCACCCGTTGCTCCGGATAGCATAATGGTATCTCCGGCATTTACATACTGTCCTTCTGTTACATACATGACAGATGCATGCATATAAATGGTATATAATCCGTCTCCATGACTAATAATAATCCAGTTTCCTGCGGTAGCACTGGTTCTTGCAAGCACTACAACGCCACTGGCTGCTGCCACTATCGGAGTTCCGTCCGGGCATCCAATATCAATCCCGTAATGATTTGCAGTCACAACTCCGCTGGCTTCTCTGGTTCCAAAACCGGAATTAATCTTCGTACTGCTCGGACATGGCCACGTTAAAGACCCTCCGCCATATGGTACATAAGTTTCTCCGCTTCCGGTATCTACACTTTCATTATTTTCTGCCGCAGCCGCTATTGCTCTTGCTGCCTCTGCTTCTATCTCCGCAATGCGGTCTGCTGCTGCCTGAATCTCTGCATCATATTGCTCTACCAGTTCCTTCTGGTCTTCAATATTTTCCTCGCACTTCTGCATTTCAACTGCCTTTGCCTCCAGCAAGGTGTTGACCGTTGCCTCTTTCTCCTGTTCCTGTGCCGTTACAACCTCCACATCTGCAAGTGTATTCTGTAGTTCCTGCTCCGTTGCTGCTATTTCCTCCCGGATTGCCACCATATTTTCCAACATCTGATAATCATACTGTGACATTGCTGCGGCATATTCCGGTCGATTCAAAATATCACTCATAGATTCTGAGGATAAAATTGCCGTAAGGTAGTCTGTCGTACTATTTTCATACATGAACTGGATTCGTACACACATTTCCTGATATTGCTGTTCTTCTCTTATTTTTGCATCTTCTAACGCAGCTTCGGTTTCTGTAATTTTTGCTTCTAATTCTGATTTCTGCTGATTCAAATCCGTAATCTGCACCTGAATAGCATCCATTTGTGCGTCCAATTCCTGAATATACGATGCCAAATCACTCTTGTCTTTCTCTAATTCACTTAGGATTCGCTGTGCTTCATTCTTATTTGCTTCTGCATCCTCTTTATCCTTTTGTGCATCATCCAGTGAGCCGGCATAGGTCTGTGTTGTCAGCACCAGCAAAAGTATAAATGCTACGCATGATTTCCAATACCACTTTTTGTTTTTCATTCGTCCATCATCAACCTTTATTTTTATTTACTGGAAATACGTCAATGGGTCTACAGAATATGCGGAAGTATAACCACCTACACCCACACCAAAATGCAGATGCGGCCCTGTTGACCATCCTGTAGAACCAACCAACAAGACGGTATCCCCGGCATTCACATACTGACCTTCAGTTACACACAGCTTAGAGCCATGCATATACATAGTATATAACCCATTACCATGACTGATTACCACCCAGTTACCCGCAGAATTACTGTAGCGTGAAATAATTACCACACCGCTTGCAGCTGCTACTGCCGGTGTTCCTGCAGGTGCTCCAATATCAATTCCCTTATGATTTGCATTCACATATCCGCCATCCGGTGTACGGTATCCAAAGTAAGAGGTAATTCTTGTACTGGACGGACACGGCCACGTTAATGCTCCACCGGAATACGGAACAAACTCCCCATTTGCATTAGCGGCAGCCTCAATCTCTGCAATCTTCTGAGCGGCAGCCTGAATTTCCGCATCACATGCATCAATAATCTTCTGCTGCCGTTCAATCAAATCATCATATTCTTCTACCTTCTGTGATTTTTCATCAATTAATGCAGTTGTCGTAGCTTCCTCTTCTTCTACTTGTGCAGTCAAGGTCTCTACCGACTGCAAATCCATCTGCAACACCTGTTCCGCATTTGCAATTTCCTCTCTGGTTTGAATCAGTTCATCCAGCATCCGGTAATCATAATCTGCAATGGCAGATGCATATTCAGACTGGTTCAACACATCACTCATCGATGCTGCCGAAAGCAATACCTCTGCATAATCCACACTGTCATTCTCATACATAAACTGGATTCTTGCACACATATTTGCATACTGCTTTTCTTCATTTGCTTTCGCAATCTCTAATTCTGCCTGCTTATCGGAAATCTGTCCCTGTAAATCTTCCTTTTCTGCATTTAAGCCTGCAATTTTATCCTGTATTTCCGATAATTCCCCGTCTAGTTTTGTAATCCAGACCTCCAAATCATTTTTATCCTTCTCCAGCCCTGCCAGAATATCTTCCGCATCACTCTTATTATCCTCTGCTGCCTTCTTGTCCTGCTGGGCATCATCCAAAGAGCTTGCATATACCTGTGTAGAAATCACACATACCATGGCAACCGCCAACATTCCTTTCACTATTCGCAACCACTTTTTCACATTCATCACCTATACCTTCAAATGCTTCCTCGTTGTTACTACACTACCTACAAAACCAATGCCAATACCAATCAACAAACATACCGGGGTCAATACATGAAAGACCTCACTTCTAGGAAGAAATGTCATTAAATTCGTAATTCCTGAAAAATTGCTTGTCAAAAATTCAATTACCATACTATACATAAAATAAAGCAATACACATGGAACTACCGAACCGGCAAAGCCTATTGTAATTCCCTCTACGATAAACGGAGTTCTTACAAAGAAATCCGTTGCTCCTATCAGCTTCATAATAGAAATTTCTTCTTTTCTGACGGTAATACCAATCGTAATGGTATTACTAATCAGGAATATGGAAACCAGTAGCAGAATCACAATAATACCAATCGAAGCATATCCTACCAACACATTAATGGATGCCAGATTCTCTGCCGTAACAGTTGAACTCTTAACCAACCGTACACCATTAATTCCTTCCAGAAACTTTACAAACTCGGTCTGCTGGGAAACATCCTTAATGGTAATATTATATGTTGCACAGTTCGCCAGTGGATTATCTTCCCCGAATGCCGCATTAATTTTTTCCGAATCATTTCCGTAAAGCTTCGGAGCAAATTCCTTCCATGCCTCCTCTGCCGACATATAATCCATTGTATTTACTTCCGGTCTTACCCGAATTTCTTCTCCAATCCGGTCAATATCTTCCTGTGATATTCCTTCATCAAAAAATACCGTAACCGCAACCGATTCTTCCATCTGCTTCATCATAGATTCAAAATTCACAACAATTGCATAAAATATACCGAATAAGAAAAGGCACGCAACAATTGTTCCTACAGAGGCAAGAGAAAAGAGCAAATTCCGTTTTATATTTTTTAACCCCTGTAAAAAGCAATACCATAATGTACTAATCTTCATCTATATATCCACCCTTTTTCACATCACTGATAACGATACCCTTCTTCAAGGTTACCACTCGTTTTTTCATTGCATTTACTATTTCACGATTATGTGTTACGACTACAACCGTCGTTCCACGCTTATTAACCTCATCCAGCAGGTTCATGATTTCCCATGAATTTCTTGGGTCCAGATTACCTGTCGGCTCATCCGCCAGTAAGATAGATGGGTTATTTACCAAGGCTCTCGCCAATGCTACTCTCTGTTGCTCACCACCGGACAATTCTTTTGGATAAGACTTATATTTTTCACCCAGACCAACCATTGTAAGCATAGAAGGCACCTGCCGTCGTATATAACGTGGTGGGGTCTCTACAATCCGCTGTGCAAATGCTACATTTTCATATACTGTTCTATCCTTCAGTAAGCGGAAATTCTGGAATACAACGCCTATATCCCGCCGTATTTTAGGAATATCCTTTCTTTTTATCTTAGAATAATCTTTTCCGTTAATTGTAATCTTTCCGGTAGTCGGGTCCAACTCCTTTAACAACAGCTTGATTAAGGTTGTCTTTCCGGAGCCGCTGCTTCCTACTATAAACACAAATTCACCTTTCTCAATGGTAATGCTTACATCATTCAAGGCAGTCGTACCGGTTGGATACTTCATTGTTACATGGTCAAGTGCTAACATCTTCTGTGTCCCTTTCCATTTATATATTTGTTACATCTAATAGTCCAATGATTCCATATACTTCATATACTTCACTACCATTAATGCAATTTTAAAGGTAATGGCATCCTCAAATACCCGCAAATCCAGTCCTGTGCTTTTCTGCAATTTATCCAGACGATATACCAGCGTATTACGATGGATGTATAACTGTCTTGAAGTCTCAGATACGTTCAGACTGTTTTCAAAGAACTTATTAATGGTTGTCAGAGTCTCCTCATCAAACTCGTCCGGAGATTTTCCATCAAATATTTCCTTAATAAACATCTTACATAACGGTATCGGCAACTGATAAATCAACCGTCCAATTCCAAGATTGCTGTATGCAATAATATTCCGATTGCCATAAAAGATTTTTCCTACATCCAATGCCATTTTAGCTTCCTTGTAGGAACGTGAAACCTCTTTTATTTCATTTACAATTGTACCGTATGCCACATGTACGGTAGACATTGCTTCTGTATTCAGCATATCTACAATTACCTTTGCCGTCTTGCTCAAATCGTCATAGGTTTCATTTGCCTTCACTTCTTTTACCAGAATAATATTCTTTTCATCAACGGCTGTAATGAAGTCCTTGGACTTTGCAGAGAATATATTTCTTACAGTCTCTAATGCATTGTTATCCTTTTCGGTTTTGGTTTCGATAATAAACACGATTCTCCGGACATCTGTATCAATATGTAGCTTCTTTGCCCGATTATAAATATCAACCAGCAATAAATTATCAAGCAACAGATTTTTAATGAAATTATCCTTGTCAAATCGTTCCTTATAAGCCACCAACAGATTCTGAATCTGAAATGCAGCTATTTTTCCTATCATATATACGTCATCGGTTTCACCTTTTGCCAAAATGACATATTCCAATTGATTGTCGTCAAATACCTTAAAGAACTGATAACCCTGCAACACCTGACTTTCTGCTGGTGAATCCACAAATGCCAATACTGCTTTTTCATATTCATCCGCATCCCGCAATGTAGATGCCAATATCTTGCCTTCTGTATCCATAACACACAAATCAATCCTGGCAATGGATTTGATTCCCTCTATGGTGTCTTGTAGAATCTGATTTGAAATCATTTCACCCGCTCCTTGTCCATCCTATTTTAACTACACCCCAATTTTTCGCCATGCCCACCTCGGCTCCGCCTCGGTGTCGGCTGCTTTTTTCGCTCCGCCATGCCCACCTCGGCTCCGCCATGCCCACCTCGGCTTCGCCTCGGTGTCGGCTATCGCCGTATAAAAACCGCCCCACCAAGGATGACATGCGAGCAAGCTCTCAGTCACCCTCGGTGTGTCAGTTTTTGCATGGCTTGTTAGTATTATCATATAGCAAAATGGCCAAAAAAAAAAGAGGAAATATATAAAAACATATATTTCCTCTAAAAAATTCACAATTTAGACAAACTTTTTTTGAACTAGTTTACAACTACCTGCTCAGTATCCTTATCGAAGATATGAATCTTGCTTAAGTCAAATGCCAACTGTACTGTATCACCAGGTCTAGCTGTTGTACGAGCATTTACTCTTGCTGTAATATCGAACTGGTCGATTGTGAAGTATAAGTAAACTTCTGCACCTAACATTTCATAGATGTTAATCTTTGCATCAATGATACTTTCCGGTGAAGACTCGATGAACAACTGCTCATCATGGATATTCTCTGGACGGATACCTAAGATTACTTCCTTATCAATGTAGTTCATTTCAATCAACTTAGCTGCCTTTGTATCAGGAACCTTGATTGAGTGAGAACCAAACATTAACAATACATCTGAACCAGATTTTACTACCTTACAATCAATGAAGTTCATTGGAGGCATACCCATGAAACCTGCTACGAATAAGTTACATGGCTTATCGTATAAGTTCTGTGGTGTATCTACCTGCTGAATAATACCATCCTTCATAACTACGATTCTGGTACCCAGTGTCATAGCTTCTGTCTGGTCATGTGTTACATAAATGATAGTTGTCTGCAGTCTCTGATGCAGCTTAGAAATCTCAACACGCATCTGAACACGCAACTTAGCATCCAAGTTAGATAAAGGCTCATCCATCAAGAATACCTTTGGTTCACGCACGATAGCACGTCCCATAGCAACACGCTGTCTCTGACCACCGGACAAAGCCTTCGGCTTACGGTCTAACAGATGTTCAATATCCAGAATCTTAGCAGCCTCATGTACCTGCTTGCTAATCTTTTCTGCTGGAACCTTTCTCAGCTTCAAACCAAATGCCATATTGTCAAATACGCTCATATGTGGATACAAAGCGTAATTCTGGAATACCATCGCAATATCTCTATCCTTTGGTTCTACATCATTTACCAGACGATCACCAATCCATAACTCACCCTGTGTAATATCTTCCAAACCTGCAATCATACGCAAGGTAGTAGACTTACCACAACCAGATGGACCTACAAAAATGATAAATTCCTTGTCTTCAATTTCCAGATTAAAATCCTTAACAGCATTAAAGCCGTTTGGATAAATCTTATACACGTTCTTAAGTGATAAACTAGCCATTCAAAATTCCTCCTTGGATTATGCTTAATATTCTGACTAACGATATGCCTATGATACCTCATTTACCTCCTAAAAACCATATTACTATTCCACAAATTAAAGAAAATTAATTTGTGGATTCTGTATATTGACGCTATTTTTTATGCAAATCTATTAATTTTTTTCGCTTTTTATCGTCTATTCTGCCCTATATTGCAGAAAGCCTTCTCCTACTATTTCATTGGCATTGACCACTATAACGAAGGCATCCGGGTCAAGTTCAAAGACAAGCTCTTTGAGCTTTACAATCTCTTTTCCGGAAGCCACACACATCAACATCATCCGCTGCTTTCCGGTATGCATTCCGGTTACACGAATTCCGGTCACTCCTCTTTGTGCTTCTTCCATAAACCGGTGGCTGATTTCCTCTGCATGATTTGAAATAACATAGCCTACTTTTGCAAACTTCCAGCCATTCATAATGCCGTCTGAGAGCTTTGTCACTACAAAAATTGCAATTAAAGCATATAATGCATGCTCCAATCCGAAAATTGCCGCACCCGCAATCACAATTACCCCATCCACCACCGATAATATCTGTGCCTCCGACCAATATTTCATACGCCTTTGAAGTAATACTGCCAGCAAATCCATGCCTCCGGTTGTCGAACCGACCATGAATACCAAGCCCAGACCTGCCCCCATTAAAACTGCTCCAAACAGGGTCTGAAGCAATATACTCTGAATAGGAAATGCCCGAATCGGCACAACCGCCAGATAGATTGTGAAAATTATGGCAGATAACAACCCTCGATATAGAAAGCGTTTTCCCAACCGCAGATACGCGACCACAAATAAAGGAATATTGCATACCAGATTCGTAAGCCACAACGGCACTCCTCCGGTCACAATATCCCCTGTTATTTCTTTTATAATGATTCCGATACCGGTCACTCCGCCAGTTACCAGTTGCATCGGTTCAAACACACAATTTACGGAAACCGCCATCAGTCCGGTTCCCACCAAAATGGCAAGTCCTCTCCATACCTGATTCCGTTTTTCGATTTCTATCATGATTTTTGATTCCTTTTACTATATTTTTGCAGATTTTTCTTCAGTCTTCTGCTCATAGTAATAGTATGGAACATTTTTTTCTTTTTAGTCATTTCCTCTATCAGAAGATTGCCGACACAAATGCACAAGCGTGCATTCGTTTTTCTCCGTTCATATTCCATATAGTGCCGCAACTCTCCCAGCCGAATTCCCAGAATCAGAATCTCCGGTGCAACGGAGTTAATATCATTTACCAACATCTCCATAGATTGCATCTCATTCATATTCAGGCTATGAATTGCCAGATACGGATAAGTCTTACGAATCTCTTCTAAGACTATGGCTTCCTCCTCCGCCTTATCCATAAGGATACAGACATCCAGCCCCATATCTGCTGCATATTCACACATTTTGAATACATATTGCTTTACCGAACATTCCTCCTGTTCGGAACGTCCCCTCTTACGAAACAGGGAACGAACTGCATCGTCCCCCGGTATCCACTGTATTCTTTCATTTTCTGTCAGAAGCTTTCCCGCTTCCGATAACGGTCTGCACTGTTCACCCGAAACAAAAAATATGGTGTGCAATGCGGGTTCTTCAATATAATCACAGCTTTCGGCATATAACTGCTGTGAATTGCAAAGATAGAATGGTATATTAAATGCCCGTTCTTTCATATAAATTCTTCCGTTTCCCTACTGTGCATCTTCAGTACCGATAATAATCTGAATCTCTGCCCCGCTACTGATTGTTCCGACTTCTACGGTTGCATTCTGGAAGTAAGAAACCAAATCCTGTCCCATGCCGTCCTGAGAAACCACAATCTTCGTACTTGTCAATGCTTCGGTCTCATAATTACCAATCGTATCTACCGTAAAGCCTTCACCCTGCAATTTTTCCTGCCATTTTGCAGCAACTCCGGCAACATCGGTACTGTTCAAAACCTCGATACTATGTCCTACGGAAGATATAGGTTCTGCGGTTGTCACAGCTTCTGTGGTTGCTTCTGTACTGATATCTGCTGCCTCGGAGGAACTACCACCTTCGTTTATTTCAGAGGTTGCAATCGATGGATCTTCCGATGAACCTTTATCCTTATTACTTCCTCCGCCAAATAACTGTATCATAAAATAAATTGCGAAAACCACAATTGCAATTCCTAATATTACAATCAATGTCTTCAAAAACGCTTCACCAAATAATTTTAACATTTTCTTATTCAATTTCAAAACCTCCCAATATACATTGTCACTTGTCGAAAACTCTGTATCTGAGTATAGCAAACAAAACTTTCATTTTCAAGTCATTGATTCTATGTTATATTATTTTTAAGAATTTAGTACGCTTTATGACAGGAGGCTTTAAAATGTCTGCTACAGCAATTATTACCGGTGCATCTTCCGGTATTGGAAAATCTATTGCACTTACCCTTGCCAAGGAATATGACAGGATTGCCATTACATCCTATCACCATCCTGATGATTTATTAAATACAAAAGAGCTTCTTACAAAGCTGGGTATTGACTGCATTGCTGAATGTGGTAACTGCGGCGATTATGCTTTCGTTCAGGGATTTGTTGCCAAAGTTCTTCAGCAATGGGGGCAAATTGATGTTTTGATTAATAATGCCGGTATTTCTCATGTAGGTCTTTTGACAGACCTTTCCGTTCCCGAATGGAACCAACTGATTCAGACAAACCTGTCTTCTGTCTTCTATTACTGCCATGAGGTCATCCCTGTGATGGTGCATGTGCATAGCGGACGGATTCTGAATATTTCCTCTGTCTGGGGAGAAGTGGGTGCCTCCTGTGAGGCTGCCTATGCCGCTACCAAGGGTGGAATCAACGCCCTTACCCAATCTCTCGGTAAAGAGCTTGCCCCAAGCGGAATTGCCGTTAATGCATTGTCCTGCGGTGTGATTGATACCGGAATGAATCATTGTTTTTCAAAAGAAGAGCTAAATGAATTAGAGGAAAGCATCCCTTTTGGGAGAATGGCTGCTCCGGACGAGGTTGCCCGGATGGTAAAGCAGCTTCTGGATTCCCCATCCTATCTGACCGGTCAAATTATCCGTTTTGACGGTGCGTGGCTTTAAGCAGCTCCTGCAAGCATTCTTCTACCGTTACGGGAATCTGATTTACCGATTCCCGCTGACCGCTGCACACACTACAGGCATATCCGGGTTCCAGTGTAAGCACTTGGCAAATCGGCATGGTTCCGATTGAAATTCCTTGTTCCAAAAGCCTTTTCTGCCACTCTTCATTTTTCTCAGAATCCCACAGAAATTCCACCAGTCCATTTCCCCGATTCGTTAAGAATTTCCGGATAGGAAGTGTAAATCCCAGACCCGTATATTTCATAACGCTCTCCTTCATGGTCCAATATTCCGCAAATACCTTGGGTCGTTCTGCTTCTGCTCTTCCTAAAATATCATTTTTCTCCTGTTCAGGAAAAAAGCGTTTTACCACCTGCTCCCGATATTTGGCCTCTTGTTCTACATCCACCCCTAATGCCATCCGGGAAGCTCCGCAGACAATCCAGCCTCCGGAGTGGCTGATATTATAGTGATAGTCTGTCTCCTCCTGTCCGATAATATACGGCTTTCCCTGTTCACCAAGTTCTATTTTCCCTGCAAGATTTGTAATGCCAAATTCCTTCCGGCAGACATAGCTTTCCAACAATCCCGTTACCAACCCCCGGCATTGGTCTTCAAAACGCCGAAAACGCAGGGCTTTCGCCTTGCGTTCCGGTGTTACAATATTCATAATTTGCTGACGCTCCGGTTCTTTAAGTTCCCGGTCCATCTTTAATGAATATAATTGTATCATATTATTCCTTATTATTTCTCTCTCTTTTCCAACTGCTCTAACACCTGGCTCAACACCTTGATTTCGGTTTCCTTTGCCTGATTCAGATATTTTGCAAATCTGTCTGCACGCTCAATTTCTCCTGTAATAGAAATACGCACAAGCAGATTTCTTGCAGTCTGAGCATTTTCAACAACAGTTGCATAATCATCAACGATTGCCTGGCTAAATGGAATGTAATCGTTTGCCATCAGATACTTAATACGCTCCAGCATCAGTACCTTATGGTCATAAATCAAGTGCAGGGACCGAATATCATAGTCCGGCTCTTCTGCGTGCAACTGCTTATCAATCTGTTCAATTACACGATCATACACATCTACACCAAAGGTCGTATCATTGAACCGGTTCCGCATCATCCGGAAGTGATTCTTAGTATCCTCACAATTCAAATATTCACGTAATGTCCGCTCAATCAGTTCAATATCAATGTCATAGTAAGTGTTTTCGTTATTCTTCATAATAACGTATAAACCTCTCCGACCCTTATAATCATCCTTGAACATATGGTCTTCCGGTGCATTGATAACATCATATCCACGTTCTACATCACTAAAGGAAACAGTTGAATATGTATAATGCTCGCCGAATGTGAAGTCACCTACATAGAAAATCTCTTTTTCAATATTGTAACCGTAAATGAACAATTCATGTGGGAACTTGTAATCAACATCTGCATTGCAAAGAATCTTTGCCTCATCAAACACACCATATACATAGCCGTTCAAATCAATGGTTTTGATTACAAAATCAATGATGTTACCGCAGTAGCTTTCTACCTGCTCCTTTGTCATCAATGAAAATACCAGATACGGACATTCTTTTAAGGAGCTGCTGCCCGGCATCATATCTGTAAACAACATATCATCGCCGGTAAAAATCTCATTAATGGTGTAACATCTTAACTGAATGTAATTACTAAAAATCCATTTTCTGGCATTTTCATCATTTCCAAGAATTGAAAATAAGGTAGCGTGCCACTGCCATGATGTAATGCCCGGATAGGACACTTCCAAAATCTTTTCGTTTGCCATGTTTTCTCCTCCAATTCCCAAAACTAGTTCATTTTCTTTTCAACTGATTCAATTACATCATCAAAACTTGCATACTTGTTCAATGCAAGCTCGCTGTCATCAAATTCTACATTGAACTTGTCTTCTAACCCCACCAGAAGTCTGATAATTGATACTGAATTAACATCATAATCATCAATAATAGATGCAGAAGTATCCAGTGTTGCAGTGTCCACTTCCGGAAGTACATCTTCGATTACTTCCAATGACTGCTTTTTAATTAAGTCCTTATCCATTCTTCATCCTCCAATCATTTTATATATGCCGTACAATGCTGCACATCAATACCTATATTTTAATATAAATCATGAATAATTACAATAATTTCGTATGAAAATCAGCAAAATTACTATAAATTTCGGATACGCTCCACTGCCTGCAAGGTATTCTCGTATGAACCAAATGCTGTCAGCCGGAAATATCCTTCTCCGCTTGGTCCGAAGCCAGAACCCGGAGTTCCCACTACATTTGCATTTTCCAGCAAATAATCGAAAAATTCCCATGACTTCATATGGTCCGGTGTCTTTAACCAGATATACGGAGCATTTACACCGCCATATACGGTATAACCGCTTTCTGCCAATGCAGTTTTAATAATCTGTGCATTATTCATATAATATGCTATCTGCTTTGCTGTCTGTTCTTTTCCGGCATCACTATAGACTGCGGCACCGGCTGCCTGCACGATATACGGAGCACCATTGAACTTCGTTCCGTGTCTTCTTGCCCATAAGGTATGCAGGGAAACACCATCCGCACTCTTTAATTCCTTCGGAATTACGGTAAAGCCTAATCTGGTGCCGGTAAAGCCTGCATTCTTAGAAAAGCTGCGTAGCTCTATTGCACATCCCTTTGCCCCTTCACATTCGTAAATCGTATGTGGGACATCCTTTTCGCTGATATATGCTTCATATGCTGCATCATAGATAATAACAGCCCCTACGTGAAGTGCATAATCCACCCATTCCTGTAGTTGAGCCTTTGTCAGTGTCATACCGGTCGGATTATTCGGATAACACAAATAAATAATATCCGGTGCTTCCTTTGGCAATTCCGGCACAAAATGATTGCTTTCATCACATGGCATATAGGTAACATCACTCCAAAGTCCGGTATCTGCATCATAGGTTCCGGTTCTTCCTGCCATAACATTAGAATCTACATAAACCGGATAAACCGGGTCACATACCGCAATCTTATTATCCAGACTGAATATTTCCTGAATATTTCCGGAATCACTCTTCGCACCATCACTTACAAAGATTTCATCTGCCGCAATATCAACGCCCCTTGCATGGTAATCATGCTCTGCTATGGTTGTCCGCAGAAATTCATATCCTAAATCCGGTGCATAGCCTTTGAATGTTGCCGCATCTGCCATTTCATCAACTGCAGAATGCAGTCTTTCAATAATTGCAGGTGCTAACGGCTGTGTAACATCTCCAATTCCCAAGCTGATTACCTGCTTATCCGGATGTGCTTCCTTGTATTCTCTTACCTTCTTACCAATTGTAGAAAACAAATAACTTCCCGGTAATTTCAAATAATTTTCGTTTACCTTAAACATCTGTGTCTCCTCCTGCTTTGTTTTATGTCTTATATCTCCGGAATTTCACCATCGAACACTACGGTTGCCGGTCCGGTCATAAATATGCGATTTTTATCGCGGTCCCATTGAACCCTTAAATCACCGCCTACCAGATGCAATATAATCTCTTTTTCTGTCATATGGTTCAAAATACAGGCAACTGCACTGGCACACGCACCGGTTCCGCAGGCAAGCGTTTCACCGGCTCCCCGTTCCCATACACGCATATTTACTTCATGCGGGTTCAGAACTTCTACAAATTCAGTATTAATTCTTCTCGGAAACCATGCATGGTGTTCAAATTTCGGTCCTATGGTCTCTAACGGCAATTCCTTTACATTATCCACAAATACTACTGCATGCGGATTTCCCATAGACACACAGGTGACTTGATATACTGTTCCGGCTACGGTAATCGGTTCATTCACAACCTCCGGCTTTTCCGATACTACCGGAATCAAAGAGCTTTGCAGAATCGGGCTTCCCATATCTACCGTTACAAGCTTTACTTTTCCCCGCTCTACATGCAGATTCAGCGTCTTAATTCCTGCCAGCGTTTCTACCGTTATCTGTGTCTTTTGCGTCAATCCGTAATCATACACATACTTGCCGACACATCGAATCCCATTTCCGCACATTTCAGCCTGCGAACCATCCGAATTATACATATCCATCCGAAAATCAGCTACTTCAGACGGCATAATTAATATCAGTCCATCCGAACCGATTCCGAAGTGACGGTCACTGTACTGAATTGCTAATTTTTGTGGTTGCTCCACTTTTTCCTGAAAACAATTTACATAGATATAATCATTTCCCAGACCTTCCATCTTTGTAAACTTCATACAGTGTCCTCCTCAACCTGTTATCAAAATATCTCTAATACCATTTGGGCGGTTTCGATTATATTAACACCGGTATCCATGCTACGTTTCTGAAGATAATGATGTGCTTCCTCTTCCGACATTTTCTTCTGTTGTTCCAAACGAAGCTTCGCACTCTCTATAACTGCACGTTCCTCTTTCGTCCATTGCTTTGGCTGTGCCTTACGCTTTCGTCGCTTCTGATATAAACCCTGCAACAATATATTACTGGTATCCACCAGCTCTTGAGCTTTTAACGGCATACCCAGACATACAACCCGGCTCCGGTCACATTCTGCATAGTGACTTCGCGGAGCCACCACCAGCATTTCAAATGTTGACGGTAAATAGTCCAACAATTCCGTATACAGCATATCTGCAAACTTATAGCCACAAATTACCAATGCTTCATCTAAATCCCCAAAAAATGAAATTGCCTGTGACCCCGTGGTACATGCTGCTATCACATTTACTCCGTTCCTCGTCAGCAGATTTCGAATCGCCTTTGCCTCCTCTGCCTTGGAAAAAACAATGATAACACCTATCATGCTACTCTCTCCTCATTATCAGAACAGTATTAAATCTTGTACAGGTATTCATCAATTTCCCACTGTGTTACTTGCTTGCGATATTGATCCCACTCTGCTTCTTTTGCTTCCACATATTTGTTAAATACATGGTCACCCAATACTTCCTTGATAAATGGATCTGCTTTCATTGCTACAATTGCCTGATGCAGATTTGCCGGTATACTCTCTATCTTAGAACGCTTCATTTCACGCTCTGATAATTCAAAAATATTACCGTTTACAGCCTTTGGCGGTTCCATCTGATTCTTGATTCCATCCAAGCCGGCAGCCAGACAAAGTGCCAACAACAGATATGGATTTGCTGCCGGGTCCGGACTTCTCAATTCAACTCTTGTGCCGGCTCCTCTTGATGCCGGAATTCGAATTAATGGACTTCTGTTCGTTGCAGACCAAGCTATATATACAGGAGCCTCATGTCCCGGAACTAACCGCTTATAGGAATTTACCAATGGGTTTGCAATTGCAGTCATACCTTTCACATGCTTTATAATTCCCGCTATAAAAGAATATGCCTCTTTGCTTAATCCATTTTCACCATCCGGGTCATTAAATATATTCTTTCCGTCCTTGGTTAATGACATATTTGTATGCATACCGGAGCCATTTACACCGTACAGCGGCTTTGGCATAAAGCTGGCAAACAGGCCATGACGCTTTGCCATAGATTTTACTACCAGCTTAAAGGTCATAATATTGTCTGCGGTTCCCAGTGCCGGACCGTATTTAAAATCAATTTCGTGCTGAGCAGGTGCGACCTCATGGTGAGAAGCTTCTATTTCAAAGCCCATATCCTCTAATGTCAGTACCATATCTCTTCTTGCATTCTCGCCTAAATCTAATGGGCTAATATCAAAGTAGCTTGCCTTTTCATGGGAAATAGTTGTCGGCATACCGTTATCGTCTGTATGAAATAAGAAAAATTCACATTCCGGTCCTACATCAAACTGGTAGCCCATATCTGCTGCTTCCTGAAGCACTCTTCTTAAGACATATCGCGGGTCACCCTCAAATGGGGTTCCGTCCGCCTTATATACATCACAAATCAATCTGGCTACCTTTCCCTGCTGCGGTCGCCATGGGAAGGTTTCAAATGTATCTAAATCCGGATATAAGTACATATCAGATTCTTCAATCCGAACAAAGCCTTCTATGGAAGACCCATCAAACATACATTTATTGTCTAATGCCTTTCCTAACTGGCTGGAAGTAATTGCAACATTTTTTAAAGCACCGAACATATCTGTAAATTGTAACCGGATAAATTCAATATCTTCCTCTTCAATTCTACGCATAATGTCCTGTTTGGTGTACTTGCCCATATTCATTCTCCTTTTTTTCGTAAAACATATGTATCCACTATCAGATACATATTTACTATACTATTAAAGTGAAAAAAGGACAAGTCATAAATGACTTGCCCTTATAATTTCTGATATATAAAATCAATTAGTCCTGTACGTATGGCATCAATGCGATATGACGTGCTCTCTTGATTGCAACAGTCAAAGCTCTCTGATGCTTTGCACAGGTGCCGGTAATTCTTCTAGGTAAGATTTTACCTCTTTCAGAAACGAATTTCTTCAAACGGTTAACATCTTTATAGTCGATAACGGCATTCTTATCTGCACAAAATACACATACTTTTTTTCTTCTACGAACTGGTCTTCTTCTCATAGGAGCTTCTGAACGTTCGCTTTTCTCGCTCTTATTTACTGGCATTTGCTTCTACCTCCAACTTAGTTAAATGGTAACTCCTCTTCAGCACCGTCCGGGATACTCATAAAGCCATCACCGGCTGCCTGATTTGGAGACGGTCTGGAATCTGCCAGATATACAGAACCGCCGGCATTACCTGCCGCATTCTTACTCTCTGCAAATTCTATCTCTTCTACTATAATCTGTACAGAATATACCTTCTGACCTTCTTTGTTCGTATAATTGTCATTCTGCACACGACCTGTAATAACGACCTTGGTTCCCTGTCTCAAATACTTCTCAACAAAATCTGCCTGTCTGCCAAATACAGTACAATTAAAAAAGTCTGCATCCGGTTCACCTTCCCGCTTCCATCTGCGGTCAACAGCAAGCGAAAATCTTGCGATTGCGGTCTGACTTGCACCCTGAGAGTATCGAACCTCCGGGTCCCTTGTTAAACGGCCCATCATAATTACTTTATTCATATAGGAAAACCCCTTTCAATTTACGCGTCCTGACGTACGCACAAATACCGAATGACTGGCTCCATAATACGAACATTTGCTTCTACCTGAGCTGGAACATCAGCTTCTGCATCAAAGGATACGAAATAATAGTAAGCTTCGTTCATTTTCTGAATCTCATAAGCTAACTTCTTCTTGCCTTCTTCCTTGACATCTGTGATTGTTCCGCCAAATCTTTCAATATAAGCCTTTGCCTTATCAACTGCTGCTGCACGAGCCTCATCTTCAAGCTTTGCACTCACAACCAACGCTAATTCATATTTGTTCATGTCTTGCACCTCCTTATGGTCTCTGGCCCCTTTATTACAAAGGAGCAAGGAAAATTGTATAATGTCTCACAGATATTTAAATTAACACAATTCAGATAACAATGCAAGAACTTTTATAAAAATCCACGAAAACTCTTCTCTACTGTCTTTCTGGGAACCATAATCATATGCCCGCAACCTGTGCATTTCAGCCGAAAATCCATGCCTACTCTTAGAATTTCCCAGTCATTTGCTCCGCATGGATGCGATTTTTTCATTTTAATATGCTGTCCCAATTCAAATTCCATTTATCTGCTCCATTCTGTTTCCTGCTTTCTACGCAACTGTTTTTCATTCCTATACGGAATAATCTATCTGCTGTCCGAGTTTCTTTTCTGACTCTGTCCGGGCATCGTCACTCTTTTGAGCCTGAACCCAATCCTGAACCTTCTGTATTAATTCTTCCATAGAAGATGCAGTTATGACATCTTCCTGATTAACGGATTGCCGGTTCTGCTCCAGGCGCTCCCTCTCTGCCTTCTGCTTTTCCCTCTTTGCCTCTGCTTTCTTTGCTGCCTTTTTCTGTTCTGCCTTTTTCGCAATCCGCTCCTTCTGTGCATCATTTAATTTATCCAGCACCGCAAAATAAGATGCCGTACCGTTGTCATTTACCTGCACTCCGTAGCCTTTAACATTGGCACCTGTTGTACTCAGACTGCTTGCAAGCTGTGATAGTCCACTTGCCGCATTTGCAATGATACCTTCGTATTGATTCCGGTATGCTTCATCGGTTGCCATCCGTTCTACCTTTGCTTCATCAATCAGAACCACCATCTTATTTGCATTCGCATAGCTTCCTGCCTGTGCTTTTGCCATTTCTTTCTGGTCCTCGCTGACAAGAACAAATTCCATGTTGGAATATTTTTTCTTTAATTCCGCATAATACTTAGCGGCTTTTTCACTTAACTGTGGATTCCCGATTACCCTGCCGTTTATTTTGCTCGTATTCCTTGTTTCTTTTGTCTTGTTTTCCTTGGACACGGTTTCCGTTCCGGCTGAATCGTATCCTGCTCTTCCTTGAATTTCATTTGACATATAACTCATAGCCTGTTCCTCCTTGATTCCTTCTAAATTAACATCCTTGTTAACCTGTTTATTGCTTCTATAATTATGTATCGACTGCTTTTCCGATAATTATTATATCCTTTTTTCTTGGTTTGTTTGCATAAAAAAACAGACACCAATTATGATACTGCACATCAAAATTAGTGTCTGTTTATAGTAGCGGGGACAGGATTTGAACCTATGACCTCCGGGTTATGAGCCCGGCGAGCTTCCAGACTGCTCCATCCCGCGTTATATTCATAAAATCTTATTCGGATTCTATAACTGGATGGAGGTGGATTCGAACCACCGAAGCAAGTTGCAGCAGATTTACAGTCTGTCCCCTTTGGCCACTCGGGAATCCATCCATGTTAGCAGTTTTTAACCGCTGACAGTATTAGATTATAATTGATAGTTTGGAAAAATGCAAGCATTTTTTCAAACTTTTATAAATAAATTTTTCTTTAAGCAAAATGCCTTTCATTATTGCCGTAAAATGATTGCCTGTCACAAATTCACCCGTAGCACAGTTGCAGATATTTTAGGCACTCTTGCAAACAATCGGTTATCCGTTACCCGATATGCAATCGGGTCTAAGATATAGCCCTCCTCCGTTGTCAGCATTAGCTGTGTCAATACGGTATGGTCCGGGATTCCTAATTCCGCAACACTGAATTTCACCTCTGCGTCTTCGTAATTATTATTCAGAATTACAATTACTTTATTTCGTTCATCAAATCTTCCATATGCCACCATCTTGTGAGAACCATGCAGGAATCGATAAGAGCCTTTCATCAGGGCAGAATTTTCCTTATGAATCCGAATAATTTCCTTATGAAATTCAATTAATTCGTGGTCCTCATGTCCCCAAGGATAGGTTCTCCGGTCATCCGGGTCCGTCCAGCCACAGACACCGGCTTCATCCCCGTAATAAATAGTCGGTGCTCCCGGCCAGGTCATCTGGAATACCACCGCTTCCCGAAATACTCCCTTATTGATATTCTGGCTTGCCGCTTCCGGTCCTAACGTATGCGTTCTTCCAACCATACGATTGGTTCTGGTTAAGAATCTTGAATGGTCATGGTTTGACAGCTCGTTCATTGCTACATATAAGGACTGATGATGGAATCTGGACATATGATGCCGCAAGGCACCGATAAATGCATCCGGATTTCCCAATAAATCACCACGAAACTCGTCACTGTGCTTCTCTACACCGGTTAAGAACCATGTAATCGGTTCCATAAATGCATCATAGTTCATGACGGTATCCCACTGGTCTCCCATCAGCCATTCCTTCGGGTCTCCATAATGCTCTGCCAGAATAATTGCATTCGGATTTGCTTCCTTTACCGCCTTCCGAAATTCTCTCCAAAAATAATGATTATACTCCGGACTATGCCCTAAATCCGCAGCTACGTCCAAACGCCATCCATCCACATTATACGGAGGTGATACCCATTTCTTCGCAATATTCATAATATATTCATACAGCTTCGGTGAATCTTCATAATTCAGCTTCGGCAGCGTGTCATGTCCCCACCAGCCGTCATAAGTTCCGTTATACGGCCATTGGTATTCATCATGGAATTTGAAGAAGCTACGATACGGACTGTCTGCATCCACATAAGCTCCCTTTTCGTATCCTTCCTGATTCTCATAGATACACTCTTTATCCAGCCATTTATTAAAGGAACCGCAATGATTAAATACACCATCTAATATAATCCGCATTCCACGCTTGTGAACCTCTTCAACCAGTTGGATAAACAACCGATTACTAGCTTCCAGATTCACTTTATCTGTTACACGCGTAATATAGCGGGTTGCTTCCCGGTTCGGTTCCTGTCCGTAGCTTAAGCACTCTCCCTCATCCTTTACAATCTTACCGAAATGTGGGTCCACATAGTCATAATCCTGACTATCATACTTATGATTGGATGGGGACACAAAGATAGGATTCAGATAAATAACATCTACTCCCAAATTCTTTAAGTAGTCCAGCTTATTCATGACACCCTGCAAATCTCCGCCGTAAAAACAGCGTACATCCATGGAATCCGGATATTTTCCCCAATCTTTGATTTGTCTTGTTCCCTCACCAATATAGCTGTATTCATTATCCAATACATCATTAGATGTATCACCGTTACAGAAACGGTCCACAAAAATCTGATAAAAGACAGCACCCTTTGCCCAATCCGGTGTCCGGAAGCCCGGTGCAACCTGAAAATTATAAAATGTATTCAAGTCCTTGGCAGCACCCATTTTATTATAAAAACAGGTAATTCTTCCTACCTTAATCTCAAAGCAATACTCACATAATTCATCCGGCAGCTCCGGAATCGTATACTCATAGTAATCAAACAGCTTATCCGAAAATGCCAATGACATTTCCAGCCGCTCTCCACGCCAAATTAAAAAAACCTGCTCTACATTATCAATACCGGTACGAAATCGCAAACGCAGGGAATCCATTGGCATAGGTTCCTCCGGACTGCGATAAAACTCTGTTCCGTCACTAAATAATGCACCCAGACTCAGTGCAGGTTTCATAGAAAATGTATATTTAAATATTTTTTCAGCCGCTGTCAGTTGTGTAAAGTTTGTATTAAAATTCATCTTACTCTCTCCCCTACGGAATATGATTCCATTTTAATATAATTTTCCCAATTTGTATATGATAATATTTAAAAAGTTAAAAGGACAGCTAACGAACGCTGTCCTTTTGGAGAAGGTATTTTGTTACTTATGGGTGTAGCAAAAAACTATATAATGTATTGGGGGGGTTACAAGTTTATTATAACAAATCCCTACAAAAAGTGTTCACAAACAATTTGTGAATTTTCAAATTCTTTTGTGCAAAAAACCGATAACTTTTTCCGTTCACTTAAAACCCCAATGTCAAAATAGATAATTCCTTCCCTTAAAATCAGTAATTTATTACATAGCTACCGATTGCCCTGATTTTAAGCAAATAGTGCCTCAAATTCTTTTCCGTCAATCCGGTCTTTTTCTAACAGCAAGGCGGCACAGTTATGAAGAATTTCCATATGCTCTACCAGAATTTCTCTTGCCTCTGTATAGCATTCATCCATAATCCGCTTTACTTCTTCATCAATCAGAACGGCGGTCTCTTCGCTGAAGCTCTTGGCATGACCCAAATCTCTTCCTAAAAATACTTCTTCCTCGTCTGAGTTCTCATAATTAATCAGACCCAGCTTCTCGGACATACCATATTTTGTCACCATTGCTCTGGCTGTCTGGGTTGCCACCTTAATATCCTGAGAAGCACCGGTTGTAATGTCATCAAATATTAATTCTTCCGCAATCCGTCCGCCAAAATCAACCATAATATCCTGACGCATCATGCCCTTTGTCGTAAACTCATTATCATTATTCGGCAGCCGCATGGTATAACCGGCAGCTCCTTCACCGGTTGGTATAATGGATACCGCATAAACCGGTCCTACATCCGGCAGTAAATGATACAAAATAGCATGTCCTGCCTCATGGTAGGCAGTAATTTTTCTGGTCTTTTCCGGTACCAGACGGCTTTTCTTTTCCGTTCCGACTCCGACCTTGATAAATGCTTTATCAATATCGGTCTTGCTAATATAGGCTCTGTCCTTCTTTGCCGCAATAATGGCTGCCTCATTCATCAGATTTTCCAAATCAGCACCGGCAAATCCGGAGGTTGTTCTGGCTACCTCATGCAAATTCACATCATCCGCCAGTGGTTTATTTGCTGTATGAACCGTCAATATTTCTTCTCTTCCCTTAACGTCCGGTCTTCCGACCATAACCTTACGGTCAAATCTTCCCGGTCTTAGTATTGCAGGGTCTAATATATCTACGCGGTTGGTTGCTGCCATAACAATAATTCCCTTGTTATAGGCAAATCCATCCATTTCTACCAGTAACTGATTCAAGGTCTGCTCCCGCTCGTCATGTCCGCCGCCAAGTCCGGAGCCTCTCTTTCGGGCAACTGCATCAATTTCATCAATAAATACAATACAAGGAGCACTCTTTTTCGCTTCGCGGAACAAATCCCGCACTCTGGATGCACCGACACCGACAAACATTTCCACAAAATCCGAACCGGAAATACTTAAAAACGGAACCTGTGCCTCTCCGGCAACTGCTTTTGCCAATAAAGTCTTACCGGTTCCCGGAGGACCTACCAGTAAAACGCCTCGTGGGATTCTGGCTCCCATTCGGGTATATTTTTCAGGGTCCTTAAGGAAATCAACAATTTCCTCTAACTCCTGCTTTTCCTCCTGTAATCCGGCAACCTTAGTAAAATCAATATCGTCTATACCCTGAAGCACCATTTTTGCCTGACTTCTTCCGAAGTCCATCATTTTACTTCCGCCGGAGCCTTGCATGGCTATTATGACAAAGAACATAAATGCCATCATGATTACCATAAGAATCAAATACGGAAGAATCTGACTAAAGGTGCTTTGTCTTGCAACCTCCTCAACCGTAATATCTATACGCTCGGAAGCCTGTGCTGCCTGATTCCATTCCTCTGCTTTCTGAACTACCTCATTAACATCGGATGTATAAAAGCTCTTTGACATATCTGTGTCCAGCTTAATCGTTACGGAGCCTGTCGGCACCTCACTGTTCTGCTTAATTGTAATATCCCGAATGACACCTGCCTCCAAATCCTGCTGGAAATCAGAGATATTATAATCACCCAGCTTATAGGTTCTTGATTTCACATAAAATGAATAGGCAAATGTAAAAATTAAAATCATAATCAAAAAACCGATTACTCCTCGGAATGCATTATGCTTGTCCATGCCCGTCTCCTTTCTTTATACTTCCACAATTCCTATGTATGGAAGATTTCTATATTTCTGTGCATAATCCAGACCATAACCCACAACAAATGCATCTGGAATTGTAAATCCGGTATCATCAATCGGTACTTCCTTTACCCTTCTGTCCGGTTTATCCAACAGCGTGATTAATCGCAGACTTGCAGGATTGCGATTACTTAATACCGATAATAAATAATTCAAGGTGTTACCTGAATCAATAATGTCCTCTACAATAATTACATTTTTATCCTGAATGGATTCTGCCAAATCCATCACTATCTTTACGCGTCCGGTGGATTCTGTTCCCGCTCCGTAACTGGAAACCGACATAAAATCCATAGTAACCGGCATGGACAATCGTTTTGCCAGTTCACAGACAAAAAATACGCTTCCCTTTAAAATTCCTACCAGATGTACCTCTTGTCCTGCATATTCACGATTCAACCGGTCTGCCATTTCCTGTATTCGGGTTTCGATTGCTTCCTTTGAAATTAATACCGATATTTTATCCATTTCCTTCTCCTTCGCATTCATAAGACAGAATCAACACTCTGGATGTATCCTCCGTCACCTTTATATCCTCGCTGATTCTCATGCCCAAGACCCAACAGATTCGGGAACCGTCTGCCACGACCAGCATTTGATTTCGTTCCTCTCCCGGTATCTTATTATCAATGAAAAATCTGGACAGCTTTTTTCGTCTGCCCTGCGTATCTATCACTAAATAATCCCCGGTTTCCGGGGTTCGTAAACATAAAGCATCATATATTTTATCATAATCAAACATTTTAGTATAGAGTTTTTTCGTGATTTCTAAATTCGGAGTCTTCTCCTCCAGCCGGGTTTTTAAAATTCCCTTTCCCGCAATCGGAGTTATCCCATCTATGACAACCGGAAGCCGGATTGCTTCTGCCTTTTGTTCTTCTTTATGCTTAATTCCGATTTGAAGTCCCTGCCGGGTCCGTACCGCTACTATATGATACGGCAGCATGACCTGCTTTCCAACTGCCTTGTCCAGCAGCTCTGATACCTGCCGTATATGCTGCTGTTCTAAATCCTTGGCAGAACCGGAGATTCTTGCAATCACTCGATATAGCAGATGCCGTTTTACAAGCTCAGGTGCTTGAAGCAACGGTGCTTCCTGTAGTTCAATTCCGTCCTTTCCTTCTCTTACACACACAGTCTCTAATTCCTGTGCCTGCTGCTCTACATACTGCCAATACTCCTGTGCCAATTCAGCCACCTCTGACATATGCTCCACAGCACGTTCATTTAACTGTCTTAACTCCGGCATAATCTGATTCCGGATATGATTTCTGGAATACTCACTTTCCAGATTGGATTCATCTATATAATAGCGTACCTTACATTCCTGTAGGTACTCCTCTATTTCTTCTCTTGTTACGGATAATAACGGCCGGATAATATTTCCCCTTACCGGCGGAATACTTCCAAGTCCCCGCATTCCGGTTCCTCTTGTCATATGGAACAGCAAGGTCTCCGCCCGGTCATTTGCATGATGTGCAACCGCAATTTTCTGACAGTCTGTTTCCGTTCTGACACGTTCAAAGCATTCATAACGATAGGCTCTCCCGGCTTCTTCCACAGACATTCCTGTTTGTTTTGCATATGCATGAATATCCCTCGCACATACCGTACAAGGGATTTCCCACTGTCTGCAAATATCGGTAACATAATTTTCTTCTTCCTCTGCTGCCTTCCGAAGCTTATGATTCACATGAACCACTTGCAGCCGCAGGGAGTATTCCTGTGCTAATTTCCGCATTATCCAGAGCAGGCACATAGAATCTGCTCCGCCGGAAACACCTATCACAACTCCGTCCCCCTGCTGCAGCATATGATGCTCTTCAACTGTTCTCCGCACTTGTTCCAACAATGTACCTGTTTCCTCCGTCCGTTACCTGTAAACCATTTCTCACAGGAGTTATATTACTGGATTCTTTTGGAAAATGCAAGAAACTCATTTCTTCCAGATTCCGACTACCAGCACGCTTGCATCATCCCGCAAATGTCCTCCGTTCATCTGTCTGACCTGACGCACTATTTCATCTGCCATCTCCTGCGGATTCCTTATCTGCATCTCCTGAATCATTTCCTTCAGGCATTCTTCTTTGTTTTCAAATCGGATACCGTCCAATACGCCGTCACTTACCATAATAACCATATCACCATGATAAAGCTTCTTGCGGACTGTATCTATTTCGGTGCGTTCCTGAATTCCTACCGGAAGTGTGGTGGACTGTATGCTTTCCATCCAGCTTCCACGCTTAATATATGTCGTGGATGCACCCATTTTCAGAAATTCCCCCACACCGGAATACAAATCTATCATACACATATCTAAGGTAGCAAATTGCTCACCTTGATTTTGAACTGCAATCAATTCATTTAAAATCTCAACCGCAGATTCCTTACGGAAACCTGCCTCCAGCATTTCCTCCAGCAAATCCACAAGCTGTTCACTCTGATGATTTGCCGTTTCACCACTCCCCATACCGTCTGCCAGCATCATAAGAAGCTGTCCGTTTTTTAATTCCATTTGAGAAAAATTATCACCGGATATTAATTGTCCGTCCTTTGCCACTCTTTTCGCTCCGGTCAGATAATGATAGCGGGTATCTTCTTCAAATACCACCACATCATATTCCCGGTTAATAATCAGACGGCTGGCAGGGGCTACCCGATACCGGGTTCCAAAGGAGCGGCTGACAATCTCGGCAGCCTCCTTTGCCGTCATAACCCTTCCGCGAACCGTCCTTGCCGACAAATATATTTCCTGTCTGCCCTGTCTGCCCTGCATCACAATGACGTGCTGTACTCTCACATTCTGGTGTTCCAATTCATGAATCAATCTGCGTTCCTGCTGCTCATTGACTGCACCCGCCGTATTCATTCCTTTGGAAAATTCCCGAAGACTTTCCCCGATTTCGCCCATCTGGCGGGCAAAAAACGGATAGACAAGTGCTTGTCCACCCTGCTCTACCGCACATGCCGGTTCACAAAAGCTCTGACTGATTTTGGTAAATACATCCGCAAATTCCTGTAAGCGGCTGCGGGTCATTTTCTGCACCTCACCGCTGATTAATTCCTGCTCCTCATTTGGGGTATCCGTCCTGTGCTTTAACAGATAACTCTTCGGCGTCAGCACAAATAGTATTCCTGCAGATGCCAAGCCCCGGAATGCCTGCACCGATAACAAATCCGGATAATAAAACCAGCCCAGAAAGCCTATCATCGCAAAAAAGCCGAAAAATGCCAGCCATTTGCTCCACTCTCCGAGAAATGCTGCCGCAAGGCTTAACATTACACAAATCGCAATCCATTCCACCTGATGTGTTTTGATTGCAAGGATTACCCCGCAAACCGTTCCCAGACTTGTTCCATAGGATATGCCATAACGATAGGACATATAAAGCAACAGATAAAATACCACGCCCTGTAATATAGTAAGGTATGAACCAATCTGCAACGGAACTCCCCACAAAACCACTGCGGTCAATGCTACGGAGCTTAACAGATTCTCACTTCGCATAATAGACTCTTTTTTATCAATCACCTGCAATGCCTGTTCCAGCACAAGGGAAAAGCAGGCTACCATAATACCCTCTAATATCGGCATATACCACGCCTGCGTATGTTCGCTTAATATTCCCAAAAAACCGGTGTATGCCATGGACATTTCCGGAAATAACTGCTCTTTTGCGGTTTGAAAGAGCTGCGGATTCTCACCCCATGCCGGTATCAATCGAAAGACAAGCCCTGCAAGCATTGTAATTCCCCCCGCAAGTCCGGCAATTATGACAGGATTTTTCCGTCTGCCTTCCTGCACCACAAATCCGATTGCAAGTATCGTTAAGAATAAGATTCCTGCATATTTTATCGTTGCGGTCAATGATAGCGTAGATGCCAGTCCCAACAGCACTGTCCCATACAAGCCCCACGAACCGCAACCAATCAGATATGCACCCGCAAATATTGCAATTGCAAACGGATGCATACCTGCGACCTCTGCTCTCGCTGCCAGAAATGCCAGTATGTAGACCAAAATCTGAGCTTTTTCTGGTTTTCTTTCTAGATTCATCCCTATTCACCTCCACTTTCTTGTGGACATTATAGGAAGTTCCCGGTTCGAATCCTGTCGGTTTGGGGAACCAGAATCCAAGAAGATTCTTCATATTATCTATGCATTGAACATTATTTTCTCGTTCCGGAACATTTTGGCAGTGATTCCGGCACAAATAGCCCCGGTCACCAGATTAGAAAGCACTGCCATCAAAAATCCCATTCCGTTCAAATCCAAGGTGAAGATATTCTTTAATGCCATGGTCGGACCGTATAACGGTATCAGGTATTGGATACCGCTCACATTTTCGCCCTTGAACATGGACATCACGCCGATTACCATTACTATCATGTAGACTGGCATTACATAGGTACTTGCTTCCTTGATATTCTTTGCAAAGGTTGCACATACTGCAATCAATGCAACATACAGGAACACCAGTGTCACAATTATAAGCAGCAACATTGCCATTTGTCCTGCACTAAAGCTTAGGTTCTGTCCTAACATAGCTCCCATTGTCCGATACAATAACGGTAATGCAAATATCATAGCTCCCCCATATATCAAAGCAGATAAACCGGATAAAATCATCAACGCAAATAATTTTCCGTATACAATCTCTCTCCGGCTGATAGGTGTCATTAATAATGCTGCCATGGTGCCTCGCTCCTTCTCGCCCGCAAAGCTGTCCGTTCCAAGGTTCATGGCTCCCGCAAACAACAGAATCGTAATCATATATGGTATCATATAACCGAACAGCTTTCCCTGTGCCTTATTATCATTCTGAATGACGGAATCCTCATTCTCGGCATCAACAGAAAATATCTTTAACTGTGCCAAATCTCCGATTCGGGTCTCTAATAATTGTGTCCGATACGGTTCTAATACACCTGTTACAAAGTTCTCTCTGGCATTATCAGAATAATCCTCAGATGGGTTATAAAAGGTATGAATATCCGGTATGGTATCCTTCTCATAATTCTGAACCTGCATTTCAAAGCTTTGCGGAAATACTATGATTAAGTCCAAATCTCCACTATATATATCTGTTTTTCCTTGCTCCACTTCTTCCTCTGTCTCTGCCCAGCTTACAGAATATCTGAAATCACCGGTTTCATATGTATTCTCTGCTCCGTTTACCATGGTCTGGGCTAAATAGTCCTTAAACTCCTGCGGTGCCTGATAAATCATGATGGTTGCTTCATGTGCTTCTATATCCTGCATCATGGAAGTTGCCATAATTCCCATGAGGAAATAAAGTCCGATTACCAACACAGCCGGCATAATAAATAAGCCCACCACAAGCTTTTTATCAGAAAATACCCGATATAATTCCTTGCACATTATAATTCTTATCGTTTTCATTGGTTCATCTCCTGTTCCGTTACCTGTTGATAGATTTCAAAAAAGGCATCTTCCAAATCCTTTGCCTGTGTCTGGGCAAGTGCCTCCTCCAAGGTTCCCTGAAATACACAATTTCCTTGAATAATCATTGCCATGCGGTCACACAGCTTTTGTGCCTCTGGCATAATATGCGTAGATACGATTACCAGCTTGCCCTGTTCCTTTAATAATCTCAAATAATCCGTAACCGCCCTTGCTGTAATAATATCCAGACCATTTGTTGGCTCATCAAAGATTATGACATCCGGATTATGCACCAGACTTACGGCAATAGATGCCTTCTGCTTCATACCGGTTGACAGCTCTTCAATTTTTTTATCTTCGAATTTTGTGATACCAAAATATTCAAATAACTCATTTCTTCGTGTTTCAATGTCCTCCTCTGTCATCCCACGCAGTCTGCCAAAAAACTGAAACAAATATTTGGGACTGAAATGTGCATCTAATTTCACCTCATTGGTAAGAAATGCCATGCTCTTTCGAACCTCTGTCCCCTGTAAAACCGTATCATAACCATTTACGGTAATGGTTCCTTCTGTCGGTTTCAATAAGGTCGCTACACATCGCAGAAGGGTTGTCTTTCCTGCTCCGTTTGGTCCTAATACACCGAAGATTTCTCCTTCCTTTGCAGTCATGGATACATTGCTGACTGCAACCTTTCTGGAGGACTTCACCTTCTGCTCCTCCATTTGCCTGCGGTTTAGCTTATATATTTTTGTTACATTTTGTATTTCAATCATTGGATTCTCCTTGTCTTATTCGGTTTTTTATAATATAAGAGCCATTGCAGGCATTACACCTCACAATGGCTCTTATGGCTGTTCGTTTGGTTTAATCGTGGTATCTCCCGGTTTAATCAGATTCAGCAGCTCTCTTGCTGTCTCTTCCACAAATGCATCGGTCTGCTGATACGCCTCTTGCTTCTGAAGCTGACTGGTACGGTTTTCTTCCTCCTGCTTTGCCTCTTCTAAGTGCTCAATCGTCTCCGCATTGGTCTGATATTGTTCCTTCAAGGAATTATAACGGACAAATAGTGCGGCACACAGCACAAATAAGACAACGCAGATTACCATGATGCCCTTACGATTTTCACTTTTCGTGGTATTTCGTCTACTCATCCTTACCTTCCTTTGCATGATTGTTACCTTTTATTTTACTTCGTTTTGTGACTTTTTTCAACAACGATTTGATTTTTTTGCCAATAAAGATTACAAATCCACAAATAAACGGACTAATTCCCCAATTGTACAGCAAAACTCCGCACAACATCCCCAATAGAACGAACATCCGGACCTGTCCCTGATTATAGCTATACAATACCGCAACAATCAGGCATCCGGTTCCAAACCAGAAGATAATGTCCTCTACTGCGACCATCCATGTACTGTGTCGTTTGATACCTCGTACAATCCGAAAAAAATCATAATAAAATACTACAAGCATTCCCCAAAAGGCACTCATGAAGAATGTTTGCAGCTCTTGTATCATCCCCGGCGGCATATCTTAACGGAACAGTTTCCCAAATACACCACGCTCTGTGGCTCCATCCTTGACTCCGGAATACTGAAAGCTATCAATTGTGCCGTCTACTTCAACCTCGCCTTTTTCCAGCGTCAGCTTCGTGACGTGTAAATCTGTGCCTTTAATTGACAGATTTCCCATATCTGTTTCCAGCAATATTTCCGACTCATTAAATGCCTTTACATCTCTTACACCTGTAATTGCCCCTACTCCACGATTCAGCAGGTTCACCTTATGCGGTCTGGTCCCTACCCGTTCTTCCATATCTGCATTCCCCCTTCTTCTGCAATATATGAATACGCAGAGTGGTTTATGCACAATTTATAAATACCGGAACATTTCCTTTGCTTCTTCCTTCTTAACCGTATCCGCTACCTGTGTTACTTCGACGGTGACTGCTTTGTTTCCAAACTGAATCTGAATCTTATCGCCCACCTTTACGTCATAAGAAGCCTTTACCACCTTATCATTTACCATGACCCTGCCTGCATCACAGGCATCATTTGCCACAGTTCTTCTTTTAATTAATCTTGATACCTTCAAGTATTTATCTAATCTCATCCCTTTATTTCCCTTTATTTATATTTTTATAAACGAAAAAGACCACATAAACGTGGTCTTTTCTCGTACATTGCATTTGACGCTCAATGCTTAGGCATTTACCATATCCTTCAATGCCTTACCAGCCTTGAACTTAGGAGCCTTAGTAGCTGCGATTGTCATAGTCTCGCCAGTTCTAGGATTTCTTCCCTCACGAGCTGGTCTCTCTGCTACTTCAAATGTACCGAAGCCAACCAACTGAATCTTTTCACCCTTCTTTAATTCCTCAGATACAACATCTGTGAAAGCCTTTACTGCCTTCTCTGCATCCTTCTTAGATAATTCTGTCTTTTCAGCAATTGCTGCGATTAATTCGGTCTTGTTCATCGAAAAACATCCTCCTCTACAATTAGAAATATTCTCGCCTTGCACCTTATTACTTCTCCTATAATGAAGTGCCAGCACTCGTTTCCCTCATCGACTAGGGCAACGCCTACATACATTTATACAATCTTCCTCAGCTTTTGTCAAGGAAAATGCATAATTTCCCAGCTTTTTTCTTTAATTTTCCACGCATTATCCTTTAATTTTCCACGCATTATCCTTCCATTTGTCTTCCTAAGAAATTTGCGGCTATAATTGCTGCCTTTCGCTCGGACTCTCCGAGAGGTTCTGTTTCGGTTCTACTTAGAATAATAACTGCTCCGATTGCATCACCTTCACATAGAATGGTCTGGACAATCTCACCATAATATTCTTCATCACTGTTTGAAAGAATCTTAATATATTTCTTCTCGCCTTTTCTTGCCAGAATAGATTCCCGGTCATTAATTGCTTCTTCCAGTTCTTTATGAAGCACCTTACCCATAAATTCCTTCTTAGGTGCTCCGGCTACTGCAATTATCTGGTCCCGGTCTGATACACAAACTGCATGTCCGATAATTTGTGCGGTGGCATCCACATATTGCTGTGCAAATGCTCCCAATTCGCCTATCGGAGAATATTTCTTCAAAATGATTTCTCCGTCCTTATCTGTGAAGATTTCTAACGGGTCTCCTTCCCGAATCCGTAAGGTTCTGCGAATTTCCTTAGGAACTACCACCCTTCCCAAATCGTCTATTCGTCTAACAATTCCTGTAGCTTTCATAAACTCCTCCTTGTTTTTCGAGGTCAAATCTGCCTTCTCTGAACATGAGAAACTTGCCTCCTTGTTTTCCGGATTACTTTCCATATTTGCTTTGTATGGGTAGTATGTGGAAATGCTGGGGAATTTATGCGTAAGACTTTAACATATATCGGTTTCCAAGATATTCCAATTTTTATGTATCCATCTGCTGTTTAAGCGTTTTCAATTTATGATTCTATTTCTATCTATAATACCGGATTTCACATATTCCATCCTCATTAAACATTTCTATCTCATATATTCTCGCCTATTATCTGCATTTCGCAAAATCATCCTTGCAAGCAAATGATTTTGACAGAAGCCTTTCAGATTGCCCGGACCGAGGGTGCGGACAAGATAACTGCCCGCAGCATTTCCAAGCGGCTGCAATGCTCTACACAGCCGGTTCTATACTGTTTTTCAACAGTAGAAGATATAAAAGCTGCCGTTTATAAACAGGCTGATGAATATCATACCGCATTTCTTATGAATACAGAGCATGATTACGGAAATCCCATGCTTACTATTGGCATGAATTATATTCGCTTTGCCGTAGAAGAACCACATCTGTTTCACCTGTTATTTCAATCTGACGGACTACGCGGAAGCAGCTTCGCCGATTTAAATTCCGCAGAAGAATTAACACCGATTCTACAGATTTTACAACAGGCGGTTTCCGTTACAGAAGAAGGTGCAAAAGAAATATTTACTACCTTGTTCGTATTTGTCCACGGATATGCCAGTCTGTTTGCCAATAACACAATGGAATATGATAAAAAGAATCTGATAACATCACTTACTCACGTATTTTCAGGAGCAGTCTACGCTGCAAAGGAGGGTCAGCATGAATAAATTATATAACAAAAATAAATTAGGGTTTTCGCTTTTATGGATAGGCATTTATGTCATACTGTTAAGCGTTGGTGACAATATTTCTGAAAAAATCGGAATTGAAAAACTGATAACCGTACCTATCTGCATTGTTCTGGTGCTTATTCTTTGCATCTGGATTCATAAGCAGGATTTATGGGAGCTATACGGGCTCTGTAAATTCCAAGGCAGTATAAAGAACTATTTGTTTTTTATCCCTCTTATACTATTGGCATCTACGAATCTCTGGGGCGGCTTTCGTCTGAATCAGTCCGTTACGGAAACGGTTTTATATATTATAAGTATGCTTTGCGTAGGATTTTTAGAGGAGCTGATTTTCAGGGGCTTTTTATTTCAGGCACTATGTCAGGAGAATCTAACGCGTGCCATCATTATTTTTTACAAGAGCAAAAGCCTCTTGCCTTGCATCCTGACGCATGGTGTCATTAACAGCCTGAGTGTATTTGCAAATGCTGATGCGATGACTATGCCTATGGATATAGCAATCAGCGTATTTATATGTATCGTTTCTGTCGGATATGCCCTATATATTCTAAAGAAAATCGTTCTATTTTGTTGATTGTTTATCTTTCATCCTGCTGACTACGTTTCACACTCACTACTATCAGCCGGAAAACAGGGTACAATACACCCGCTACCGGCCAGACAATCCAGCTTTTTCCCCAATCCTCTGTAATAAAGCTATAAGCAAGATAAAAGGCTGTAGCACCGGACCAATATACGGTATTAAAAACCGCCGTACTGCGATTCACTTTCTTATTCTTTTTGGTAAAATCTCCTTCTTCCAGCAATCGGTCCAAAGCTCCCATATTGGTTCCTGCCAGAACGAAAAAGAACACACCCACACCTACAATACATAACGTCATACAAAGCATTGCTACAATACAGATGTCCTGCTCAAACATAGCCATTCCTAAAAACAACGGTATTACAGATGCAATACAGAAAACGGTTCCCATCACATTCCATCTTGCGTAAGTACCCTGAAACCGTTCCTTCCGTTCTTTTACCATTCCGGTCACTCCGTATTCCGTCTCGAAATCCTCTGTCTGCAAAAATTCATATTTCTTTTCCTTCATGCCTGTCATAACAAAGATTGCAACCGCAACTGTGATTATGATTATCAGTACACATAAGCCAATGCCGCCTGCCACATTTTCAGACAATCCATATGCAGGCACTTCACTTGCCGCTGCCATAAGCAACAGCGTAATCGGTGAAAGAATACACAATAGCGTTGCAAATGATTTTTTCACTGCCGCTGCTTTCTGAAGGTACAGAAACTCATTTGCCATTTCCATCGTAACCTTTCGACAGGTACTATCTTCTTCTGACTCCGCCGTATTTGTATCATATTCTTCGATTTCAATTTCATCCTTTATAAGATAATCGGTAGTTACACCAAATATCTGACTTAGCTTCAGAATCTTATCCAAATCCGGAACTGCCTGTGCTCCCTCATATTTTGAAATCGACTGCCGGCTGACCCCAAGCTTTTCTGCTAATTCCTCCTGTGACCAACCGTTTTTCTTTCTCAGATTCATAATCTTATCTGCTAATATCATATAGTCCTCCATTCCGTCATATCCATGACTGCTTTGATGGATTTATCTTACCGGATTCATCGGTTGCACACTAGAAAGTCCCTTCTACAATTTGTCAACCGGCAGTTGCAATCCTTGATATTAGCGACATTTTCAAGAGCCATTCACGCAAAACACGTAAAAATCATTCTCAGGCTTCCCGATAGCCATTCGGATTCATGGTCTGCCATTTCCAAGAATCTGCACACATATCTTCGATGGTCTTTTGTGCTTTCCAGCCTAATTCCTTCTCTGCCTTAGATGCATCACAATAGCAGGTGGCAATGTCACCCTCCCGTCTTGGCTTTATCTCATATGGCAGGGTTTTCCCGCATGCCTTTTCATATGCATGCAGCACATCCAGAACACTATACCCATTTCCGGTTCCCAGATTATAAATATTCACACCGGAGCCCGGCTGAAGCTTCTTTAATGCATGCACATGTCCCTTTGCAAGGTCTACTACATGAATATAATCACGCACGCCGGTTCCGTCATGCGTCGGATAATCATTTCCAAATACTCCCAAGCACTTTAATTTACCAATTGCTACCTGTGCAATATACGGCACCAGGTTATTCGGGATTCCCTTCGGGTCTTCCCCTATCAATCCGCTCTCATGTGCTCCTATCGGATTAAAGTACCGTAACAATACAATATTCCACTCGGCATCTGCCACATACAAATCGGTTAATATCTGTTCCAGCATCCCCTTCGTCTGTCCGTACGGATTCGTAATTGCTCCCTTTGGACATTCCTCTGTTATCGGAATAAATGCAGGGTCCCCGTATACCGTTGCAGAAGAACTGAATATGAGATTCTTTACTCCATGCTCCCGCATAACCTCACATAAAATCAAGGTTCCGGTAAGGTTGTTGTGATAATACTCCAATGGCTTATGCACCGATTCCCCTACTGCCTTCAAGCCTGCAAAATGTATGACAGAATCAATGGATTCCTTGGAAAATACTTGCTCCAAAGCATCCTTGTCCAACAAATCAATTGGATAAAACGATATTGAATGTCCGGTTATTTCTTCTACCCGCTTCACTGCTACTTCACTGGAATTGGACAAATTATCTACAATTACTACTTCATATCCTGCCTGTATTAATTCCACGCAGGTATGAGTTCCTATGTATCCGGCTCCACCAGTTACTAATATTGCCATAATTTTTCCCTCCGATTTTCATGTTATAGTTATGCCGTATATCCTACATTCCGGTATTATGCTCCTGTGCATCCTCTTCCTTATGCAGGAACTTCTTAATTGCCATCCGCACAGACGGTTCCATTCCCTCCCGCAATCTCGGAATATTCGCACAGTGCTTTATTATAACACAAATACAAGTGATTTCCAATATAACCAGACTGATATAGCTTCCGGTCTTGATAAAATAGAAAAATGGATATAACAATGCGGTGGAAAATGATGCCGCACATCCCCAGTCCGAAATAAGCATTACTACAATGGCAACTGCCGCCAGTATCAAAAATATCCGCCAATCGGTACTTAATATCAATCCGCCCAGTGTAGCCAGCCCTTTGCCGCCCCTAAATTGCAGATAAAATGGGAATATATGCCCGATAACAGCCGCGGTTCCTGCTACAATTCCTGCTATACCAAATTGCGGGAACAACAGCTCCGCTATCTTTACCGCAACAAAGCCCTTCATAAAATCAATTACCATTACCACGATTCCGCTTGCTTTTCCCATTAAGATAAATGCGTTTGCAGTACCCAGATTCTTCTGTCCCTGATTCCGAAGGTCCAGTCCCTTTGCCCTTGAAATAAAATATGAAGGGCTGATGCAACCTAATAAATATCCGACAAACATACACAGTGCAAATTCCATAGCCGTCTCCCCTTTCTTGTATGTCTCTTTTTCTTACACATATCTTAAGAACAGTATACTACAAAATCTGCACCGTTGAAACCAAATCTCTATATTTTTTAATTTTTTCTGACTTTTTTATTTCTAAATTCTTTCGGTTATAATGACTACTCTTGGTTTACGCGAATGCGTTTTATTATCATAGTCGCACTAAAAATCGCCAATGCAACTGCTATCTGGATTCCAAAGCTCATAAGAACCGTCCGAAATTGAGCGGTTGTCAGATTTCCATATTCATATAACAGAATATTCGCCTTTTCATACCAGTATACCGGTAAGAATTTTGCAATGAAAATAATTCCCGGACTTAATACATCTAAATCTACAAAGACTCCGCACAAAAATGACATTCCCAAGGCTATGGTATTGGCAACTCCATTGATTGCCGATGTATTTTTCAATAAATTGCCTAATAGGTATGCGATTGCAATGGATACTAGCATCAGACAGGTGCTATTCACTATGTAAAGCCCCATGTGGCTGTCCAAACTTATCTTTTTTCCGTAAATAATCAGACAAAGCACATTTAATAATGCCCATAACCCGCCACTTAATATTGTCATGGCAAGCATTCCCTGAATGCCCTGTCGAAAACTGGATACACCGGAGCTGTTAATTCTTCGTTCCATGTCTTTTTCATTAAAATTCCTTAACACAATCGGCACTACATAGCATAAGGTATACAAAAACACATACGGAAGATAACGGAAATAGAAAAAATATCCCTGACTTCCGTCTGCACGCTTGGAGGTTGCCTGTACGGTTACATCTGCATTTATTTTAACAATTCCCAATGCCCGCTCTACTGCCCGTTTCATCTCCATACCGGACTTATGATAGGTCTGTACCGTCTGAAGAAAGGTATTTATCTCCATATCGGCATAGATGCCGCTGTAATCGCCCGGATTTTTTGTAATCTTAAGACTGCCACCATCTTCCAACAGTACCTGCTCTGCGTTTTCCGGAATCTGTACAACATAGTCCAGCTTTTCATAATACATACTTTCTGCCAGCTCCCGCTTATCTGTCATATCGGTTATTACATGATGCTTCTGACTCAATGCCTGAATAATTCCGTTTGACAGCTCATCCTGTGCCTCATCGATAACCGCAATATTCAGTGCGGAAGCCTGATATTGTTCTTCTGTCTGTTTTCCCACGACACTCTCAAGTATCAAAATGATTCCAAAAAATATTCCGGTATATAGAAATACATATCCCATGTTTCTTTGGATGATTTTCATATATCCTCTAAATACTGTCATATCGTTCCCTCCTTATTATCAGGTAGGATGCTGCCAAAAACATCACACTCATACCTCCAAGCAATATCAAATCCATTCGGTAACGTGCCGGGTCGTTGTAGATGCTCAGGCAATAAAAGGCATCACTGATAATTGCTGCCGGATTTAAACGATTTACCAACGGACAATGGACATCAATTATATGCTTTACATCCTTTACCATCAATCCGGCAAGCATACTGCCAACTAAACCAATACCTACGCAGAGACCTATCTTGGCACCCTCTGCAAGGTTGCTGATGCAGCCTATCAGAATACCAATGGAAATACCGATTACGCAGCCCATGAATGAAATTAAGAGCATACCGCCCCAATGATTTCCGAAGCCAACCTTCAATACGCAATTCAGATATACCAAAAGCAAAATAACACAAGTATACTCTACCAACAGATTTCCCAAAAATGCATGGAATATCTGTACCGTTTTTCCGGTCGGTGATATGCTTCGTCTGGCACCTATAGCTGAAACATTCGGTTGTAAATCCTCTGCCGAGCCTAAGCCTTGAAATGCACCAAACAGGCAGGTCATACCAATTAGTGCAAAAAAGTATCCCAGATATGTATCCATGCTTTCTCCATCCAACGTGACCTCTGTCAGATACCCGCTCTGCCCGGCTGTAGCAGCTACCGTATCAGCGGCTTGCTCCGAATCATCTGCAGCACCACCATAGGCTTCCTCCACAAATGTCGAAAAATCCTCTGAATCCATATAAGCTTTCAATTCTTCTGTCGTCATTTCTTCAAGAACCCGCATACTATCCTCTCTGTATTCCTCCGGAATCTGCTCATAAGCCAATTCTTTCATCATATTTTCCTGCTGCAGATACGCGGTTAAGATTCCTTCTAATACCGATGCCGGCACTCCGTTCTTTCGTATCATCAGAGACGGGGTCTTCGCAACATAATAAATGCCGTCAATTTCACCGGATTCCAATGCGGTCTGTGCCTCCTCCTCTGTCATATATTGTAGCTTCAGTATTGGGGTTTCTTCCTTTTCCTCTGCCTTTTCCATTTCCTCTAAGAACAAGGAAAACATTGCATTATTCTCCTGCTCCACGACTGCTGCCGGAACCGTTTCCCATTCTGCCTTACTAATACCTCCAAAAGTAAAATAAAACAGAGTCCCTAACAACACCGGAAATGCACTCGACCAGAATATAAGAGCTTTATTGCGTATAATCATCAATAACTGATAATAAAACTGATGCATCGTACTGCCTCCTTCCGTCTCTTAATCCCGAAGTTGCTTTCCGGTAATCTCCAGAAATACATCATTTAACGTTGGCTGTTCCGAAAATACCCTTCCGAAACTCACCTGCTGTTCCTGTAAAAACTGTAAAATATGTACCAGATTATGACTGCCTTTGCTACAACGAACTACAAGTGTATCCCCCGCATATTCTATCTGATATACCCGCTCCATTCTCTGTAAGGCTTCTATCTGCTGCTTGGTTAACACAATTGCTTCTATCGTAATTGTCTCCCCGGTCTTAATCAGATTCTTTAATTCTTCCTTTGTACCGGAAGCAATGCATCTGCCATGGTCCATAATGGCAATTCTTGTACAAATCTGCTCTACCTCCTCCATATAGTGAGAGGTATAAATAATCGTGGCTCCCTGCTGATTTAAGGTTACAATATTTTCCAATATTTTATTCCGGCTCTGTGGGTCTACGGCAACCGTTGGTTCATCCATAAAAATCAATTTTGGCTTATGTGCAATTCCACAGGCAATATTTAATCGTCGGAGCAAACCACCGGATAATTGTTTCGGACGCTTTTTTATATGCTCCTCCAAGCCCACAAACGCAATTGCCTCTTCCACCAGCTCCTGCCTGCGTTTCTTATCCTTTTCATACAGCCCACAGAAGTAATCAATATTTTCCCTCACATTCATCTGCTCAAATACAGCTACGTTTTGCATAACCACCCCAATCTGACGCTTAATCGCATAGCTGTCCGGCTTGATTTTGCTTCCCATCACCGTAATCGTTCCTTTATCATATTTCAACAATGCAAGGATACAGTTAATTGCCGTTGTTTTTCCGCTTCCGTTTGGTCCCAGCAGTCCAAAGATTTCACCATCCTGAACCGACAGATTCAAATGGTCCAGGGCAATATTGTCTCCGTATCGTTTTACCAGATTTTCTATTTCTACCATAGTCTCCTCCTAGTTTGTTTCTTTATACTCATTTTGTTTTATTACTCAAACTTCGCACATAAATTTTAGCTATGCACCTTGAAAATTCAATACCTGGCAGTTATTCAGTTGTCAATG
>ERZ779737.346-NODE-346-length-45418-cov-3.811763_pt1 | contig 45418 bp, 40 predicted proteins | sample MGYA00511889_ERZ779737 | MGnify/ENA primary metagenome ERZ779737 (study PRJEB29588, sample SAMEA2163575) | human gut metagenome | biome: human gut; feature: human-associated habitat; material: faeces | place: Denmark | collected 2008/2010 ... | reverse complement strand
TTAAGAGAATTTAGAGTAAGTGCGAATGCAGAAGTAGAAGTAGGTGTATGTACAACAAAAATAGAAATATATGTACCAAATAAGATAGAAGAAAGAGTAAAGAATATAAAAGAACAAGGGACAATAGAACCAAGTGATGATAATAGTGCATATGAGATATGTCCAAGTGGAGGAATAAGAATACCACTAGGAGTAATAGTAGTATTACATCCAAACTATATACCATCAAATGCATCAAATAGAGATATAAAATGGAAGAGTAGTGAAGATATAGTAACAATAGTAGAAGGTAAAGCAAATACCTCAAAAGGATTTAGTAAAGCACATGTAAGAGCAACAAAAATAGGAACAACAACAATAACAGCAGAATCAACAAAAGGACAAAAAGCAACATGTAAAATAACAGTATGGGATGGATTAATAGATAATTTAAGTTGTAATAATGTAGAAGTACAAATAGATAATGCAACAAGAGTAACAGCAACATACACACCAACAGATGCATTATATAAAAAGATAGAATATTCATTAAGTGATACAAGTATAGCAAGTATAGATAATACAGGAAAAATAATAGGTAAAAAAGCAGGAAAGACAAATATAGTAGTAAAAGATACAAAGACAGGTAAATCAGGGATGTGTACATTAACAGTAAAAGAAGAGCCACCAGTACCATCTGAAGGGGGAGAATATACAAAAGATATAGGAGATTGTTATGAGACATTTAATGAACCGGTTGAATTGAAGAGTAGTGAAAAGAAAGCATTTGGTTATGATAGTTCATGCAACCCATATTATAGATCGTGTCGAACAGAAGAATGCGGAATAGAAAAATGGAAAGTTAATACTTGCACAAGGGAATGCTGCGGTACAGAAGATGTTAATGCAACATGTACAGACGCTACATGCTGCGGAACAACAGGTACGTGCATAAAACGAAATATTTTTGGTAAATGTAAACAATATCAAGCGGCAACCTGTACGAATTCATGTTGTGGAACAACAAAAAAAAATAAAACATGTACAAAAGTAACATGTTGTGGAAAGACACCGATTTATTCTTATTGCAGTGTTCCTTCTTGTGGTCGTGCTCAATGTTGGTATACCCCATCAAAATATTATAGATATGGAGATGTTACATATAAAGGAACATTAAAGAGTACCGAAATTTATTTTTCATGTAGAGATGGTAAAAGAGATGTGATAGTAACAACATATTGTACAGGTGTAAGATTTAAAAACATAATTGAACCATATAAGACATTTTCTATAAAGAAAAATAAAGTGCGATATACTGATGCATGTTAATTTGAAGCAAAAATTTGACAAAAAATGTAAAATGTGTATAATAATGACTATCAAAAGGGGGTAATTTTAATGAAATTACAAAGAAATAATAAATATAAAAACAAAATAGCAGCAGGATTATCAGCAATAATAATAGCAAGTACAGCATTAACTGGATGTGGGGAGTCAAATATAATTGATTACTTATTTGTTGAGGTAACGCCAAATATATTACCAACGGATACACCTTCACCAACATCAACACCGGATCCAACACCAGAACCAACTCCAACAATAGAAGAGGATATAGAAACATTAGGAATAATAAATGAAGAAGTTATGATATCTGATGAAGATAGATTTGGTTTAATATTTAGAATGCCTAATGGTAAAGAAAAAGTTGTTGAAACATTGTATAATAGAGAAGGAAACAAATATACATTTTATGATGTATTTACAGAAATCCCAATAGTAACAGCAACAAACTGTACGCAGGACGAGCATTATCATATTCATTACGATGAAGCAGAAATACTAGTGCCTTATTTTGAAGATGCAAAAATAGTAATGATAGGAGTACAATTTGATATAGAAAATTATGCTATAGCTTATATTGATGCAGATTTAGAGGAAAAAATGCCTTATTTTATAGAAAAACTTTACGGAAAAGAAATTGAAGGATTTATTAATTCTGAAGATTATTCGTTTACAAAAGAGCAACTAGCAGAACATTATATAGAGTTCTTTCCAAGAGAAAACAGAGTAACAGCAGAAGAGTTACAAACAGGGCTTGAAAAAGATAGTGCAAAAGTACTTAAGTAAATCACTTCAATTTGAAGTGATTTTTCTTGAATTAAAAACGTATATATAGTATACTTTCTATAGAATATAGAGGTGAATTTATGAAAAAAGTTTATATATTTATAATTATTTTATTGGTATTACTTGTTGGTAGTTTAACATTTTATAAGTTTGTTTATTTAAAAGGTAAACCTGTGAATAATGTTGATAAAAATGTTGAAATGGTAAGAAAAGATGTAAAGAAGGAAGAAAAAGATGAAGTAACATATCAAAGCAATATAATTAACGATAATGTTTTATCTTCTTCTTATAAAATAGATACAATTACTGGTAGTATTTATATAGATACTAAGGATAAAAAACTATATATAAGCGATACTACAAATAATATAACTGAAAAAATATCTGATACTTCTTTTGTGACTATGTATGTTACTGATAAAGATGAAATGTTTACTGCATATTTAATTTCTGAGAATAAAGAGATTTATTTTGTATATTTAATGGATGAAGATATAAAAAATGTACGAGTTAATAAAATGAATACAGAATTTAAGGTAGAAAAATTCACTAATTTAAAATTTAAAACAAATTCATATATAGCCGATAGTGTTATAGTTCTTGCAAGTGATGGATATATGTATGATTTAATTTCGGGTATGGGATATAGTTCTGATATTATTTCTTTAGACAATATGTATTATGTATATGGTGATAAGACTATTGCTAATTCATATGGGTATATGCTTAAGAATGATAAAGATGAATATTATAAAATTAAGAACTATTTATATCTTTTAGATAATAAAGTTTTTGATGGAGTAAATGCATTAATAATTACTGATAAAAATGAATTAATATATTCTAAAAATGGATCTAATATAATTACTACTTATGGTAAGAAAGTAAGTGAAGTAAAAGTAAGTAAAGATGGAGATACATTAATAAATGCAACTATAGTATTTACTGATGGTACAAATATTAAAGTACATTCTATTAATTCTGAATATTTTGGTTTTTAAACACTATTTATTAGTGTTTTTTAAATTTCTAAAAAAGTAAAATAAGTCAAACTATTGATTTTTACAAGAAAAAAAATATTATAGTACTTAAATTTATTGTGGTGATTAAGTTGTTGAAAATTATAATTTTTTAAGAGAAACTTGTGCATACGTTAATAGTTTTAAACTAGGTATTCCAGTAAGAGAAATGTCAGTTGAAGATGGTTCATTAATAGATATTAATAAATTATCTAGTGCACCTAAACTTATATTAAAGTAATAAGAAATGTAGATATAAAATTATCTATATTTTTTTTAAAACATAGTTATTCAGCATGAAAATATGTATGATATAATGTGATTGTGGAGGTATGATGAATAAAATAGTTTTTGTTACGGGAAACAAACATAAATTGGAAATATGTATTTAATCAAATTGGAACAGAAGGTATACTAAAATTGTTGGAGAAAAAAGATAATAGAAAAGGTAAATCTATAGAAGTATTGGCTTATGCTAGTCCAAATGGTGATTTTAAAACCTTTAGGATGGATACTGATTTTATTATTGGTACATCTTCAAAAGGTACAGGCAGTGTTATGGACAAATTAATGGAAATAAAGGGTCAGAAAGCTAATTATGGGAGTTTAAGCCTTGAAGAAAAACTCAAATGGTGGAAAAGTGAAGATAATTATTTTCATGAATTTTCAAAGTAGTTTATTAATAAAGAGAGCAATATAAAGTAAAAAATTATAAAAATACATGTTATAATTAAATGGGTGATATAAATGGATAGAATTAAAGGTTATTATAAAAGAATGGATGAGGTTGCAAGAAAAGAAAATAAAAATACTATATTAATGATAATAGATATGCTTATATGGTATGTGTTTTATGGTGCAACATTAACTGATTACTTAAATTATGAGTTTTATGATAGAAGTTTTAAAGAAAGAATTAGATATGCAGTTGTAAGAACTCAAAATAAGTTTTATAAAAGGGTAAGTCCAAGTGAATATAAAGAGTTTTTTACAATTAAGCCTAATTTTTTAAATAATTTTAAAGAGTATGTAAATAGATCTTATTACACTCCTGATATGGGTATAGATAAACTAAAGGATTTTTTAAAAAATAATAAAGAATTTATGATTAAACCTGTTGATGGACTTGGTGGACATGGAGTAAAAAAAGTTAAATCTAGTAGTATTAAAGATGCTTACAAGTTTAATAAAAAACTTGAAAGTGAAAGACTTTTTATTGAAGAGTTAATAGTGCAACATAGAAGAATGAATATGTTATGTAAAAGTTCAGTTAATACTATTAGAATTATGACATTTGTAAATAATGGTAAAAGTGAAGTATTGTATGCAGCATTAAGGGTGGGTAATGGTAAAAGTGAAGTCGATAATTTCCACGCTGGTGGTATGGGTATTAGTATTGATACAAAAACTGGTAAATTAAAAGGTGTTGGAATAGATAAAGATTTAAATAAGTTTAAAAAGCACCCTGTTACTAATGTTACTTTTAATAATTTTGAAATACCTTATTGGAATGAAGTTAAATCACTTGTATTAAAGTGTGCTAAAATAAATACTAATATTAAAGTAGTTGGATGGGATGTTGCTATAACTAATAAGGGTCCAGTTTTAGTTGAAGGTAATAGACGTCCTGGATTTGATCTTATTCAAGTACTATCTAGAAAAGGTAGAAAAGATATAATGGAACATGTTAATAATGAATTAAAAAAGAATAAGTAGGTGTGTTATGGATAAACTTAAAATATTAATAATACCAAGTTGGTATCCAAATAAAAAAGATCCTTTATGGGGAAATTATTTTATAAAACAGGCTATCGCATTAAGTGAATATGCTAGTGTTTCTATGCTTCATATAAATAGAGTTGGTCTAAAAGAAATAAACAACTTAATAAAAGAAAGAAAAAATGATGGATATGATAAAGAAAAATATCCATTTGACTTTTATCAAAAAACAATTATAAATTATAAAGCAGTAAGTTTGAATTATTCTTTCAAAAAGTATGCTAAATGTGCATATAAAGCTTATAAGAAACTTGAAAATGTTATTGGCAGACCTGATATTATTTTAGTTGAAAGTGCATTGCCAGCTGGTCTTGCTGCAAAATATATAAAAGAAAAAGAAGGCATTCCTTATATAGTTCATGAGCATTCTTTAGATGTAATGAATAGTCCATATTATAAAGATTATGTAAAAGAAATAATTAACTGTTCTGATGGTTATATGGCTGTAAATAATAATATAAAAGATAAAATAGAAAGTATAAGTAAAATTAATTGTAAAATAGTACCTAATTTTATAGATTGTAAAAAGTTTGATTTAAAAAAGAATGAAAACAAAGATAATTTTACACTTATTAATATATCAAATTTTTATAAAGTAAAAGCATTAGATGTGCTTTTAAAAGCATTAAATATTGTAGTAAATGAAAAATGTTATAAAGATGTATTTTTAAATATTGTTGGAACAGGGGACTATAAAGATTATTATGAAAGCATTTCACGTAGTTTAAACTTAGATGATAATGTTAAATTTATGGGATATATAAATAATGATGAACTTCCTAAAATATTAAATAGTGCAGATGTTCTTTGTGTTTCTAGTACATTTGAAACATTTTGTATTCCTATTGTTGAAGCGTTTTCATCTGGTATACCAGTAATAACTACTAATTGTACTGGACCTATGGAAATAGTTAATAAAGATAATAGTATAGTAGTAAATATAGGTGATATAGAAAGTTATGCGGATGCAATAATTAAAATGAAAACAAATTATAATAAATATAATAAAAACTTAATAAAAAAATACGCTTATAATAAATATGATAAAAGCGTAGTTTGTAAAAATATAATTGAAATAGCTAAAAATATAATAAACAAATAATTACATCATATGCATTGAATTAGGATACATGTTTGAATAATTATCATTTAAACTTGTATTGTATCCTATATTATCTTGATTATATAATCCGTTTGTTTCTAATCTAGATATTCTGCTATCTAATCTTTTTAATTGTCTTTCAATTGAACTTAATCTAATTTCTAAATCATTTGCATTTGGCATGTTAGGATACATACCAGGCATACCCATATTATATGGCATAAACATTGGATTATCTCTATTTGATTTCATAACTCACCTAAAAACCTTTCATTAAAGTATATGCAATAAGTATAAATGGTGTGTTATAATTAAATGGGTGAATTTATGAAAAAAGTTGTTTTTGTATTAATTATAATACTTACTCTTATAGGAGTATTTGTTTATAAAGATGATAAAGTAGATAAAATGCTAAAAGAAGAGTATACTTCAAAATATAAAATAAATGATTTATATAATTCAAAAGAAATAGCATATAGATCTTTATCTAGTGATGAAGCTAAAATCTATGATAAAATAATTAATGAAATTATAAATTTTAATTCGAAAATAACTATTAACTTATCAAAGTATAATTATAATAATCCATATTTAAATTTTGATAAATTAGAAGAAATAATAGATGCAATTAGCATAGATCATCCAGAATTTATATATTTTGGTTATCCAAGTCTTAATGTAAATGGTAATAGTAATAAAGTAAATATAACTATTCATTATGTAATGGATGAAAACACTTATAAAAATTCTATTAATCTTATTAAAGATGAGATAGATAAGATTAAAGTTTCTACTAAAGATATGGATGAATATGAGAAAATAAAGTATGTTTATGAATATTTAGGCTTTAAAAACAATTATGGAAAAATAAATGATCCTATGGCTCAATCTGCATATTCTGCGTTTGATAGTAAATATAGTCCAGTGTGCGCTGGATATGCAAAAGCAAGTGAGTTAATATTTAATAATATAGGGGTAACTTCGTTATTAACTATTGGAGAGTTAAAAACAGGGTTATTTGCATCTGGCTCACATGCATGGAACATAGTAAAAATAAAGAATAAATATTATAATTATGATGTTACACAAAGTAGTGGACTAAAAAAAGATAATAACATTTCACATATGGGTTTATTAAGTATGAAGAAAAAAAACTTTGTTATACTTTATAAGAATATAGTACCTAATATTAGTTATGGTTATGATTATTATAAAATAAATAACTTAGAATTTAGTACTAAAGATTTATATAAATTAAAAGATAATAATGACAAGTATATTGAACTTAGAATAAAAGATATAACAAGATTTAAATTAGAATTTAATAATATAAAAGATGAACTTGGTATAAAAAATTATAGATATAATTCTGATATAGTACTTTTAGAAAGGAATTAAAATGAGACTTAGAAACATCAAAAATAAAGAAGAAATTATTAATAATAGTAAATATATAATAATTAATCCGAAAGAATATAAAGGTAAGTGGAAAACAGTTTTTAATAATAATAATCCAATCTATATAGAAATAGGTATGGGTAAAGGAAATTTCATACTTAAAAATGCACTTAAATACAAAGATATTAATTTTATTGGAATAGAAAAATTTGATACAGTAATTGCAAAAGCAATAAAAAAGGTAAATGAATATGATTTACCTAATTTAAAATTAATAAGAATGGATGCGAAAGAATTAAATGAAGTATTTTATCATGATATTGATTTAATTTATTTAACCTTTTCTGATCCGTGGCCAAAAGATAGACATGCGAAAAGAAGATTAACACATGAAAACTTTTTAAAGATTTATGATGATCTTTTTAAAGATAAAAAAAGAATAACTTTGAAAACTGATAATAAAGGTTTATTTGAATACTCACTTACTTCTTTAAGTAATTATGGATACATATTAAAGAAGGTAAATGTTGATTTGCATAATAGTTTAGAATGTGATATTATAACAACGGAATATGAGGATAAATTTGTATCACTTAATAAACCAATATACAAACTAGAATGTGAAAAATAAATATATGAAATATTAAAAAAAGATGTTATAATATAATAGGAGCAGGTGATCTTATGAAGAAGATACTGTTATTATTGTTAACCCTGTTTTTAGTAACTGGTTGTGAAAGTGCTAATAACACTGTTAATAAAATAGATGTAGATAAAATATTTAATACTTTTTTATCTAAAGAAACAAAACTTGTAAATACTTCGTCAAATGGGTATAAATATTATTTGCCAAGTGGAGTAAGGCTTATAGAAAGCAATAATTATAATGATAAATTATTTTATAATGGGTATTATTATTACTTGTTTATAGATACAGTTAGTTATTATTATAATACTAGTCCAGAATATAATATAAATCCTTCATTATTTTATTCAAATATACTTAGTTATAATGGAAAAACTGGGTATGCTGAAATAGAGGAAAATGATGGATTATATAGAATAAAAATTTATTATAATTATGCTTCAATTGAAACTTATGTTGATTATGGCAATATTAAACAAACTATAACAAATATGTGTTATATACTAAATTCAATTAAGTTTAATGATGTAATAGTAAAACTTACAGTTGGTGATGATGATACGTTACTATCTGAAGAAACATTTGACTTTTATACACCGAGAAAAGAAGGAAATTTTATTGATTATATAAATAAATATGATCAGTATAAAGAAAAAAAAGAAAATGGCTTAGGAAATGAAGAAAGTGAGTAGAGGTGTTATATGGGACTTTTTGACAAATTAAAAAATATATTTATAGAAGAAGAATTAGTAGATGATACTGGTGCAGAAAAAGAAGTGGCTATTCCTCCAAAAAAAGAAGAAATAGAGATTAAAGAGATAAAAAATGATGCACCGGTTGTAAAGGAAGTTAAAGAAGAAGTAAATGAAGCAAGTGATAGATCACTAGTAGATACAAAAGAAAACTTTAAATTCCCAATTATATTTGAAGAAGATGATTTTAAAGAAGAAAAAAGAAGAACTAAGAGTATAAATGTACTTGAAAGAGAAAATACTAAGTATGAACCCGAAATAAGAAGAGAAGCTAAACCTCAGAAAAAAGTATTTAAACCTTCTCCAGTAATTTCTCCAGTATATGGTGTTCTTGATAAAAATTATTCGAAAGAAGATATAACTTCAAAAGATGGTCTTTTAAACGATTCAGAAGATAAAATTGATATTGATTATGTTATTAAAAAAGCATATGGCAGTGATACAACTTTAAAAGAAGAAAACAAAGAAGAAGATACTAAAATAGATTTATTTAAAGAAGAAGAAATTAAGAGTGAAGATGTAAATGTTACAGAACTAGATGAAAAAATTAAATCAATAGATGATTTATTAAAAGATACTAGTGATGATGATTTTTATTCATTAGTTGATAGTATGTATAAAGATAGTGAGGTGGACGAATGAGTACATTAGAAATACTACAAGTAGTGTTACCATTATTATTATATGTTGTTGCAATAACATTATTAATCGTACTTATAATTTTAAGTATTAAACTTGTTAAAACATTAAATAAAATTGATGGTATAGTAGAAGATGTAAATAAGAAAGTAAAATCATTAAATGGAGTATTTAATTTTATTGATTTTTGTACAGACAAAATATCTTCAGTAACTAATAAAGTTGTTGATAAAGTAACAGGTTTAGTAATAAAATTGGGGAAAAAGAAGTATAATAAAAAAGAGGAGGAAGATTATGAGTAAAAAAGGTAAATTAGGAAGCTTTTTAGGTGGTGCTTTAGTAGGCGCTGGATTAGGTATTTTATTCGCACCTAAAAGTGGAAGTGAAACAAGAAAAGCGTTAGCAGAAGAAATATCTGTGCTTTGGGATAAAATAAGAGGTATGGATGCTGATGAAATTAAAAATAAATTAGAGGCAAAACTAAAAGAAATAGAAGATGGTATAAAATCTTTAGATAAAGAAAAAGTTTTAAGTATTGCAAAAGAAAAATGCGAAGATTTAAAACAAAAGGTAGATGAATTAATAACTATGGCTAAAGATGCAAGTAAGCCGGTTATTGAAAATGCTGCTTTATCAGTTAAAAGAAAGCTTGCTTCTGTTACAAAAGATGTATTAAAGAAACTAGAAGAAGAATAAAATATATACAATGTTTCATAGTGTTATGAAATATTGTTTTTTTATTGATAATATGTATCTTTAAAGATAGAATTTAAAGAGTCAAATTATTGACAATAAATATAAAAAACATTATACTATAAACATAAATTGAGATTATTAGTAGTTTAATAATTTGAAAAGTAGAGATTTAGTGGATGCTGTAAACTAAACAAATTATTAAATGAATTACTTATCAATCCGTAATCCGGTTAAAGATTTTAAGTGCATAAAGTTTATGAACTAAGGTGGTACCGTTCTTATGAACCCTTAGATTATAAATTTTTTTATTTTAAAGGAGGAAAAGAATGAAATTATTTGAAGAATTAAAATGGAGAGGATTAATAAAAGATGTTGCAGGAAGTGATTTAGAAGATAAATTAAATAATGAACAAATTACTTTTTATTGGGGAACAGATCCAACTGCAGATAGTCTTCATCTTGGACATTATTCATCATTACTTACAGCAAAACGTCTTTCTAATGCTGGACATCATCCAATCTTATTAGTTGGAGGTGCGACTGGTTTAATAGGAGATCCAAGACCGACTAGTGAAAGAGAAATAATGGATAAAGAAGTACTACGAAAAAACTTAGAAGGAATAAAAAAACAAGTTGATAAAATATTTGATGGTAAAGCAGAAATAGTTAATAACTATGATTGGATGAAAGATTTTAATTATTTAGATTTTCTAAGAGATGTAGGAAAATATATAAATATCAACTACATGCTTTCAAAAGATATTATAAATAGAAGATTAGAAACAGGTATTACATATGCAGAATTTTCATATACACTAATGCAAGGATATGACTTTTTACACTTATATGAAACAAAAAATTGTATTATGCAAGCAGAAGGATCTGACCAATGGGGTAATATAACTACAGGAATAGACTTAATTAGAAAAAAAACAGGAAAAGAAGCATATGCATTTACAATGCCACTTGTACTTGATGCACAAGGTAAAAAGTTTGGAAAATCAGAAGGTAATGCATTATGGTTAGATATTAATAAAACAAGTTCATACGAATTATATCAATATCTGATAAATTCAGATGATTCAATGTGTGAACAATATTTAAAAATATTTACATTCCTAAAGCCAGAAGAAATCATTGAAATAATTAAAAAACACAACGAACAACCACATCTAAGATTAGCGCAAAAAACACTTGCAAGAGAAATAATAACAGATTTACATGGAAAAGAAGAATACGAAAAAGCAGTTAAGATTAGTGAGGCATTATTTAATGGAAATGTATGTGATATAGATCCTACATTAATAGATAAGATATTTAAAAATGTTCCTAATTCAAATATAGATAATGATGATAATATAGTTAATTTACTAGTTAATACTAATATATGTACATCAAAAAGAGAAGCAAGAGAATTTATAACAAATGGAAGTATAAGTATTAATGGAAATAAAATAACTGACTTAGATTATGTTGTAACAAAAGAGTTCGCAATAGATAAAAAATACGTAATCGTAAGAAAAGGTAAAAAGAAATATTATCTAGTAAAATATAATTAAAGTATGATATAATTAGAATGGTGATAGTATGAGTGCTATAACGGAGGGTGTAATTAAGTATAGTCAGGCTAGTACAGATGCAGCAATATATGACGCATCCTCAGCAAAAGGATACTGCGATACAATAATTAACGAGATACAAGCACTTATTTCAAACCAAATATTTGAATTTAAAGAAGGATTATCTGTATTACAAGAAAATATTAATAAAGTTTCTGAAATTAATGAAATTCTTACAGAAATAAAAACACAAATTGAATCATTTTGTGCAAGTTTAAATATAGATGTATCTTTATTAGATTTAGAGTTACCAATACTTCCAAGTATGCAAATAGATAATAAATTAAATATTCCTTATTTTTGCCAACAAAATTCGAGATGGGGAGGAATATTGTATGATTGGAGTGTTAATGCTGGTGCAATTAAATTAAAAGGTTCAGCATGTGGATATACATCACTTGCAATGATTTTAAATGGATTAAGTGAAAATAAGCATGTAAACCCATATAGTGTTTTAATGGATTTAAGAAATATTAACTTTGGTAAAAGAACACATTATGGCTATGGTGCTGCTGAAGATAGTGAATTGATGAATTCTGATTATCTGTTGCAGTATAATGTAAGTGCAACAGAGATAGAAGACAAAACTAATGAAAATTTTGTAAGTGAATTAAAAAATGGACATCCTATAATTATAAGAGTGCCTGGTCATTATATGGCATTAACACTAACAGATGAAGGTAAGATATATCTTTTAGATCCAACAACAAATTGGGGAAGTGGTTACCCTAAAAGAGGGCCTAAAGAGTATGACTCTGTTAATGATATAGTAAGTGTTTATGGAGAAATACAATGGGCAGCATCATATGAAATTATGGATGAAAATGCAAACATGGAAAACTCTTCAAATATATTAGAAAATAAAGATACAGATATTATTTTTATATGATAAAGAGTTTGTTTAATATAAATTAATTTAAAATAAGGTGGTGTTATATTATGTATAAAGATGGATATTTAAGTTATAACGAAACTGCTACAAATGAAGCAATAAGCGATGCTAGCCATGCGGGAGGATATTGTAATGATATACAAACATGCATATCAAATATAAAATCAAATGCAAAATATAGTGTAATTAGTAATAGTTCTGTATTAACTAATATAAATAAAGATATAAATAAAGTTTCTGAAATTAGTAAAATTTTATCTGAACAAAAAGATACAATTGAAGCATATTGCAGAACTGAAAGTATGGATACTTCTTTATTAAATGCGGGATATACAGTAGTAAAAGATGAGCAATTTGGTAGACAAGGTTATTTATATCTTCCACCAGGTTATACTTCAACAAAAGGACTGCCAATGCTTGTATATTTAAACTGTGATGGTAGAAGAGAAGATATGAGTAACTTAAATAATCATGGTATAGGAAGTTTATTAAATAAAGGGTATCAAATGGATGCTGTAGTATATGTTCCAGTATTTACAGAAGCTCAAGGTGCAAGTACAAGTAGACTACATTCTGCGATAAATAATATAGCACAAACATATAAAGTTGATTCAGATAGAATTTCTTTAATGGGATATAGTGCAGGAGGTTGGACAGCTGTAGATTTAGCAGGACAACATCCAGGATATTACTCTACAATAGTTACTTGTGGTGCAGGACCAACAGCAGCAAATGGAAAAGCACTTGCAGAAAGTGGGACAAAATTAATAGCGTTTATAGGAACGCAAGATCCTTTTTATAATAAAGCAATTGGTTCATTCGATGCGATGGTTAAAAATGGAGGTTCTGCTACTCTTTATAGAGTAAATGGTGGAAGTCACGATGGTTCTAATTATAATGGTGCATTTTCAGTAGATGTACTATATGACCTTTTGCATATTAAAAAAGGTGAAATTGTTGAAATGTCTAACAGCATACAAGATGTTGATTTAACTACAATGAGAAATACAGGCCTTTTAAATGGTGATAATAATTCAAGTTCATTTTATCAAAGAGTAAAAAAACCAGGTGATAAAGAAGTAATAAGTCTTGAAATAGAGGAAAATGAAACCAATTCAAATAAAACACCAATTAGTCCATCAGGTATGGTAGATAACGCACTTAATATCCCATATTATAATCAAGGAGATCCAAGATGGGGTGATATTGTCTATACTAATAGAGGTTCACAATTAAAAAACTCTGCATGTGGATTTACTTCTCTTGCAATGATTACTGCTGGATTAAGTGGAGATGGTTCAGTTAATCCGTATACAGTTATTCAAGATATAAGACATTTAAATGCTGGAGAGAAAAGTAATTTATGTGGAGCTGCTTATAGAACTGAGTTAACGGATAGAAATTATTTGGCAAAATATAATATAGTAGCAACTGAACTAACTGATAAAAACACAGGTAACGTAATGAATGAACTTAATCAAGGACATCCAATAATAATGGAAGTTCCTGGACATTATATTACACTTACTTTAAGTAACAGTGGAAAAATACTTGTTTTAGATCCATATTCAAATTGGGCTAGATCAACAAATAAAGGTACACAGGAGTTTGAAACAGTAAAAGACTTAGTAAACACTTATGGATATATTCATTGGGCAGCATCTTATGAAGCAACTAATGGATTACCTACAGATATTAAATATACACAAGAAGCTACATCTAAACCAAATGTAGAAGTACCAAGTAGTAGTACTAAACCAAGTACTAGTACGCCAAGTCCTACTCCAGCACCATCAAAACCAAGTGCTGATACATCAAGTGCTACTCCAGCACCAACACCATCAAAACCAAGTATAGATACACCAAGTGTAACACCTACACCAAGCCCAGATACAACACCTAGTGTTGAACCTATTAATAATATTATTCCAGATAATAAGTTTAAAGAATTTATACCAAAATTATCTGATGGTAATCTAGGTGCTATGGAAATAAGTGATAAACATGTAGATTATGAAATATTAAATATAAAAGAAGATACATATGACAAATATATTGATAGCTTAAAAACTGATGGTTATACTTTAGGTGAGGATGGATTATGGACAAAAGATAATCATACAATTACAGTTATAAGATCTGCTGATAATAGTTCTTTAAATATCACATTAAAAGAAAATACAACAGATAATTCTATTTAGTAAAGAGGTGATAATATGGCAAATATAAATATTTTTACGAGGGGAAAATATAGAAGAGAATACCAAGCCCAGTTAGCAAAATTACAAGGTGAATTAAGTGAATACGAAGCATTAAAAAGCGAAATAAATTCTTTAGTATCAAACTTAGAAAATTGTGCTAAATATGTTTCTAGTTGTTATGAGAATATAATACAAGGGATACAAAGTGAAGCTGTATTTTCTGATTTTGAAAAAATAAACGAATATGCAGAAAATATTAAAAGATATGCAAGTACTTTGGAACAAGAAGTAGGAAATGTAAATACTCAAATTAGAAGTTGTGAGGATAATATTTCATATTATCAAACTCAGTTAGCAAAATTATAAACAAAATAAAAAAAATTGGAATAAAATCCAATTTTTTTATTTATTATTTATTGTAGTATTCTACAACTAATGATTCATTTATATCAGAAGTAAGTTCACTTCTTTCAGGTAATCTTAAATATGTACCTTCTAATTTAGTTTTATCAAATGAAACATAATCAACTATTTTAGTTACTTTTTCTAATGATTCTTTTAATGCTTTATGGTCTTTAGAATTTTCTCTAACACTAATTATATCACCAGGTTTAACTTGGAATGATGGAATATTAACTCTTTTTCCATTAACATTAATATGACCATGATTTACAAGTTGTCTTGCACCATTTCTAGTTGTAGATAATCCCATACGATAAACTATATTATCAAGTCTACTTTCAAGTAGTTTAAGTAAGTTTTCGCCATGAATACCTTTTAATTTACCAGCTTTTACAAAAACTTTTCTTAGTTGTTTTTCACTAACACCATAAGTAAATCTAATCTTTTGTTTTTCAACAAGTTGAATACCATAGTTAGATAATTTAGCTTTTCTACCATTACCATGTTGACCAGGTCCATATGGTTTCTTAACTAATTCTTTACCATTTTCTAGTGTAGAAATACCAACTCTACGACTTCTTTTGTAAGCAGGTCCAGTATATCTAGACATAACATTTCTCCTTTCTTTTGTTTCTATTAAACAAGAGTTGTAATAAAATTTTATAGGGTGTTTATTAATACTTTCATTAAAGCAGCTGTTTAATTACTAATTTAAGACAATAAACGCATCACAAAACTTATTACAATGCTGCTAAATGTTTAATGCAAGTGTATTATAATATTTAATGTAAAATTAGTCAAGTAAAACTATATAAAAATAAAAGTCAAATTATGTATAAAAAAGTCAAAATCTGTGATAAAATATAAATATATGATAGGAGGCATGTATGAATAACATAATATTAATTTTAGTAATGTATTATATATTTGCAGTAATACTTATAACTGCAACATTAAATATTATTGAATATTCAAGTAAGAAAAGATACAAACGTGAAGTAGAAAATCTTGATATTGAGAAAAACCAAGTAATAGATGCTCCTATAATGACAGAATTATCTAAAGTAGAAAATTTAACTAAAGTAAAATCAATTGATGAAAAATATAATGTATGGAAAAATGAAATTGATAAAATAAAAGAATTTTCAAATAAAGATTTAAACGATATGATTATAGAAGCTGATTTTCTAATTGATCAAAAATCATATAAAGATTACATAAAGAAAAGAACAAATATAGAAATAAGGCTATATGAAATGGAAGAATTAAAAGCAAGACTTCTTGAAGAAATAAAAGAAATTACTCTTAGTGAAGAAAGGAATAGAGTAACAATAACTGATTTAAAAACAAAATTTAGAAATACAGTAAAAATATTTGAAGATACAAAAATAGATTTTGAACCAGTAGATAAAACAATTGAACTTCAAATAGAAAATATAGAAAAAATGTTTCAAGATTTTGAAATGTGTATGGAAAAAGAAGATTATATTGAGGCCAATAAAATGGTAAGTGTTTTAAATGGTTTAATTAGTCACTTAGAAACTATAATAGATGAAATACCAGGTGCATTACTAATGGCACTTAATATTATTCCGAAAAGATTAACAGATTTAAAAATTGAATATCAAAAAATGATAAGAAAAGGATATCAATTAGATTATTTAAATGTTGAATATAATATTGAAGAAATAGAAAAGAAAATACAAGATATAATGGCAAAAATAAGAGTACTTAATCTTGAAGATGCGGTTTTTGATCTTAAAACTATGCTTGAATATACAGATTCAGTATTTAATGATTTTGAAAAAGAAAAAATAGCAAGAAAATCATTTGAAGAATCAGTAAATATATTTAAATCAAAAGCATATAAGATTAATGACTTTATGAACAAGTTATCTGGAAGAGTAAAAGATGCAAAATATAACTACAAGTTATCTGAAACAGAATTAATATCTTTAGATTCATTAAATGAGGATTTACTTATATTAGAAGAAGATTTTACTAAATTATATGATACTACTAAAACATCTAGTTTTCCTTATACAAGACTTACTAAAGAACTTGAAATGTTAATTATTAAATTATCAGAAATAGAAGAAAAACTAGATAAATATATAGAATCAATTGGCAATATGCAGGAAGATGAGAAAAGAGCAAGGGAACAATTAACAGACATGACATCACTTTTAGAATCATCAAAACATAAGATGAGGGAATACAAACTTCCTATAATACCAAATAATTATTTTATTGAGTTAAAAGAAGCTAATGAAGCAATAAGAGAAATAGTAAAAGAATTAGATAAAAAACCAATTAATATTGATGTATTAAATACAAGAGTTGATACAGCAAGAGACCTAGTATTTAAAATTCATAATACAAGTAATGAATTAATAAAAACTGCACAACTTGCAGAAACTGCTATTATATATGGAAATAGATATCGTACTAAAAAACAATATGTAGATGATGGTCTTAATAAAGCAGAAATATTATTTATTAAAGGAGAATATAAAAAATCCTTAGAACTCTCACTTAATACAATAGATATTATAGAACCTGGAATTTATAAAAAATTATTAAATTTATATGAAAAAAATGCTGAATAAACAACTTATTATAGGTTGTTTATTTTTTTTAAAAAATCCTCATGTAAACAAAATGCCAACTTGACAAGTAAGGAGGGTGATACAATAAATTTATAAATAATAAAAGAAAGTGATTATAAGTTTTAAAAATAGTAAAAAATGGTATATAATAGAAGGTAATAATAAAGAAGTAATTGCTCTAATATCAAAAGATAATAAATTATCAATAATAACATTTATATTAGATATTAATAAACAAGTAATAGATGTAAAAGAACAAAAAGAATTAAAAGATAATATTGTATCAATGTCTAAAACATATAATGGTACAAAATACGAATACAAATTTGTTACAAAAGATAATAAATTTTATGAATTTGTAATTGATGAAGATAAAAATACAACTGAAGAGCCTAAAAATTCAGTTGGAGATGTAAATCTAGATGGAATAGTAGATGTATTTGATTTAGTAAGAATTCAAAAATATGTTAATAAACAAGTAGATTTAACTAAAGAATCTATAGACAATGCTGATATTAATAAAGATGGTAAGATAGACAATATAGATGTAATTTTATTAAAAAAATATTTAGCAGGATATAAAATGAAATTACCTTATTTAAAATACAAAGTTGGTGATATAGACTTAGATGGAAAGATTACAGGAAAAGATGTAGCAGCTTTACAAAGATATTTAGCAAAAACTGAAGGTGCAACTATAATGGATGAAGGGCTAGTAAATGCCGATATAAATTTAGATGGAAATACAGATGCTGTAGATGTAAGTTTACTAAGAAAATACTTAGCAGGATATAAGATGGACTTACCTTACTTAAAATATAAGGTAGGAGATGTAAATTTAGATGGAACATTAGATGCATTTGACCTAGTAAGAATAAAAAAATATCTAGCAAAACAAGTAGAATTAACAGATGAATCAAAAATAAATGCTGATATAAACCTAGATGGAAACATAGACAAATTAGATGAGGCGTTATTAAAAAAATACTTAGCAGGATATAAGATGGATTTGCCTTATCTAAAATATAAAGCAGGAGATGCAAATCTAGATGGTATAGTAGATATATTTGATTTAGTAAGAATCAAAAAATATATTTCAAAACAAGTAGAATTAACAGATGAATCAAAAATAAATGCTGATATAAATCTAGATGGAAACATAGATGAAACTGATTTGGATTTCTTAAAAGAATATTTAGCAGGAAACTATGACAGTCTACCAATAATTCAAAATTAAGTAATATAAAAATACTATTTAGTAAAGTGCTATTTAGTATTTTTTCTTTTGCTCTTAATATAATTATAATGGGGTGAAAACATGAAGAAGATAGTTGAATATTCTTTAATAACTATACTTTTTATATTTAGTTTAATATATACAGAAAGGGCAAGTAATATAGCAAAAAGAGAAGATCCCATAATGAAAAGTATAATAAAAAATGCAAGTAGTTATAATATAGATTCAGTAAATGCACTAGTTAGTGGTGATACAATAACACCCGGTATAAGAGGATGTGTTATTGATATTAATAAAAGCTATGAAAAAATGAAAAGAATTAATGAATATAGAGATACATTACTTAGATATAAAGATTTAATTCCAGAAATTACTATAGATAATATTTATAATAAATATATATCAAATGGTAATAAAAAGAAACGTCAAGTGTCAATTGTAGTTAATATATCAAATGATATAACAGAAATAAATAGTATTGCTTCTTTTAATAAAGAAAAGATAAATGTATTTGTAGATAGTGTGATGCTAGAAACTAAATTATTAAAAGTTGATAAAGAGTATATTAATATATATAACGGGGGAAATAATAATAATTATGATGATATAACTATTGAATGGATGAATGATGTAATATTAGATAATTATAATGAATCTAAGTATTGTATAAATAAAAATAAAAACGATGATAATTTAGTTATATGTGCAAGAAACAAGATGCATACGATTAGTCCTAAAATAATAGTTAAACAAAATACTTATGATGTAAAGGCACTGATAGAAAACGGAAGTATTATATATTTTGATGAAAATAATATTAAAAATATAGATTCTATTATAAAATATGTGAAGAGTAAAGGATATGAAATAGTATTTTTAAATGAATTATTAAATGAAAATATGTGTTAAAAAGCATTAGATCTAGTTTTAGATGCTTTTGTTTTTTAAACTATGATTGTTTTTTTTATAAATATGTAATATAATCTAAAAGAGTTTATGGAATTGTTTTCTATAAACAAAGAAAGGATGATGATATGAAGAATTTAGTAATAGTAGAATCTCCAAGTAAATCAAAAACGATTGAAAAATATTTAGGTAAAGATTATAAAGTGGTGTCGAGTAAAGGACATATTCGTGATTTAGCAACTAAAGGTAAATATGGACTTGGTGTTGATTTAGAAAATAACTTTGCACCTACTTATGAAATAATTAAAGGTAAGAAAAAAATGGTTTCTGACTTAAAAAAAGAAGTTAAAGCTGCTGATAAAATTTATCTTGCAACTGACCCCGATAGAGAAGGTGAAGCAATAAGTTGGCATTTAAAAGATGAACTTAATATAAAAGATAAAGATTATGAAAGAGTAGTATTTAATGAAATAACTAAAAATACAGTAATAGATGCTTTTAATCATGCAAGAAAAATAGATGATGATTTAGTACGTAGTCAAGAAACAAGAAGAATATTAGATAGAATAATTGGTTTTAGATTAAGTAAATTAATGCAATCTAAAACAGGTGGTAAAAGTGCAGGTAGAGTTCAAAGTGTTGCACTTAAACTAATTGTAGATAGAGAAAATGAAATTAATAATTTTATTAAAGAAGAATACTGGGATATAACTGGTGTATTTAATGAATTTGAAGCTAATTTAGAAAAATATAAAGATGAGAAAGTAGAAATACATAATGAGGCAGAAGCAGATGAAATTTTAAGCAAATTATCAAATGTATTTAAAATAGAAGATGTTTCTAAGAAAGAAAAAAATAAACAATCAAAGCCTCCATTTATAACTAGTACATTGCAACAAGAAGCTAGTACTAAATTGGGTTTTAATGCAAAAAAAACTATGTCAATTGCACAAAAATTATATGAAGGAATTGACTTAGGAAATGAAACAACAGGTCTTATTTCATATATGAGGACTGATTCAATAAGATTAAGTGATGAATTTGTAAAAAGTGCATATCAGTATATAGAAAGGAATTATGGAAAAGAATATTTAGGCATTGTTAAGAAAAGCAAGAAAACAGAAAATGTTCAAGATGCTCATGAGGCAATTAGACCAACAAGTATTAACAGAACACCAGAAGTGGTTAAAGAATATCTAACTACTGATGAATATAAATTATATAAAATGATATATTATAGAGCATTATCTTCACTTATGAAAGATGCTAAACAAGAACAAACAAGTGTTACTCTTGATAATAATAATTATAAATTTAAAGTAACAGGAAGTGTTATAGTATTTGATGGATACTTAAAAGTATATAAAGATTATGAAGATAATACAGATATTATATTACCACCATTTGATACATATAAATCAAATGTACTTGTATCAAATAGTATAGAAAAAACACAACATTTTACAAAACCACCAGCAAGATATACAGAAGCAAAATTAATAAAAGAAATGGAAGACTTAGGTATAGGAAGACCATCAACATATGCAAAAACGATGGAAACACTTGTTGATAGAGGTTATGTAAAAGTAATTGATAAAAAATTTAATCCAACAGAAATAGGTATAGAAACTACTAATAAATTGCAAGAATATTTTAGTAATCTTATTAATGTTAAATATACTGCAAAAATGGAAGATGATTTAGATAAGATTGCTGATGGAAAGATGGTATGGGTTAATTTACTTGATTCATTTTATAAAGAATTTGAACCTATGTTAGAAAATGCATTTAGCAATATGGAAAAGAAAAAAGCTGAACAGACAGGTGAACTATGTCCAGAATGTGGTAGCCCTTTAGTAATTAGAAAAGGAAAATATGGAGAATTTACTGCGTGTTCAAACTATCCAACTTGTAAATACATAAAAAAAGAAGAGAAAAAAGTAGTTGAAGTATGTAAATGTCCAAAATGTGATGGAGTGGTTATTGAAAAAAAGACTAAAAGAGGCAAAATGTTTTATGGCTGCTCAAATTATCCAAGATGCGATTATGCCACTTGGAATAAACCAGAATAATAATTAATTTAATAATCATAATAATAGTAGGTGATATTTATGTTGTTTTTGTGCTTAAAAATATTCTTTGTAAGAATTCTTGATGTATCTTTAGGTACAGTAAGAACAATGTTTACTGTAAAAGGTAATAGAATAACCGCATCCTTAGTAGGCTTTATAGAAATTCTAGTATGGTTTTTAGTTGCAAAAGAAGCACTTCAAACAGAAGAAAAAAGTATACTTATTGCAATATCATATTCATTAGGATTTGCAACAGGAACTTATATAGGCGGATATTTATCTAGTGTATTAATTACAGGTAATATTACAGTTCAAGTATTTACTGATAATCTTAAATTAGAACAAATATTAAGAAAAAAAGGATATGCAGTAAGTGTAATTGAATGTAAAGGATATAATGAAAATAAAGGTAAGCATATGCTTTATATAAATATAAATAAGAAAAAAGAACAGGAACTTATGAAAATAGTTAATATAAATGATGAGCATGCATTTGTAGTGGTTAATGAAACTAAGTATGTAGAAAACGGGTATTTTAAATAAGATTAAAGACTATATATTTGATATATGGTCTTTTTTTTACGAAAATAATAACTTTTTTAAAAAATATAGGGGAGTTTTTAAAGTTATGTGGAATAAAACAAATAGGGGGTGATAATATTGGCGTATAAATATGTTTATCAACATAATACCAATGATTGTGCGGTTGCATGTTTACTTTCTATAATTAGGTATTATAAAGGGAATAATACTTATGAAAATATTCATTATTTAACACATTGTGATAATAATGGAGTAACTGCTTTAAATTTAATTAATGCAAGCAATAAGTTGGGTTTTGAAAGTAGGGGTTTAAAGGTTGAATATGCTCATTTAAAAAATTTAAAAATACCTATTATTGCACATTTAATTCTAAAGGATGGATATAATCATTATGTTGTAGTAGAAAAAATAAAAGAAAATACCATTTATATTTTTGATCCTGCAAAGGGGAAAATAAAATATAAAAAAGAAGAATTTTTAAAGTTATGGAGTAATGTAGTAATAGAATTAAAACCTACTCGTGTATTAGATGTAATAAATGAAAAAGAGATTAACTTATTAATCGATATTATAAAAAATAACATAAGTACTTATTTAATAGTTTCCTTTGTTTCATTTTTAGCAATAATATTAACGTTAGTTTCTAATTATTACTTTAGTACACTTATTAAAAATAGTGCATTAAGTATATTAATATTTTTCTTGTTTATAACTTTTATTAAAGAAATAAATGATTATATAAGAGGATTAATAATAATTAAATTAGAAAGTAAAATAGAAAGTGATATTAATAAAACTACACATGAAAAATTGTTATTGCTCCCATATTATTATTTTAATAGTAGAACTACAGGTGATATTATTTCAAAGATGCAAGATTTAGATTATATTAAAGAACTTATAATTAAAGTGCCTATCTATTTACTAATTGATATTACTCTTATGGTTTTATCTACAATTATACTTTTAAATATAAGTATTAAATTATATATAATATTTTTGTTTGTATGTTTATTATATTTTTTAGTGTTATTACTATTTGATAAAAAAATAAAAAAAATGATACGTATAAATCAAGAAAACAAAATAATAAATAATGAAATATTAATAGAGAATATAAAATCTATAAACACGATTAAAAATTTAAATATAGAAAGTGTAAGAAATGATATATTTAATCAATCATATGATAGTTACCTTAAAGATAAAAAACGATATGAAAAAACAATTAATAAAGAATTATTCATAAGAAATTTAATAATACTTATGGGTTTAAATATTATACTTTATGTAGGCATAAAAATAGTAGATCTTAAAGAATTAATACTTTTTGACTCAATTGCAATATATTTTTTAGAAGCCATTAAAAATATTTGTGAATTAAACCCATTATATAAGAATGCGATAAATGCGTTAAAAAGAGTCAAAGAGATATATAAAATTGATATTCCTTCCTATCAAAAATTAGAAATTGATAATTTTGATATTCATATAAATAATCTTAGTTATTCATATAATGGTTATAAAAATATTTTTAAAAACCTAAATTTAAATATATTAAGTAAAGAAAAAATTGCTGTAACAGGATTTTCTGGTTGTGGTAAAAGTACATTATTTAAATTAATAAATAAAACATATCAAATAGAAAATAACAAAATATTTATCGGGAAAACTGATATTAATAAGATAAATACAAGTGATATAGTTTCTTATATATCACAAGAAGAAATATTATTTAAAGATACTTTATATAATAATTTAACATCATATAAAAATATTAAAAATGAGACTGTAATGAAAATTAGTAAAATAACAGGTCTTGATAAAGTTATTAAAAGTAAAAATATGAATTTAAATAGTTTTATATTAGAAGATGGTATAAATTTTAGTAAAGGTGAAAAACAAAAAATAATTTTGACAAGAGTTTTACTTAAAAATAATAATATATTAATATTAGATGAAGCATTAAATGCATTAGATGAAAGTGAAGAATGCAAGATATTAAATAGAATTATAAAGTGTTATAGAAATAAAACAATTATTTATATAACACATAGGAAAAAATGTATTTCTTTATTTGATAGAGAAATAAAATTGAAAGGAGAGGTATGAAAGAATTAAACAATATTGAATTAAATAATATAAGTGGTGGTTTTAAATGGATAATAGGAGGTGTGATTGGTGGTATTTTAGCATTTATTGTAGGAGTATTAGATGGTTTTACAAGGCCATTAAAATGTAATAGTTAATTATGAGAGAGTTAAAAATAAATGAATTAAATAGTATAAGTGGTGGATGCATAATATCACGCTATATATATAAGTTTATTATAAAAACATTCCGATTATTTTTTAAACCGACATTTATGTAAAGGAGGAATTATGGAACTTAATAAAAAAGAATTAAATGATATTATTGGAGGTAGTATTTCTGGAAGTATTATATCGAGTATAGTAAGGGGTGGAATACTTATATTAGAACTTGGTAGAAGTTTTGGAAGTGCATTAAGAAGATTACTAAAGAAAAAATATTGCTAAATAAAAATTCTCAGCTAAGTATGCTTAGTTGAGAATTTATATTTTATATGGTATTATATATATGGATGTGATGATATGAATACTGATAAATTAAAGATAATAGTTAATGGAAAGACTATAGAATATGATATTGTAAAAATATTATTACCAACTAATGCAAAATATAAATATATAGTATATAAAGATAATAAAGAAAATCTCTATTCATCTAGATTTGATGTTGATAATAATAATAATATTATCCTTTCAGATCTTAAGTATAAATATGAATTTGATTATGTAAATAGAATATTAAATGGTGATAACAATGAAAAATAAAAAAGTAAAAAATAATTGGTTTATTAGTATGTCTTCATGGCAAAAAGCTTTATTTGCAACTATAGTATCAGTAGATATTTTAGCTACAGGAGTAGCAGGACACCTTATATATGATTTATCAAAAGATAAAGAAAATAAAGAAGATAATATAGATACTAAAGAAAGTATTGTTACATATGCACCAATTACAGAAGAAATGATTGAACTTCAAGTAACTGATCGTGATGAGTTAATGGAAGAGTATGAGTTAATAAATTCTAGTTTTTCTAAAGATACAAGTTGTTATAATTATGCTTTAGCATCTTCACCGGTATTTCCAATTAAAAATGTATGTACTAGTAGTGATATTATGATGGAAGTATTTACTAAAAACTTAGATACTCCTTGTTTTCTTGATAACTTAAATATAGATGAAGTAGAATTTTATGAAGAACAAAAATCAAAAATAATTGAAGAAGTAATAAAAGAGTATGATGCATATTTTCCTTTAAGTGAATCATCATACATTCCAGAAGAATTTTATAAAACGTGTGAAAAACATACATATTTAGGAAATAGCCCAATAGAAGAAACTATAGTTATTGATAAAACAGAAGTAGATGATTCCATTTTAAATAAAGTATTAAATAATCAAGAATTAATGAGTAGTATTAATGAATGTAGTACAAAGTATAAAATCGATAAAAGCTTGCTTATTGCAGTTGCAACAGTTAATCTTGAAGTAAATGGAGAAGATGCTTTTCTTAATAATCCAATGGGAATTGGTTTTCCATTAAAAGGCTTTAATTCGTGGATAGAACAATTTGATGAAAACGATAATTATACAAGTTTAAAAGATACTATATATGGTGAGCAATTAACGAGATTTAAAAAAGAGTGTGAAAGTAATGGAATTATGGGTAATGTAGAGTTTGGTGCGATGATTATGCAGCATTGCCTTGATAATCCAGTTGAAGATTCTACTTTACTTCATAGTGTGTATTTATATTTTGATTATAAAAGTAATCCAGATAAAGCCCAGGCATTAACAAATAAAGCATTAAATTATATGTTTAGATTAGCTAATGATAGTGAGATTAAATTACAATATTATATGCCTGTTGATGAACGTAATACAACTACACCATTAAATGAAAGATTTGCATATAGAGTAGAGACTATAGTATCATCTGATATAAAAGAATACTTAGGGAATATGTATGATATGTATGCAAGAGTAACATATAATATGGCAAAAGAAAATACTAAAAATATGGTTGTTATAAAATAAAAAAAGAAAAAATTAATTTTCTTTTTTTTATAAATCTAATACTTGAGTATCATCAAGAGATGGAGGTTTAATAATAGTTTGAACATTATTTACAGGTTCATTACTAACTGATGGGGTATCAGATTTGAATAAACTTTTCTCAGTTACAGGTGAATAAATTTTAGCACTATTTTTTACATCGTTAACATTAAGTTGACTAGTTTTAGATAATTCAGTTTGCTCAATTGCATTATGTAAGTCATACTTATATGCACTTGATGCATTTTTATCATCAGCAACATCATCAAGTTCGATTAATTTAATTATTTCTTCAAAAGTGGTATATCCATTTATTACTTTTTCAAGACCATCTTGAAGTAGAGTATTAACATCAGTATTGTATACTAAATTACGAAGTTCATCTTTAGGCATATTATTAGAAATTGCATCTCTTATTTCTTGGGTAATTAATAATACTTCATGAATTGCAATACGACCTCTATAACCACTTCCACATTCAGGACATCCAACTGCAGAATATATTTCATTTATTTCCATACCAAATACTTTTCTAAATATTTCTTTTTCATAACTATTAGTTGGTCTTTTTTTCTTACATTTATCACATAATTTTCTTGCTAGTTTCTGTGAAATTATTCCTTCAAGAGCACTTGCAAGTAAGTATCTTTCAACTTCCATATCAAGTAAACGTTCAATTGTATTAAGTGAGTTATTAGTATGTATTGTTGATAATACTAAGTGACCAGTAATAGATGCTCTAACTGCTATTTTTGCTGTTTCATTATCACGAATTTCTCCGATCATTACTATATCTGGGTCTTGTCTTAATACAGAACGCAATACATTAGCAAATGTTAAACCAATTTCACTATTAACTTGAACTTGGTTAATTCCTTTTATATTCATTTCTATCGGATCTTCAACCGTAATAAGGTTAGTTTCAGTTCTATTTAATTTTTGTAAAATAGAGTATACAGTAGTAGATTTACCACTACCAGTCGCACCTGTAACTAATATTATACCAGAAGGTATATTTATAAGTTTTGAAATCTTTTTAAAGTTTCTTTCACTAAATCCTAAGTATTCAATACCTTTTAAACTCATCGAATAATCAAGAATACGAATAACTATTTTTTCACCTTCATTAGTTGGCAAAGAAGAAACACGGAGATCCAAATTTTCTTCTTTAATAGTAGTTTTAATCGCACCGTCTTGTGGTAATCTTACTTCAGTAATATTCATACCAGACATAATTTTAATACGTGTAATCAAATTTTTCTTAAGAGTGTTTGGTATAGTTGTATAATCTGATAATAATCCGTCAATACGAATTCTAACTTTCATTTCATCTTCTTCAGGGTCAAAGTGAATATCACTAGCACCCCTTTTAGAAGCATCATAAAGTATTTCATTTACTACTTCAACTATAGGCAACTTCTCATAATCAAAAGTTTTAATCATAAACTGCCTCCCAATTTATTCTTTCTAAAATACCTATGGTATTTATTATAAATTTATTATATAATAATAGAGGAATAATATCAAGTAAGAATTTTGGGGTGATATGATGAAAAAAAAGAGAAATGGTTTCTTTTTGTCAGAAACAATGATAGTAATGACAGTCGTTGCAGTTGTTATATTAGGAGTATTTAAAGTATTCTCAAGTGTTTACACAAGATATAAAGAAAGTGAGAACTATAATACAATAAATTCAATAAATGCTCTTTCAATATTAAACCAATACTATGACTCATATGATATTAATATATTAACTATATTAAATGGAAATTATTATGTTGATTTAACTAACTTAGATACATATGAAAGTGAACATTATGACAATTTAAAAAGTACACTTAATGTAGATAAGGTGTATTTATTTGATGGAACTAAGTTATTTAGTGGAGAGAATATATATAATTTTGATCTAAATACAAGAAAGTACTTAAAAACATTAAGTAAGAAAAATTATGATACTATGCTTGTAGTAAAACTAAAAAGTGAAGAGTATGCTAGTGTAGAAGTAAAAGGTAATGAAATAGTTACTTTAGTAGGAGACTCTAACGATGAATTTGTAACGTATGTAGAGTTAAATACTGAGTTTTTTGATCCAGGATATATTAACTGGATTGGTGATAAACCTAAAATAACAGGATCAGTAGATACTACGAAAGAAGGAACATATTATTTAACATATGACTTTAATGGATATTTATTAAGAAGAAAAGTAATAGTAACAAAAGCTGTTTATAACTATGATTACACAGGTGGTGCTCAAACATTTACTGCACCATCTTCAGGATATTATAAATTAGAAACTTGGGGTGCTCAAGGTGGAACATCTTTAAATAATAATGTTCTTACAACACCAGGTGGATATGGGGGATATAGTAAAGGAGTAGTTTATTTAAAAAAAGGTGAAACTGTATACATATATGTTGGTGGAAAAGGTCAAGATGGTACAAAAGGTAAAAATGCTACAGGGGGATATAATGGTGGTGGAAGTGGAACATGGGATACCACTGATGATGAAAGTGGTGGTGCAGGAGGAGGAGCCACACATATTGCAAAAGCATCAGGATTATTGTCATCATTAGAAAGTAACAAATCATCAATTTTAATAGTAGCTGGTGCAGGAGGAGGCTCTAGTTGGACATATGAAGTTGGACATGGTGGGGGCTTTACAGGAGTAGTGACTAAAACTACTAATCAATCAGTAGCAAATCAAGTAATGGGTTATGCATTTGGAAAAGGCCAAAATGCAACTGGTGTAGGTGCTAATGATGGAGTTGGTGGAGGAGGCGCTGGATATTATGGTGGATATTCAAACGATGTAAAAAACAAATCTGCCGGTGCTGGTGGTTCAGGGTACATTGGAAATGATTTATTAACAAATAAAGCAATGTATTGTTATGGGTGTGTAAATTCTACATCCCCAGATACATATACAGTATCAACTACAAATGTATCTGATACTGCAATCGAAAACTATGCTAAAAAAGGAAATGGTTATGCAAGAATAACACTTGCATATAAAGAAGAAAGTGAAGATGCTAAAACTTATAATTATACAGGTAATGTTCAAACATATACAGTTCCTAAAACAGGTTGGTATAGAATAGAAGCATGGGGTGCAGCCGGTAATAACAATTATAGTGATTATGTAAAAACTTTAATACCAACAAAAGGTGGTTATACAAAAGGAGAAATTTACTTAACAAAAGATGAAAAACTTTATGTGTATGTTGGAGGTATAAGAGAAACATTTAACTGTTGTACACAACAATCTGGTGTTGGTTCTGGTGGCGCTACTGACATAAGGCTAGTTAGTGGGGATTGGAATAATGCTGATTCATTAAGAAGTAGAATAATGGTTGCTGGTGGAGCTGGTGGCTCTTACCTTGATCCAAGTGCTCCAAGAGGCGGAAGTGCTGGTGGACTTATATCTGAAAATGTAATTTTAAGTTATGAAACAACACATCTTGCAGGGCCTACTACACAAACATCTAGTGGAGCTGCTGGTACTAGTGGATCAGTTGGTGGATTTGGATATGCCGGTACTGTAACAAATATAGCATATAGCCCAGGTGGTGGTGGCTACTATGGTGGAAGTGGAGCAGCAGCAAGTGCAGGTGGTTCATCATTTATATCTGGATATGCTGGTGTTAATGCAATAGATTCATCAGGAAATCACACAAATGATACAAAACACTATAGTGGTAAATACTTTATTAATGGAGAAATGCAAGCAGGAGTTAATTTAGAATCTGGTAAAGCAAGAATAACATATATAGGTGAAAATAAATCAACCAGAAATACGAAACTAGATAATGTAAGATATATAAAAGATTGTGTTTCAGGTAACCAAACTGATAGTACAAATAGATGGAATGAAATACAAGCAATATATAATGGTAGCAACATTGCAAAAGGAAAAACTGCTACTATGGTAAGTGGTACTTTATCACTACCTGCAAAAATAACTGATGGAGATATAGGAAAATATGCTACAGGGAATGATTCATATAGTACTGGTAACTGTGTATTAATAGATTTAGGACAAAGCTATAATCTTGATGAAGTTGCTGTATGGCGTAATTATGAAACAATATTTAATGCTACTAAAAATACAGTTACATCAGTATCAAGTGATAATACTAACTGGACTACTATAATAACAGATAGTAAAATAGAAACTCCAGAAGGTAAAAGAATGACGGCATATTATTACGATAATGAACAAAATAATATATTAACTAATTATACTTTTAGTGATTATACAAAAGTAGACTGGCCTTGGGATAAAACTTTAAATAGAAGTTTAGGAATTGTCCCTACAAATTGGTCTAGTTATAATAGTGGAGTAGAAGAACCTGAAAAAGGATATCATGCGAGATTTGATAATAGTCCATTTGGTTATAATATGGTGGTATTTCCTAATTTAAATTCATCTATAAATCAAACTGGAAGATGGATGGGTATATATATAAATAGCATTAATGCGAATGTAATAAAAGCAAATGCGACTTATGAAGTAGTTATGGATATTTATCCAACAATAAAAGAATTTACTGTAACAGGTGGTATATGGCATAGTAATAAGAATACTCAAACTTATGAATTTTCTAGTGCATTCTTTACAATTGCCACATCAAAAGAAAATATAAATAAATGGATAACTGTAAGAAGAGTAATTACAACACCTACAACTTTAAATGAATCTGCAGGAACTAATTTATTTATTTATGGTAATGCTGGAAAAGAAGGAACAGCATACGTAAGAAATATAAAACTTAGAAGAGTGAGTTAATTTATAATACTTTCCATATAAAGAATATTATTGTAGATATAGATGCATGTAATATCCTTGAAATAAAATATGGAAAGTATTTTATTTTTGTATCACTAATAATACTTAGTACTTGCATATGTACGGATAGCCCACCAAAAGAAATAAAAAATACAGAAATTAATGCTTGTTTATATAATGGTATTTTAAGCATACTTAAATATTTTAATCCTTGTGTCATTTCAAATATTCCATTAATTATTGATTTATAATAAGGACTAACACTTAAATTATTATTAATAAGAGTAGTCAGTACTAAAAATATAGTAACTGTGCCTAAAATTAGTAATAAAGTACTAATACTACTTGTTATAGCATTAGATAACATTTGACCAAATGATTTATCAGTTCTAGAACTATTCATACTAATAATTGCATTTTTTAAAGATACTTTTGTAGTGTCTTTTTTCGATATATAATAATTTCTAAATATTAAACCAATAAATAAGTTTCCAATATAATGTGATATTAAAATACACATACCAATTTCTTTATTATTTAAGAAAGTTATTGAAAGGGTGCCTAGTATAAATAATGGATTAGAAAAATGAGTAAATGTAAGAAGTTTAGTTGCTTCTTTATCATTGATTTCACCATTTAAATATAGTTCTTTAGTGTATTTAGCACTACTAGGAAATCCACTTAAAATGCTTAATATAATTATAAATGCTCCAGTACCATTTATTTTAAATAATTTATACATAACATCTTTAAGAAGTGTACCAAGTAATTTGGGGAAACCTAAATCTATAAGTATATTTCCAATAACAAAAAATGGAAACAAAGATGGGAATATACTATTTTCCCATATATTAAATGAAAATTTAACTGATTCTAAAACATCAGCACTTTCAATTAATACTTCTACACTTATTAATATCATTATTAAAAGAAGTAAAACATTTGATAATATTTTTTTCATAATAACTCACTTTCTGATATACTAATATAAAGAGGGATAAGATGATTAGTAAATTATATTCAAAAATAAAAAATTTTTTAAAAGATAATATAATATATATTTTGTTAGTATTAATAACTATTACTATTTCTAATATACCAATGCCTTATCATATAGAAACTTATGGAGGATTAATTAATATTAAAAATAAAGTAATAGTAGATAATGAATATGAAAGTATGGGCTCATATAATTTAACCTATGTTTCTGAGATAAAAAGTAATATTTTTACAGTACTTTTATCTAAATTTAATAAAGACTGGGATTTATATAAAAATGAAAATACTAAAGAAAAAGCATCTGATTTGAATTTAAGGGGAGAATTACTTTTATATAATTCATTTAGTAATGCCACGTATGTTGCATATACATATGCGAAAGAAAAAATAAACATTGTATCATCAAGTGTATATGTTATTTATATAGACAAAGATGCATCTACTAACTTAAAAGTAGGAGATAAAATTAATTCTGTTAATGGCTTTGATATATCAAGTTTAAGTAATTATTTAAATGTTGTAGAAAATAGTAAAAAAGGTGATAAGTTAAAATTAATCGTTAATGATAATGAAGAAAAATATATAGTGGTAAGTGAATATAATGGTAAAAAAAATACACTTATAGCTTTAATATGTAATAATTCATATGATAAGAACGTAACATTTAATTTTAATAAAAATGAATCGGGCCCATCAGGAGGATTTATAATAGCACTTAGTATTTATGATAAATTAGTATCTGCTGATATATCTCGTGGGTATAAAATATCTGGTACAGGAACAATTGATATAAATGGTTTAGTTGGAGAAATTGATGGTGTTAAATATAAATTAAAGGGCGCAGTTAAAAATAAAGCGGATATTTTCTTTGTTCCTGTTAATAATTATAATGAAGCAATTAAAGAAAAAAACGAAAACAATTATGATATAGACATAGTTAAAATATATAAATTTAGTGATGCGATTAAGTATTTAGAAAGTAAGTAATTAGTTTTATAAACTAATTTTCTTTTGTAATAATATTCACTTTAAAATCATATTAATTAATGGAAAGAGAGGAATGTTATGAAACAAATTGTACCTTTTGTAAAAGAAATCGAACTAAAAAACAATATTGAGGAAATTACTAGTATATCTTTAGATCACACTTTAAAAAGTAATGGATTAAATGAAATAAATGGAGAATTTTCTTTATATTTTGAGTATAAAGAAAACGAAATAAGTGTAAATACAGAATCATATTCATGTAAGATACCATTTAATATAGATTTGGATGATAGATACATATTAAAAGATTCTAATATAGATATTGATGATTTTTATTATGAAATAGAAGATAGAAAAGTTATACTTCATATTGATGTATTAGTAGATAATATTGATATAAAAGAAAGTGAAATTGAAATTATGCCAAGAAATATTGATAAAAAAGTATCAGAAGAATTTAATGATGAAAGAGCTATTGAAGAAGAAAAAGGGGATGAAGATATTAAAATAGATGATTTATTTAAAGAAATTGATACAGATGTAGATTTAAGTGTGCCTAAAGAAGATGAAGAAGAAAGTAAAAAAACTATAGAAATATTTGAAACGTTTGATTCGAAAAGTGAAACTTATGTTACATATAATGTACATATAGTAAGAGAAAATGATACTATTGATTCTATATGTAGTAAGTATGGTGTTACAAAAGAAGAATTATCTAATTATAATGAGTTAAAAGATATTAAATTTGGTGATAAGTTAATAGTACCAACATATAAAAAATGAAAATATTAAAAGAAGTATTTGGTAATGATAAAAAAATATCTAATGTAACAAAAAAAGGAAAATGTATAATTGCAAAAGTAGATGAAGATTATATAGTGCTTAAAGAAAAAAATAATCATAATATAAATGAAACTTATGATTATTTAATATCAAGGGGTTTTTCATATTTTCCAAAAATTAAGTATGATAATTATAAATATAATTTGTATGAATATATAAAAGAAGTTAATGTTCCACTTGAACAAAAAGCTTTTGATATGATGAATTTATTATCATTACTTCATAATAAAACTACATTCTATAAAGAAATGGATATGGATGAATATAAAGGAATATATGAAGGAGTTATTAATAAGATAAATAATACAATTACATATTATGATAATCTTATGAATATAATAGAAAGTCATGTATTTATGAGTCCATCAGAGTATTTAATTGCAAGAAATATATCTAAAATTTATGGTGCGCTTAACTATGCAAAAATAACTATAGATGAGTGGTATAACATAATTAAAGTAAGTGCAAAAAAAAGAGTTGTACTTCTTTATAATAATATAGATTTAGATCATGTTATAAGAAATAAAGAACTCTATTTAATTAATTTTGAAAAAACTAAACAAGGAATACCTATTTACGATTTATATGATTTTTATAAAAAATATGCATTTTCTTTTGACTTTGTTGATTTGATAAAATATTATGAAAGTAAATATCCATTATTAAAAGAAGAAAAATTACTATTTTATACTTTAATATCGATACCAGATATTATTAAATTTACAGACACTGAGATAAATAATTGTAAAACATGTAAAGATATAATTGATTTAATTTATAAATCAGAAGTATTAATATCTAAAAATACAGAAGAAGGAAATAGTGAATAATGCCATGATTTCTAAAAAAAGAATGATGGCATTTATTTTACATGTAACAAAAACAGTAAGTATTGCTTGATAAAATACACCAAACACTAAAAACCAGAAAAAGCATAACCAAAGTAAGGCACCTTTAAAAAATGGAAACATATTACGCATAGTATCACCTAATATATAATATTCATCTGTAAAATAATGGTTATTTGTTTATTTTATTTAAGTAGTACTAAAAAAATAATGGTTATTTATATATTTTTGTGATATTATAATATTGAGGTAAATGATATGAAGAATAATAAAGGAATGATATTATCAACATATGTATATATGTTACTTGTTTTTTTCTTATTACTACTAGGAACAATGTTAGTAGTTTTAAACAATACAAAATTACTTGCAGATAAATTAAAAGAAAATGCAAAAGATAATCCAGCTATTAATAAAGATTTAGTAAGTCTAGTATTAAATGGTGATGATGAAATGGTAATTGTAAAAGGAGATACATTTATTGATCCAGGATATATAGCAAAAACGCAAAGTGGAAAAACTTTAACTGCGAAAGTAGAAGGAAATGTAGATACAAGCACAATTGGTGAATATATAATTACCTATACAATAAAGTATAAGCAATTTAGTAAAATGATAACTAGAAAAGTATACGTTACAGGAGCAAGTACTAAAGATTACATTGAAAACTTATATAATGATGATGAAGCAAGAACAAAAAATGGGTTAAAGAAAGATAATACAAGTGATAAGAATATAAGGTATGAAGGATCTAACCCAAATAATTATGTAAAATTTAATGATGAATTATGGAGAGTAATTGGAGTATTTGGTGACAATGTAAAAATAATAAGAAGTGAATCAATTGGTAAATTATCTTGGGATTCATCGGCATCAAATATATATAGCGGATATGGAATAAACGAATGGAGTGCATCTGATTTAAAAGAATATTTAAATACAATGTATTATGGCGGTTCTACTGTAACTTGTTATGGAGGTCGTAATAATGCAACAACAACATGTCCAACAGCAAGTTTGAGCGAAACTGCAAAATCAATGATAGATAACCATATATGGAATACGGGGGCAATAAATTACAAAAAAGATACTACTATAATGAATCAACAAACATATCAATTAAATACAGTACCAGTTTACAATGCAGAAAGAGGTAATGAAAGTGGTAAAGTGTGTTCAAGTAGTTCTTATTGCGTTGATACTGTACCAAGAACAACAAAATGGCAAGGCTATGTTGCATTACCATATGCGACTGACTGGGCATATGCAAGTAGTGAGGTCGCATGCAAAACAGATATACATGCCGGATATGATGTTACAAACGATTCAGCAGATAATATGACATGTAAAAAGAATAACTGGATGCATTATGGTAGTACAGCAACTGACGGAATGTGGACAATATCTGCTTATGCTCCTACTGATGGTGCTTATGTTGTATGGCTTGTTTATGGCAATGGAGTTGTATCTCATAGTAATGCTGCTGGTCCTGCATATGTTTTTCCAACCACATATCTTAAATCTGACGTAAAAATAACATCTGGAAGTGGTACTAGTGCTGATCCGTATATATTATCAACAAGTTAATATATTTATAAAAAGTAAAAGAATTTCTACTTAATGTTGAAATTCTTTTTTTATGTAAGTAGCGTCTATGGATAAAAAAGCGCATAAAAATAGTTGATATAAAAACAAACGTTTGGTATAATACACGATAAGGGAGGTTTGTAAAAATGAGTAGTATAGAAGAATATACAGAAAAAACTTTTGAAAGTATAAAACATATTGATGAATTTGAAAATGAATTTTGGGAGGCAAGAGAATTAATGCCTTTACTAGAATATAGTAAATGGGAAAATTTTCATAAAGTTATAGTACGTGCAATGATTGCATGTGAAACTAGTAATAATAAAGTAAGCGACCATTTTCCTGAGTTCAGGAAAATGGTTGATATAGGTTCAAAGACAAAAAGAGAAACAATTGATTATCATTTATCTAGGTATGCTTGTTATTTAATAGTGCAAAATGCAAATCCTAGAAAAAAATCAGTAGCGCTTGGACAAACATATTTTGCAATACAAACAAGGAAACAGGAAATTACTGAATCAGAATATTCAAGATTAACTGAAGATGAAAAGAGATTATATACTAGAATTCTTGTTAATAATAAGAATAAATATTTATTTAAAACTGCTAGAGAATCTGGAGTAGAAAATTTTGGTAAATTTAATAATTGTGGATATAAAGGGCTTTATAATGGAGAAACAGCTAAACAAATAGCAAAACGTAAAAATATAAAAGAAGATGAAGATATTCTTGATTATATGGGTAGTGAGGAATTAGGTGCAAATTTATTCCGTATTACACAAACAGAAGCCAAACTAAAAAAAGATAATATAGGTAATGAAGATGATGCTTGTTTAACTCACTATAATGTAGGTAAAACAGTTAGAAGGGCAATTGAAGAACTTGGTGGTAATATGCCGGAAACTTTGCCAACTCCAGAAAAATTTATAAAAGTATTAGAAAAAGATGAATTACAAAAAATTGAAAACAATTAAAAAATATAATTACGTTTTAGATTATTCTATATTAGGAAATAGTAAAAAAATAATTATACTATCATGAGTTTTCATATATAGTTATCTAACTATATAACTTAAATCAAGTGTAAAAATAACAGAGGGAAGTGGAACAAACAATAATCCATACATATTGGGATGGAATTAAAATATTACAAACGAAATAATAAAATATTTTTGGTAAAATTAATAAGCAAAGTAGACTTTGTGTGAGTGATTTGGTATAATACATGTATCTACTTTGAAGAAAAGGTTTTATTAAGCGAATTTAAAGAGAGTTAGTGGTTGGTGTAAACTAATAATTTGATAATAAAATGTAGTTTCTGAGTATTATTACTGAGTTAAGTAAGTAATAACGTTATCTGCGTTAAAGAATAAAGTGCATAGAATCTATGAACTAAGGTGGTACCGTTCTTATGAACCCTTAGATTATGGGTTCTTTTATTTTAGGAGGCTATATGTTAAATATAAGTGTTGCAAAAGATGCATTTGAAAAATATGTTAGTAAATATGATATGACTGATCCAAAGGTAAAGTTAAAATATCATCATACGTATAGAGTATGTGAACAAAGTCTTAATATATCTAAAAGTTTAGGATTAAATGAAGAAGAGACTAATCTTGCATATGTTATAGCGCTTCTTCATGATATAGGTAGATTTAGACAAGAAGAAGTTTACCATACGTTTAATGATTTAAAAAGTATAGATCATGCACTTTTAGGATGTACTATATTGTTTGATGAAGGGTTAATTAAAGAGTTTGTGAGTGATGAAAAGTATTATCCAGTTATTAAAGATGCAGTATTTAATCACAACAAATATAGTATTGATTGTGAAGATGAACATACTTTACAATGCAAAATAATAAGAGATGCAGATAAAATAGATATAATGTATGCGGCTATAGTAATTGGTGATATCGCACTTAAAGAAGATGATAGTGATATTAGTGATGAAGTTAAAAATGCATTTTTAAATGGTATTTCTATAAATCATTCGATGAAAAAAACAGTAAATGATTCAATAATTACAAGGCTTGCATTTGTTTATGATCTTAATTTCAAATATTCTTATGAATATTTTCGTGATAATAGATTTATAGATTTGTTTTATGAAAAATTAAAAAATAAAGAGAAATTTAAAGAATATATAGATATTATAAATAGTTATATAGAAAGGAAGTGTACGTATGCTAGAGGCAAAGTATTCACACAGTAAAGTAGAAGAAGGTAAATATGATTTTTGGTTAAAAAATGATTATTTTAAGAGTGGAGATTTAACTAAAGAACCATTTACAATTGTTATTCCTCCTCCAAATGTAACAGGTAAATTACATTTAGGGCATGCTTATAATACGTCTATACAAGATGTAATAATAAGATATAAAAGAATGCAAGGGTATGATGCGTTATGGCTTCCAGGTATGGATCATGCTGCTATTGCAACTGAGGCAAAGGTAGTAAAAAAATTAAAAGAAAGAAGAATAAATAAATATGAGTATGGTAGAGAAAACTTTTTAAATGCTTGTTGGGATTGGACTTATGAATATGCAGGTAATATAAGAAGTCAATGGGCAAAATTGGGTTTATCACTAGATTATACTAAAGAAAGATTTACATTGGATGAGGGGCTTAATAAAGCGGTTAATAAAGTATTTGTTGATTATTATAATGAAGGAATTATATATAGGGGAGAAAAGATAATAAACTGGGATCCAGAAGCTAAGACTGCACTGTCAAATGAAGAGGTTATATATAAGGATGTAGAGGGTGCTTTTTATCATTTGAAATATTATATAGAGGGCACTAATAAATACTTAGATGTTGCAACAACGCGTCCAGAAACATTGTTTGGTGATACTGCTATAGCAGTAAATCCATCTGATGAAAGATATAAAGACTTAGTTGGTAAAAATGTAATACTTCCAATTGTTAATAGATTAATACCTATTATTGCAGATGAACATGCTATGCCTGAATTTGGTACTGGATGTGTTAAAATAACTCCAGCACATGATCCAAATGATTTTGAAGTTGGTAATAGACATAATTTAGAAAGAATAGTAGTTATGAATGAAGATGCTACTATGAATGAAAATGCAAAAGGATATACTAATCTTACAAGAGAAGAGTGTAGAGAAAAATTACTTGCTGATTTAAAAGAAAAAGATTTACTAATAAGAGTAGAAAAAATTACACACTCAGTAGGTCATTCTGAAAGAACAGGTGTAATGGTTGAACCTTATTTATCAAAGCAATGGTTTGTTAAGATGGGCACGCTTGCAAAAAATGTTTTAGATAATCAAAAAAATAAAGATACAAAAATTAATTTTGTGCCTGAAAGATTTGAAAAAATATTAAATCACTGGATGGAAATTAGTTATGATTGGTGTATATCAAGACAATTATGGTGGGGACATAGAATACCTGCGTGGTATAAAGGTGATGAGGTTTATGTAGGAATAAATCCGCCAGTTGGTGAAGGATGGTGCCAAGATGAAGATGTTCTTGATACATGGTTTTCAAGTGCATTATGGCCTTTTAGTACACTAGGATGGCCTACTAATAAAGAATATAATAGATATTATCCAAACGATTGCTTAGTAACTGCATATGATATTATATTCTTCTGGGTAGCACGTATGGCATTTCAAGCATTAAAAATAACTGGACAAAGACCATTTAAAGATTGTATTATTCATGGATTAATAAGAGATAAAAATGGAAGAAAAATGAGTAAATCATTAGGTAATGGAATTGATCCTATGGATATGATTGATGAGTATGGTGCAGATGCATTAAGATTTTATCTTACAACAGATTGTGCTTTAGGAACAGATTTAAGATTTGATACAGAAAAACTTAAATCAACATGGAATTTTATTAATAAATTATGGAATGCATCAAGATTCTGCTTAATGAATATAGAATCTTTAGAAAGTATAGATTTAAAAGATTTACATAGTCATGATAAGTGGATACTTACAAAATATGAAAAAACTGTTAAACAAGTAACTAAGTTTATGAATAAGTATGAATTTAATAATGTAGGAAGTATATTATATTTATTTATTTGGGATGATTTCTGTGATAATTATATAGAAATGAGTAAGTTTACAAATGATACTGTTGAAACAAAAAGCACACTTTGTTATGTATTAAGTGGAGTATTAAAAATGCTTCATCCATTTATGCCTTTTGTAACAGAAGAAATATATCAAATGTTACCAGTAGTTGATAGTAAATCTATAATGATAAGTGAATATCCAAAATATGATAAGCATTTTGTATTTGAAAGTGAATTTGAAAAAATAGAAAATACAATTGCATTTATTCGTAAGTTTAGAAATGTATGTGCAGAAAATAGTATTCCAAAAACAGCATTAGTAAGGATAAATAATAATGAAGATTATGATTTGATCATTAAAGTATTAAGATTAGAAAATAGACTAGTAAATATTAATCAAGATGTAACTAAATATGATATAAAAGAAAATATTTTTGATATGTCTATATATTATGAGAAAGAAATAAATAAAGAAGAAATAGAAAAAGAAATTAATTCTTTAAGGGTTAGTATAGAAAGAAGAGAAAAATTGTTATCAAATGATGGATATGTAAATAAAGCACCTGCTAACTTGGTTAATGAAGAAAGAAAAAAACTTGAAAATGAAAAAACAAAATTGGAAGAATTAATAAATAAATATAATTAATGGGGTAACTTAATGTTGCTCTTTTTTAATAAAAAGCAAAAATATATGTTATAATATTACATAGGTTGTGATTATATGGAAGATATTAAGTATTTAACGGTTACAGAGTTAAATAAAATTATAAAATATAAATTTGATAATAGTGCATTTTTTAATAGAGTTTTTATAAAAGGTGAAATATCAAACTTTAAAGTACAAATGCCTAGTGGACACTGTTATTTTACAATAAAGGATGAAGGAAGTAGACTTTCTGCAATTATGTTTAGGGGTACTGCTAGTCGTGTAGGTACTAATTTTAAAGATGGAGATATGGTTAATGTTATAGGTAAAATAAGTGTATATGAACCATCTGGAAATTACCAAATATATATTGAATCTATGGAACAAAGTGGTAGTGGTGATCTTTATAAAAAATTCTTAGAACTAAAAGATAAACTATATAAGGAAGGTTTATTTGATGAATCTAAGAAAAAAGAAATACCAAAATTTCCTAAAAAAATAGGAATAGTAACTGCATCTACAGGAGCAGCAATAAGAGATATATTAACTACTATTAAAAGAAGATATCCACTTTGTGAAACAATACTTTTTCCTTGCCTTGTTCAAGGAGTTGGAGCTAAAGAAGATATAGTTAAAAATATTAAACTTGCAAATACATATGATATTGATACTTTAATTGTAGGAAGAGGTGGAGGCTCTATAGAAGATTTATGGGCATTTAATGAAGAAATTGTTGCAAGAGCAATATATGATTCAAAAGTACCTGTGATAAGTGCAGTAGGTCATGAAATAGATTTTACTATTTCTGATTATGTAGCAGATAAAAGAGCAGCAACTCCAACAGCAGCAGCAGAACTTGCTGTTCCTAATGTTAATGAACTTTTACTAAGTATAGATAAATGTTATGAAAGATGTACTAATAGTGTAGTATCTTTAATTAATAGATATAAAGAAATATTAAGCAAAATTAAAAAAAGTAGTATACTTATAAATCCAGTGAATTTGTATAACGCTAAAAAGCAAATGCTTTTAATTGATACTAAAAATTTAAATAATAGTATTAATAATATATTAACTATCAATAATATGCATTTATTTAGGCTTAAAAATAGTTATATAATAACTAATCCGAATATGATATATGAAAAAAAATTAATTGAACTTAAGAATAATATTAATGCATTAGAATTATTAAATCCACTATCTTCATTAAAAAGAGGATATGGAATAGTAAAAAAAGAAAATAAATGTATAGAAAATATTAAAAAAATTAAAATTAATGATAAAATAGATATATATTTACAAGGCGGAGTTGTAAAAAGTATAGTAACAGATATTAAGGAGGAATTATGAAAAGTAAAACATTTGAAGAAAGTTTAAATGAACTTGAAACAATAGTAAAAGATTTAGAAAGTGGAAATGTTAATTTAGATGATGCAATAAATAAATATACTGAAGCTATGAAACTTGTTAAAGAGTGTAGTGATAAAATTAAAAATGCAGAAGAGTTAGTAAGTAAAATAGCATTGGAAAATGGTTCTTTAGAAGATTTTGGAGTTGATGCATAATGAAAAAAATGACTAGTAATGAAATAAGAAGTATGTATCTTGAGTATTTTCATAATCATGGACATACAATCATGCCAAGTGCATCTTTACTTATACTTAATGATCCAACTCTTCTTTGGAATAATGCTGGTGTTACTCCTTTAAAAAAATATTTTGATGGTAGTGTGATTCCAGTAAATAGAAGAATGACTAGTAGTCAAAAATGTATAAGAACTAACGATATAGAATCAGTAGGAGATAATACTCATCATACATTTTTTGAAATGTTAGGTAACTTTTCTATTGGGGATTATTTTAAAGAAGAAGCTATTGAAATGGCTTATGAGTTATTAGTATCACCTGAATATTTTGGTTTTCCAAAAGATAAATTATATTTTACTGTTTATACTAACGATACTGATGCTTACAATAAATGGGTAAGTATGGGAGTAGATGAAAGTCACATAGTAAAACTAGATAGTAATTTCTGGGAGATAGGTGAAGGACCATGTGGACCTGATTCAGAGATATTTTATGACAGAGGGGAAGAATATGATCCAAATCATTTAGGAATTAAACTTTTAACAGATGAAATAGATAATTCAAGATATGTAGAAATATGGAATAATGTATTTAGTCAATTTAATTCAAAAGAAGGATTAAAAAGAGAAGATTATCCACAACTTCCTAGCAAGAATATAGATACAGGTATGGGTCTTGAAAGAATGACTTGTATAATGCAAGGAGTAGAATCAAGTTATGATACAGATTTATTTAGTAAAATAATAAATAAGATAGAAGAATTAAGTAATAAAAAATATGCCAATGATAGAGAATTTAGAATAATTGCAGATCATATACGAACTTTAACTTTTGCAATATGTGATGGTGCAGTATTCTCAAATGAAGGTAGAGGATATGTTGTAAGAAGACTATTAAGAAGAGCTGTACGTTATGGACATAATATAGGTATTGCCGGTAACTTTATGTATAAACTTGTTGATTCAGTAGTAGAAACTATGGAAAATTATTATCCAGAATTAAGAAGCAAGCAAGAATATATAGAAGGTATTATAAAAAAAGAAGAAGAATTATTTGAAAAGACATTACAAAGTGGAGAAAAGAAACTTGATGAAATGTTAGAAAAGTGTGAAGGTAATACTTTAAGTGGAAGTGATGCATTTAAACTTTATGATACTTATGGCTTCCCACTTGATTTAACTGCAGACGTATGTCGTGAGCGTGATATTGCAATTGATGAAGCCGGTTTTGAGCGTGAAATGGAAGCACAACGTTTACGCGCACAATCTGCAAGCCAATTCGGCATGGATTACAACAATGTTATTCGTGTAGAAGGCGAAACAAAATTTGAAGGTTATACTGAATCAGAATCTTTAGCCAAAGTGACCGCACTTTTCCATGATGGTAAATCAGTAGAAAGTATTACTGCAGGCCAAAGCGCTGTGGTAATTTTAGAAAATACTCCATTCTATGCAGAATCGGGTGGCCAAATTGGTGACAGTGGTTATTTAACCTCTCAAGGTATTCAGTTTAATGTAAAAGATACTCAAAAATATGGTCAAGTATTCGGTCATATTGGTGAGTTAGAACAAGGCAGTTTAAAAGTCGGACAAACAGTCAATGCGGTTGTGGATGCAGCAAGACGTCAGCAAACGTCACTTAACCATTCTGCAACACACTTATTACACGCCGCATTACGTCAAGTTTTAGGTCACCATGTAGTGCAAAAAGGATCATTAGTATCCGATACCGCATTACGTTTTGACTTTGCTCATCCGGAAGCGATTACCAAAGCACAGCTTAACGAAGTTGAAACGTTGGTAAACCAAAAAGTACGTGAGAATTATGTGGTTCAAACGGACGTAATGGATATCGAAGCGGCAAAAGCAAAAGGTGCAATGGCGTTATTCGGTGAAAAATATGCTGATGTGGTACGTGTTTTAACAATGGGTGATTTCTCCGTTGAACTTTGTGGTGGCATTCATGCTAAACGTACCGGTGATATCGGTTTATTTAAAATTGTGGCGGAAACTGCAGTTGCAGCAGGTGTTCGTCGTATTGAAGCGGTAACGGGTGAAAATGCAATTAATTGGTTACATAATCAACAACGCATTCTTGCTCAAAGTGCAGATTTATTTAAATCTGACGTTAATACCCTTGTTGAGAAAATTCAGCAACTTCAAGATAAAGCGAAGAAAGCAGAAAAAGAATTACAAGGATTAAAAGAAAAAGCCGCAATGCAAGCGGGGTCCGATTTAGTGAAAAGTGCGGTTAAAATTAATGATGTTTCTGTAATCGTACATCAACTAGACGGAATTGAA
>ERZ779737.342-NODE-342-length-45603-cov-5.426298_pt1 | contig 45603 bp, 47 predicted proteins | sample MGYA00511889_ERZ779737 | MGnify/ENA primary metagenome ERZ779737 (study PRJEB29588, sample SAMEA2163575) | human gut metagenome | biome: human gut; feature: human-associated habitat; material: faeces | place: Denmark | collected 2008/2010 ... | reverse complement strand
TGCTGTGAGAGGACGGCGGTTAGTCACCGCCTCCTACTCGATTCCAGCACGTAAAAGTTCAAATATAAAAGAAAATGACGGGAGAAGAATATGCTTACTTACAATCTGGAACAGAGAAATGATGAACCGAAATATTATTATATATATAAAATGATCCGACGGGATATTGAGCGTGGAAAACTGAAAAAAGGAGAAAAACTTCCATCCAAGAGAAGTCTGGCGGAACACCTCGGAATCAGTCTGATCACGGTAGAGAATGCGTATCAGATGTTAAAAGATGAAGGGTATATAGAACCGAGAGAACGCAGTGGATATTATGTATGTGAAATACATGTAATCGGAGAAATGAAAGAGCAGAATCAGCAACTGCATATGCTTCCCGAGATACCGGAAGAAATCGAAGATGGACGATTGCAGAATGCAGCACTTTCCAGCTTTCCATATTCCCTGTATTTTAAGACCGTGCGAAGTGTTATTACAGAATATGGAGAAGAATTGCTGTATCGTTCACCAAATGAGGGCTGTGCGATTCTGCGAAACAGTATTGCATCCTATCTGCTGCGTTATCGTGGATTATTTGCACAGCCGGAACAGATTATTATCGGATCGGGAGCGGAACATCTGTATGGTACGGTTGTGCGTATTCTTGGAGCGGATAAGATTTATGGAATTGAAGATCCGTCCTATCATCAGATCCGGAAAGTCTATGAGGGAACGGGTGCGGTCTGTGAAATGCTGCCTATGGGGGAAGATGGAATCAGGAGTGATGTGCTGGCACAGACAAGGGCAGATGTGCTGCACGTGACACCGTTTCACAGTTTTCCGTCCGGGGTTACGGCAACCATAGGGAAGCGATACGAATATCTTGAATGGGCAAGAGAAAAACATCATTTTATTGTGGAAGATGATTTTGACAGTGAGTTCTTCATGCCTGGTAAGCCGGTAGAGACATTGTTTATGCTGGATGACAGCAGTTCGGTCATATATATCAATACATTTTCTAAAAGTCTGTCACCGTCCATTCGTATGGGATATATGATTTTGCCGGAGAGACTGATGGAACGTTACAAAAAAACTTCCGGCGGATTTTCCTGTACCGTACCGGTATTGGAACAGTATGCGCTGGCAGAATTTATCAATAAAGGATATTTTGAACAGCATCTGAGCCGGGTGCGAAGAAAACAAAATCATAAAATGGAAGTATAAGGTTGACAGATTTATATGCAGATTGCCAATCAGTTTCGGACAGATATCCTGGCCGGTAAATATGCACAGGGAGAATATCTTCCATCCATCTTATATTTGGAGCCGGAATGCTTTTGGAAATCGGACTGCATTTTTTTATCCCAAAGGGATTCATTCATCCACTGGTGGCTATTGTGGCAGATATTGTACTGGTTCTGACCGGAGGAGTGATACAGTATGGACTTATGAAGCTGTTTTATAAGTTCCCGCTGTCAAAAGCAGCCTTTGGTGCAGCTGCAAAACGGGGAATGAATGCATAAATATAAATGAAAGCATATGAAGAAAGTAAAAGAGCCGGGCGTCTGACCGGCTCTTTTGAGGGGAGTATAAATAATTAATAAGAGGTATAACATTGAAAAGAAGAAAAAACTTCTTTTCAAAAGTTATTATAATGGATTGCGGTATGGATTGCAATCAAATAATGAATATTTTCTCGAAAAGTTGAGAAACTATTCCTGTACTAAATAATTGTATTCGTTGAACCATGCAGTTTTTGGGGAAACGTTAAAGGAGGAAAAAGTATGTCAAAAAACAGTACAGGAACAAACAGTGCAACAAATCGCAGCGGAAGCAATCGTGTCTCTGATTGTTATTCCAACAAGTCTGAAAACAGAACATCCAACAAATCTGTGAATAAGACATCAGACAAGACAGAAGACAGGGTATCAGATAAGGCAGGAGATGTGTCTGATTCCGCATCTGATAATATGCGCTAGGCAGAAACAAAATGCATAAAATTGCATAATATAATAAAAAACAGATTACACGAAGGACAGCGTGTAATCTGTTTTTTAATGAAAACGGCATATTCTGGAGGATATTGTGAAAGATTTTGAACTGATTTACGCATCGCAGCTGAGGCAGAAACAAAGGGAGAGCAGGGCACTGGTAATTGATATCCGTGACAGGAAAGAGTATGAGAGGGAACACTGGCCGGGAGCCGTCAGCTATCCGTATGATCAGCTGGAACGAGGAACTGCCCGTCTGCCGAAAAACCGCAAGCTGATTTTGTACTGCGACCATGGGGGAGGAAGCATGCAGATGGCGCGTATGCTTGGGGAACAGGGGTATCATGTGGCAAGTGTGGTTGGTGGTTATGAGGCGATGAAAAAAATTTCGAAAAACTATTTTAAAAATCGTGAGAATATGTAACAATAGAACTGCAGACCATGCAATACATTATAGTAGAAAAGAGAACATTTATGGATACATATGAATTGGTTGTACCGTGTCATTTTGGACTCGAGGCGGTAACAAAAAGAGAAATTTATGATTTAGGATATGAAATTACAAGAGTAGAAGATGGCAGAGTGACATTTGCGGGAGATGCGGAAGCCATATGCCGTGCAAATATATTCCTTCGCAGTGCAGAAAGAGTGCTGTTGCAGGTAGGACGTTTTAAGGCAACAACATTTGATGAACTGTTTGAGGGGATAAAAGCTCTGCCTTGGGAAGACTATATTCCAAAGGATGGAAAATTCTGGGTAAAAAAGGCATCTTCTATTAAAAGTAAACTGTTCAGTCCGTCGGATATTCAGTCAATTGCAAAAAAGGCGATGGTAGAGCGTCTGAAGAATGTATACCGGCTGAACTGGTTTCCGGAGGATGGAGCACCTTATCCGGTACGCATTTTCCTGTTAAAGGATGAGGTAATGGTTACACTGGATACTTCCGGGGACTCCCTGCACAAGAGAGGCTATCGTCTGATGACCAGCAAGGCTCCGCTGACGGAGACGCTGGCAGCAGCACTGATTATGCTGACACCGTGGAAAAAGGACCGTATTCTGGTAGATCCGTTTTGCGGAAGTGGAACGTTCCCGATTGAGGCAGCCATGATTGCAGCAAATATTGCACCGGGAATGAACCGGCAGTTTACCGCAGAGCAATGGAAAAATCTGATTCCGAAACAGTTGTGGTATGACACGGTAGAAGAGGCACAGGATCTTATGGATGCAGATATCCAGGTAGATATTCAGGGATATGATATCGATGCGGAAGTGGTGAAAGCAGCCAGAGAGAATGCAAAGCGTGCGGGCGTGGATCATCTGATTCATTTTCAGCAGAGAGCGGTTGCGGATCTGCATCATCCGAAAAAATATGGGTTTGTCATTACAAATCCGCCGTATGGAGAGCGCCTCGAGGAGAAAGCGGATCTTCCGGAGCTGTATACGCAGATCGGACAGGCTTATGCAGGACTTGACAGCTGGTCACTGTATATGATTACCAGTTATGAGGATGCGGAGCGTTATATAGGAAGAAAGGCAGATAAAAACAGAAAGATTTATAATGGTATGATAAAAACCTATTTTTATCAGTTTATGGGGCCAAAACCGTCGAAACGCAGAGAAGCAGCAGAGAAAACGATCGAAAGGAAGGAACAGCAGTAATATATGAAATACTCGAAACGGTATATTGCGTTTACAATTGTGCTGGCGCTGGTTTTTATTTTAAAATTTCAGATTCTGGGCGTGGACAATGCACAGGTGGGACGGTTCCGCGGAGGAGAACTGGATACACAGGTATGGAATCCAATGGTGGCAAAGGAAGTCAACGGGCAGACCATTCATGCCGTAATCGATAACCAGACTTACAATAACAGTAAATCGAAATTTTACATGGACAAAAACCGCAATATTATGGTTCCTGTCAGCATGTTGCGGGATGCGCTGAATTGCAGTGCACATGTGTACGATAAAAAACGTCTTCTGGTGGAAAAACACAGTCAGTCCGTATCGATGGATGTGGGTCAGAAAAAGGCGTATTTAAATGGGGATGAAGTAGATATTTCATCCGCTTTAAAGGAAGTCAGAGGCCAGCTGGTTGTCAGTCTGGAAGATCTGTCCAACCTGTTAGGTTACAGTTGCAGTTTCGATATCGCAAGTAATACCATTACGGCATCCGATAAAGATACTTCTGCGATTGTTCCGGCTTCCTATGATTTAAGGGAGCGTGACCGGGTATCAACGATATACAATCAGGGTTCCTATGGTACGTGCTGGGCGTTTGCCGCAACCAGTGCCTTGGAGTCTTCCCAGCGACCGGAGGAAAAAGTTAATTTTTCCGTGGACCATATGAGTATGAGCAATTCTTTTCATGCCAATCAGTATGATGGCGGAGAATATACCATGGGAATGGCTTATCTGGCAGCATGGCAGGGACCGGTCTATGAGAAGGACGATCCGTATGGGGACGGGATGACGGATGATTCGCTGAAAGCAGTGCGTCATGTGCAGGAAATGCAGGTTATTGACGGTAAAGATTACGAAGGAATAAAAGAAGCGGTATTTAAATATGGCGGTGTGGAATCTTCCCTTTACAGTACCATAAGAAGTTCACAGGGGAGTTCGGTGTATTATAATCAGAATACAAGTGCGTACTGTTATATTGGTACGGAAAAACCGAATCATGATGTAGTGATCATTGGATGGGATGACAACTATCCGAGATCCAACTTCAATACTCCGCTGGAAGGAGACGGTGCGTTTATCTGCCAGAACAGCTGGGGAGATGGATTCGGAGAAAACGGAATTTTCTATGTGTCCTACTACGATACGAATATTGGCACGCATAATGTGGCATATACGCGGGTAGATGATGTACATAATTATGATCACATCTATCAGAGTGATCTGTGCGGCTGGGTTGGAAAATTAGGATATGACAGTGACCAGATTTACGGGGCGAATGTGTTTGAGGCAAAAGGGGCCGAAACATTGTCTGCTGCTTCCTTTTATGCGACCGGTGCAAACACACAGTATGAAGTTTATGTGGTGCACGATTTTGAAAATGAGAAGTCTTTTGCGCAGAGAGAACAGCTTGCATCCGGAACGTTACAGAAAGCGGGATATTACACCGTCGATTTTGATACAAAGGTTTCTCTGAAAAAAGGGGAACGTTATGCCGTGCTGGTATACCTGAAAACACCCGGAACCAAACATCCGATGGCAATCGAATATGATACCGGAGAGAAAATTTTACAGGGGGTGGATCTGGATGACGGAGAGGGTTATATCAGTTTAAATGGAAAAAACTTTGTAAACGTAAAAGAGAAAAAGGATTGCAATCTTTGCATTAAAGCATTTACGAGGGATTAAGATGGACGAAATCGTTTTAAAGTGGGTGACAGTACTGTCGGGAATCCTGACGGTGATTGTCTGCGTGTCGGTTTTCTTTTTCCCGGATATACATGAACGGGCTGTTTTGGCAGCCGAGCAGCAAAAGGAAGTCGGCGGAGGAAATCTGATCGCTACAACGGCGAATCCGAAAGCGGTGGTGGAGCAGTCAAAGGATCTGAACGCGCAGCTTAAGATTACTCTACCGGAGGGAATTTCAAAAGCAGATGTAGAAATTGAAAATGATTATGTGACGCAGACCATTTATATCAAATTTGCGGGCGGTGTGGATGATTATTTCGAGCAGTATGCCATCAAGGGAAGCAGTGATCATATAGCATCCATGGCTTATTATAAGGATAAGGAAGAGGGTGTGATCGCACTTCAGCTGGATCAGGTGTATGAACTGAAAAACCGGTTCAAAAAGGGAAGCCTTTACCTTGATTTTATTGATCCGCACGATATCTATGATAAAGTCATTGTGGTGGATGCCGGACACGGAAGCCACGCAGCAGGTGCCGTAAAACTTGGAATTTCTGAAAAAAGCCTTAATCTGGCGATCGTGCAGCAGTTGAAAAAACTGTTTGATGAGGATAAACGCAGGATCAGGGTGTACTATACACGTACATCGGATACGAATCCGACGCTGGATCAGAGGGTTCAGCTGGCAAATAAGGCAAATGCAGATCTGTTTATCAGCGTACATAACAATTCGGATGCAACCGGAAACTTTACCAAAGTGAAGGGAACCCAGGTAATGTACAGTGAATCGGATGACGCAAAGCTGTCGAGTAAGAAGCTGGCGGAGATCTGCCTGAAAAATGTCGTGGATACGACGGGCAGTGAGAACCGGGGGCTGCTAAAAGGAGACAGTATCTATATTATCCGCACAAGTAAGGTGCCGGTGGCACTGATTGAGGTAGGATTTATGACAAATTATAAGGAACTGGATCTGCTGAACAGTACAAGTTATCAGAAAAAGGCAGCTGAGGGTATTTATAACGCAATCAATGAAGCATTTCAGGAGGGATATTAAATTGACAGAGATTATTTTTGCAACGGGAAACAAGGATAAAATGCGTGAGATCCGTGAGATTATGGCGGATTGTGATGTACATATTGTATCCATGAAGGAAGCCGGCATCAGGGTGGATATTGTGGAAGATGGAACTACTTTCGAGGAAAATGCAAAGATCAAAGCACGGGCCGTGGCTGCACATACGGATGCGATTGTTCTGGCGGATGATTCCGGACTGGAAATCGATGCACTGAATAAAGAGCCGGGCGTATATTCTGCCCGTTATATGGGAGAGGATACTTCTTACGATGTGAAAAACAAAAATCTGATTGACCGTCTGGATGGCGTACCGAAAGAAAAACGTACCGCACGCTTTGTCTGTGCGATTGCGGCTGTCCTTCCGGATGGAAGGGAACTGGTGACCCGTCAGACGATGGAAGGATATATCGGCTGGGAACCGGAAGGGGAAAACGGCTTTGGGTATGATCCGATTTTTTATCTGGATGAATACGGATGCTCATCGGCAGCGATTTCTCCGGAACAGAAGAATGCGATCAGTCACAGAGGCAAGGCATTGCGTGCGATGAAAGAATTACTGAAAAAAGAAATTTAAAAAAGAAGGAAACATTTTTACCATCTGATCTGTATAGTAAGTAGAACAGCAAAAAAGCTGTGACACACATACGGAAAGGATGGTAATTTATTATGAAAAAGAAACTGGTTGTATGTATATTATGCGGGATGATGGCAATGTCGGCGTTGACCTGTGGTATTGGCAGTGTATTTGCGGCGGAGAGTCCGGAAACACCGGTAATTTCCGCACAGGAGGGAGAGCAGATTCCGAATCCGTGGAAGGAATACACTTCTGTGAAAGATGCAGAAAATGCAGTGGGATTTTCCGTAAAGCTTCCGAAAAAGATCAGTGGTTATACAAAAGATATGATTCAGGCAGTCGACGGATTAGTTCTGCAGGTATTTTACAAAAACGGGGATAAGGAGGTTTTAATCCGTAAGGCACTGGTATCACAGGGAAAAGATATCAGTGGGGATTACAATGTTTATGATGTGACAAAGAAAGTGTCTGTCAAAGGGAAAAAGGGAAAGGTTACGATCAAAGGAACGGAAAAGAAGAAAAATCTTGCGGTGTGGAGTGACGGAACCTATTCCTATTCTTTGTATACAAGTGCAGGAATGAGCCAGAAAGCACTGATCAGACTCGTAAAACAGGTACAATAGGAGTAAAGATATGGTAATTTGTCTGGAACGGACAATTTTCTGGCAGGAGCGGCTGCATGCTGCGGCCGCTGACTGCTGGCGGATATGCAGACAGCATCTGTTGCAGATGGCTGTAAAACAGGAGAAACAGGATGAGAGGGCAGCGGTCAACCAGAAAGCGGAAAAGCTTCTGAAAGATTACGGAAACAGTATTTTGCGGATGGCATATGCTTATTTACATAACATGAGCGATGCAGAGGACATCCTGCAGGAGACTCTGATAAAATATCTGCAGACAGCGCCTGTTCTGGAGAACCCGGCCCATGAGAAGGCATGGCTTCTGAAAGTGGCTGCCAACCTGAGCAAAAACCGGATTGATTACAATCGTATCCGGCAGACCGATGAGCTGGAGGAAACGCTCGTTGCAGAAAAGCGAGAAGATCTGCGTTTTGTGTGGGAGGCAGTACGCGCGCTCCCGGAAAAATAATATTGTTCCGATGCGGCTGGCACGTCGCATTCTTCCGTTTGCTGCATGTGCAGTGATTGTTGTGGCGGGGCTTGTAGTTCCGCAGATCCGGCAGAAAATTCCGCAAAACCCGCAAAAGCCGGGAGAAGAAAAACCGGCGGTAGAGGGCGTATATGCGCCACAGGAGGTAGCATCGGCCGAAAAACTGACGGATGCGGTGGGCTTTCCGGTCAGGGATATTGCTTCGCTGAAAGAAAAAGCAACGGATCGTTCCTATGTGACATATGGGGATGGACTGGCAGAGATCACATATCGCTGGGATTCACAAAGTATCTGTTTCCGGCAGTCACAGGGGCAGGAGGATAATTCCGGTGACTATATGCACTATGCAGAAGAAAAATTGATTGTTGTGGGAAAATATTCTGTCACTTTCAAAGGACAGGAAAAAGGCAGTTATATGCTTGCAACCTGGTCGGATGGCACATATTCTTTCTCTGTATCTGCCACGCAGGCATTGGAAAAAGCCGAGTTTCTGGGGCTTATTGAGGAAATTGAAAAAAATATTTGAAAAATTCAAAAAAGTTGTTGACTTTATTGCCAGGCTATACTATAATCTATCTTGCGTCACGGATGAGACACAAACAACACGGACGCAACAACATAGCCTTCGGGGTGTGGCTCAGCTTGGCTAGAGCGCCTGGTTTGGGACCAGGAGGTCGCAGGTTCGAATCCTGTCACCCCGACTACATGCGGGTGTAGTTCAATGGTAGAACACCAGCCTTCCAAGCTGGATACGTGGGTTCGATTCCCATCACCCGCTTTTGGCAACCCTTGATTTTCAAGGGTTATTTTTTTTGTGTCTTTTGAATATAAAGTAAAAGACACCCATACAATGACTTGTACGAGTGCCTTTCAACCGTAATCAATACGGTTCGCTCTGTACAAGTATACTACTATAAATAAAAAATTATTACAACACTTAAAATATATTTTTTTTGGTATTTTAATGAATATTTTTGCTATATTATTGATTATTTCACTATGCAAAGTCATAAACAAGATTAGTAAATACTACTTATCAAACTTATTATATTCGATATCATCTTTCTGGAGAGAAACAAGTCTGTCGAGGTCAGAAATGTCCCTAATTCCCATCTGACCGCGAATATATTCGAAAGCATGCGGATGTATTTTAGCGCTCAAGCTGTTTAACATAAACTTTAACTCTGATATTAGTTGTTTAAATTCATTTTTGGGAAGATAGTATTTAAAATATACAAATAGATCAAATAACTTTTGATCTAGGTTTCTCGAATAACTTGGACTAAGTAATCGAAAATATTTCTCCAAAATTCTTCCCGGTACTCTATTGGGATCAGTGTGTCTCTGTAAACAATAAACTCTTTCATTGTGTGCACAGGAATTCCGTACTTTTCGCATCCAGTGTAAACTGCCTATCAAAAGTTTGACATTGGGTCGCCCCTGATCATCCTCTATACCATAAAGATGGCACAATGCGTGAGAAACATCCGTTTTCCCACAGTGAATAACATCTATAAATGTGGAAAAATTCACAACTTTTAGCATTATCCATGTCGGAATCTGTTTGTGATTATCCATGTAAAAGCGGACATAATCAAGCTGACTCTTACTAAGTTCATTGTAGGCGTTGGATATAACAGACATTTTTTGTTGCATGGATTTATTAGGATTATAAGCATCTGTATTATACCAAGGTATTTTCCCGTTATCATTACATTCATCAAACTTGTAGGCTGTAAGAGTTCTTGTCTCTTCTTCAATTTGGGTAATGTATCTTAATAAGAACAATCTTAGTTGATCATCAAACTGCTTCACAGCTTGTAATTGACTGATAGATGTACCCGATATGTATATGTGATTACCATTTGGATCCTTTCCGCTTACAAAAGGAGTTTTATAGCCATTTACAATGTTAAAATACCCGGCTCTCACAAGAATCTTTTTATGAGTTGTACCGTTACAGTCAATATTCTTATGATTTCTCAGTTTTTTCATCTGCTGATTGTAGGTAAGAAAAGGTTTGTTATCATCCATGTTGCATGTCCTTTCTGTTGCACCGGTGTAACCTCTTGGCTGGCTTCGTCAGCCATGATTACATAGTGATCAAACCTGTGCATGTAGTCCATAACTGGTCTTGGCAAGTGTCTGTAAGTACAGTATAAACAAGAGAGTAGCTGTATTCAATAAGAAAATCGTTTTATCGAACGTGATATTCCGAAGAGTCGAAATATAGAAGGGGAGACTGTAAGTACGATTAAGCTATTGGCGGTTCTGAGATTGACTCCATCTGAAGATAAGGATGGCAATGAAAAATTTTTTTTCTCAATTGTACAAGCAATGCAAGCAAAAAAAGATTTGACATATATCATAAAGTATGATATTCTGTCAGAGTTGTTAGTGAGTGCTTGAGTGTACTACAAATAGACATGCGCGAGTGGCTCAGCGGTGGAGCACCTCCTTGCCAAGGAGGGGGTCGCGGGTTCGATTCCCGTCTCGCGCTCTAAAAAAGTATCCTGTCGGATACTTTTTTTGTTGCTCTTTTTTTTTTGGGGGGTGCTCCTGTATCCGCCCTGCCTCATGTACCGCCGCCGGCGTTCTTGCTACCTCACTTTTCTGCCGGTTTCCGCTCCGCGCCCTTCTTCTGTCATTTTCCTGCTTTCCAAGGGTACAGATTGCCACTTTCCTTCTCCTGTACCCGGCCGGCGCCTTTTTTACCGCTTCCCACGGGTACAGATGACCACTTTTCCTCTCCTGTACCCGGCCGACGCTTTATTTTCCGCTTCCCACGGGTACAGACGACCTCTTTTCCTCTCCTGTACCCGGTCGGCACCGAGCAGCCCCCAGACGGCGCAGAAATTTGACATATGGTTAAAGCGACTTGGCAGCTCCTACCCCAGTGTTTCTGCAAAAATTCGTTTCAGCGTTTCGGTTGGCATGTCCTGCTTCAAATAAATCTGCAGCATGCCTTTCGGCGTGATCTTATAATCTGCCAATTCCTCTCTATGCAAGATGACTACCCGTGCCTCGATATTGAGATGATCCTTGAAGGGGATCAGTCTGACATAGGCTTCTCCCACACAATAGCTCGGCAGCTTTGCCCATAATACTTCCTGAATTTCTGCCGGAGTGCTTTCCAGAATCATTTGCCTTAAGACCTGAAACAGCTCCGCGATTGCATCCGGATATTTGTCCACATATTCCCTCACCTGTGGGTTCATTTCATTTGTTTTCATTAAAACCTCTCACTCCGCCTTATTAATCATAACGGTCTTTTCCTTCATGGATATTTTCCCCACTTCATATCCGTATTCCGCAAGTTCCTTTTTGTACTTCAGAAAGGAATGGTCTATGGGGATTCCCAGAATATCCTGTATTTGATCAAACGTCAATTTCAGCGTATCCCCACCGTTTTCCTGTATATATTTCCATAAGGGATCATACTTGCCCATTTGTTCTTTCCTCCTCTGAATCCGGCGCACTACTTGGACGCATACAGCGGGTTTGCCTCTCTTGTCCGGCTCCCATATACCCGCTTCAACTCCTCAAATTTTCTCTGCTGAGTTCATCCATATCTCTTTTTCCCAAAAACTCACCCAGAAGATTTATGCTTTTTGCAATCTGTATCTTCACCTGTATGCTCCTTATGTTTCATTATTTTATTCTTTCCTTCGTGTCAGGACAATTCCTGCTATGCCGCCAATCAGAATCACGGGCGCCATTCTGACAAACAAATACTCAAATACATGGAAAGCCGCCCCGAAAACCGCGGTTTCAGGGTCGGTATAATTCCACCTCAGATATGGACTCTTCCATATGACCAGAGCGGCAAAAGTTACAGTTATCATCACACACAGCACGATAAACAGCCAGTGAAGGATTCTTCTTCCCATTTCTTTTCTTTGCGCAAGCTGTAAATTGATCACTTCCAGCTTTTCGGAAATGATTTTCAAATCGTCAGCCTTCTCCTCTGTGATGGTTTGCCCCAGCAGGGTACTTACCGGCGTTTCGAGCACTTCTGAAATGCGGATCAGCATATCCGCATCCGGCACGGACAGCCCCGTTTCCCATTTAGAAATCGTTTGCCTCACCACATTCAGCTTAACGGCAAGTTCCTCCTGTGAAAGCCCTTTTGCTTTTCTGATTACTTTGATGTTTTCATTCAACATGTCGGTCAACGTCCTTTCTTTTCATTGATACTGCAATTATGTAAGGAATGTCCCGTTGCGGCAAGCAACGCATCTTAACAACTGCCCCCTCTGCCACGCCACGGGTACAGAAAGGCAAAAGTGGCCTTCTGTACCCGGCAAAAGCTGAAAATCACGCTCCGGACGGGTACAGCAGAGCAAACCCCGGCTCCTGTACCCGGCAATAGCGAAAAGCATCATAGCAGAAAACACCACAACGGAAAGTGGCGAATGAGTATCACCTATCCCCGCCCATAATACTGCAGCAGCAGCTTGACCACCCTGCTGTAGCTGACCATGCCGTCGCTAACGCCGTTTAGTTTGAGGGAGGTCTCCGTCACACTGTCGGAGACCGCCTCCACCACCTCGGTATCCAGAATCGCCTTACCGTTGATCCGATCCCATTCCTCCTGCTTGACAAAAATGTTGTCGGCGTGAACCTGCGGCAAAATGACGGGCTCCGCAAGATAGCGCTCTCTGTCCTCTCCCACCGCCGCGTAAAAATCGTTGTCCAGATAGTACAGCACACTCAGATAACCGCTGTATTGAAAGAACTTATCCTCGGAGGAAAGGCAGGCAAGAAATCCGATGAAATTCGCCTCATCCTCATAAATATATCCCTTCAGATGCGCAAGCTCATGGCAGAAGGTCGCCGGCTTGTTGGTCAGATACATGACGTCGTTGTAGTTTGCCTCCATGGAAAAAGGAAAATAGTAGCCCTGCATATATTGCTGGCACATGAGGTCGGAGAGCAGAAGCGCCTTGGGGCGGGGATAATAGCCAGAAAGCCCGCCGTAGGTCTCACCCAGAGACTGCATGCAGCGTATCGCCTCCGCTTTCATGTCCCCCTCATAGAGGATGTCGCCGTTCTCCGCCCGATCCATCTCGCCCGCCAGACGGTTGCACTGCTCCACCACCTCATTACGCACGGCAATCAGGTTCTCCAGCGTGTAGGTATCCGTCAATTTTCCGAAATACTTTTCATTGAAAGTAGAGCCATGATAGAGCAGTGTGCAGTTGAGGGTCATAATCAGCAGAACAAAAAGAAATATCCATGCACAGACCCGGTAGAACTGTAAAAGCCCTCCTGTATTGCGATGTCTGCGAAACAATTTCCACAGGCAGACCGGCAGCGAAAGCAGCACTGCCACCACAAGCAGAACCGCCGCCACAAGCATGAGCTCCCCCACTGAAAAAGGAAACAGTGCCATGAATCTGCCGTAGGTATTGACCCAGATGGGAAAAACCTTTGATATGTAAAAATCACAAAAAGGCGTGGATAACCACGCCGTTATGTTGAGCAGGATCACACCCGCCAGTATTGCAATATATAAGTACCTTCTCTTATGTTTCTCTGTTTGTTCCATTTATCCCTTCACCGCTCCGGCCGTCATTCCGCCCACAAGGAATTTCATCAGGCAGAAATACAGAATAACGATGGGCACTGCGATAAACACCGCTCCTGCGGCAAATCTGGAAAACTCCGTATCCCCAAGGCTCATCAGGCCGACCGCCACTGTGTAGAGGTTTTTTTCCTTCAACAGCAGCTTGGGCAGAATAAAATCACTCCACGGGAACGTAAAGCTGGTCAGCGCCGTGTAAACGATAATCGGCATTGACAAGGGCAGGTTGATTTTCCAGAATACCTGAAAATTTGTCGCGCCGTCAATCCGCGCCGCCTCATCTATCGATGATGGTATCGTATCAAAAAATCCCTTCTGCGTCAAATATCCCATAGGTGCCCCGGCACTGTAAATCAGGATAAGTCCCCACATTTTATTGATCAGTCCGAACTGTGTCATAATGATGTAGACCGCGATCATGCCCATAAAGGAGGGGAACATACCCAGTACAAGGGTGGTTTTCATAATCAGCTTTCTTCCCTTGAACTGAAAACGCGACATGGTGTATGCGGTTAAAATTACCAGAAAAGTACCGATCAGGCAGCTCATCACCGCAATGAACAGGGTATTTAAAAACCACTGCGGATAGTTATACATTTCCGTGTCCGTAAACAGCGCCTTGAAGGTATCCATGCTGTACGCACTGGGGAAAAATCCCTCGAAGGAGTAGATCGACCCCGATTTACTGAAAGATGCCAGTATCAGCCACAAACAAGGGAACAGGAAAACGAAGCAGACAACGATCAATATCAGGTATGTAACGACGGTATCCAGTGCCCGGACTGCTTTCATGCTTTTCATCGGAAGGTGTCCTCCTCTCTGTAAGATGAACTTCTTGTGTATATGGTCAGCGAAATCAAGGAAGTAATCAGGAAGATTACCAGACTGATCGTGGCGCCGATATTGTAATAATTGTTGTTGATGGACAGATTATACAGCCAGTTGATCAAAAGATCCGTATCGCTCGCCAAAAAGTAGCCGTCTATATACAGGCTGCCTCGCAGGAAAAAGAAAATACCGAAATTGTTGAAGTTTCCGATAAACTGCGAGATCAACACAGGCGTGGTGGAAAACAATACAAAGGGCAGGGTGATATGCTTGAACCGCTTCCACGCGTTTGCGCCGTCGATCTTTGCCGACTCCATCTGGGTCGTATCCTGATTGGACAAAATTCCGGTTGCCAGCAGCATGATGGAGGGAACGCTGATCCACGCATTGACCAGAAGGCCGATGATCCTCGCCGTCCACTTCGCATCGATGTCCAGAAAACCGATTGCCTTATGCCCCATGCCTGTAATCATCTGGTTAATGGGGCCGCCGTAGGAGAACATGAACTTGAAGCCCAACAACGTGATGAATCCGGGAACCGCATACGCCAACACCGGGAATGCGCGCCAGAACGCTTTCCCCTTGACACATTCCTTGTTGAGCAGCAGGGCAAGCCCCAGTCCGGCAAAATAATTAAGTGCCGTGGAAAGCACTGCCCAGAGCAGGTTCCACACAAGAATCTTGCCGAAGGTCGGCGCAAACCGTGACAGGGTTGCGATCTGCACGAAGTTCTCAAGCCCGACCCAGTCTACCAGCTTCGGCGGCACAATGCTGCCTCCGTAATTGGTGAATGCGATGGCGATCATGAAAATGATCGGCAGGATATTGAACACACAGACGCCCAGAATCGGCAGAAACAAAACCGTCCGGTAAAACTTTTTGTCCAAAAGCTGCTTGAGTTCCTCCGTAAAGCGCGCCGGTCTCCCGCCTCTTTCGCACTTCTTCTGCGTCTCGTAAACATCCTTCACGTTGGACAGATAGCATGCGCTGAGAAACAGCAGCGCGATCACCGATAGAATACCCATCAGCAGCATCACCACGGAATTGTCTCCTGCCACGCCCAGCCAGGTGTTTGCCTCGGTGGTGCCAAGCGTGAACAGCCCCACCAGATCAGCGCCGCCGCGGTACACAAAATATGCAATTCCAAGCAAAAGCACTGCCAGGTAGAGGAGACCTTTGCCGATCTGTCCGTACATAAGCTGTCCCAGACCCATCAGGCACATGCTTGCCTTCACCCGGGCGCCGCCGTCCTTGAAATATATTGCAATACTTCGATCAAACCATTTTTTCATTCTGTTTGCTTCATTCTCTTTCATGGAATCCCTCTTCCCTGACCGCTTTTCCCGTACCGGTAACTAATTGCCCGCCAACGTGTGCACCGCGTCATAGATCTGTTCGTCCACTGCAGCAAGTCCCTTCTTGATTTCCTCCAGAGAGGTATACTTCTTTTCTCCATCCTCGCGGAAGGCGTCCTTTGCAAGATCCTGGAAGAAGGTCTGCGCCGGCGTCCAGATCTGCTCCACCGCACGGATGGAGGGCATAACCACAATGTTTCCCGCATCCAGATTCCTATAGATGATCTCGGAGGTTCCTCCCACTGCTGCCGCTGCGTCGCTTCTTGCGGGGACAATACCTAACAGCTTGTTTCGTCTCATCACCATATCATAGCTTGCCGCAAATTCCACAAATGCCAGGCAGGCGTTGGGAGCCTTCGTGTACGCGCTGATCGCATAGCCGTTCACACCGCCCATTGCCTTTAACGGGATCAGCTCCGGATTCTCCTCCGTCAGATCACCGCTTGCGGGAAGCTTCGGCACATCCGCCATCACAAGATTCTCCTCCGCAAGGGTCTGCGCCTCGTCCGCGTCCATGCCCTGTGCCTTGTATGCCAGCACCAGTTCCTTTAAGTAGAGCGTGTATACATCGGGTGTGGTCATGGTGGCAAAGTAAGTGCCGTCCGCCATCTTGCTGGGCGCATTCACCGTAATGGAATCGTCAATACATCCGTCATACATCAGCCCCGCCTGCTGCAGCAGCACGTTGGCGCCGATCTCGGCATCGCCTGCCGCAAATCCTACATCATCCGCATTGGTGTTGTGGTCGCCAAACACATAGCCGCCGTAGGAAAACAGGAACCCGGAAGAGAAATACACATCATACAGGGAACGTACATATCCGTATTTTCCCTCTCCCCTCTCCACAATTTCCTTGGAGTAGCGGTACATATCGTTCCAGTTCTCCGTCATGTCGGGAATCTTGTTGCCGTCCTTATCCCAGGTGGTCTCCCAGTCCTCGGGAAGCAGGTCTTTTCTGTAAAAGAGCATGGAGGACTGCACATTTACGGGAACGCCCATATAATAGGTCGCACCGTCAATATCCGCCTTGTATGCGCTCCACGCGTTTTCCGGGATCTGGGAAAAGCACTCCAGCTTCTCCGCCGGAATGGGATAGATATGCTTTCCCTCCACATATTTCATCAGAATATCATTTGCCTGATAAAGAACATCGGGGCCGTACCCATAAGGGCCGTCGTCTGCAAGATTGCTGTACTGATCCATATTTGCATCCACGGCTACAATGCCGTACTCCGCATACTTCTCGTTGAAGGCATCGATCAGCTCCTGAAAATACCCCTGTTCAATGGCAGTGTCATTCTCCAGCACCCGGATCGTCACGTCCCGCTCCAGCTCCCCGCTGTAAATCATGCTCAGATCCGCTGCCGCCGCACCGCCCGACGCATTCTGCTCCTTCTCTCCGCAGCCTGCGAGAATTCCCGCACACAGTGCAGTTGTCAGCAGTAAACAGCCTGTTCTTTTTCCGTTTCTTTTCATTTCTGTTCTCCCTTCCGGACTTCGATCAAAAATCCATCTGTCCCAAGCGATCCGCCGTCATACCGGCTTTCCATAAGCAGCGTCCCTTCCGTCTGTACGGAAACAGGACTGCCCGATTGATTTGCCACAAAAAGAATTTTCTTGCCCCCGTCAGACCTTTGCAGTATGAAGAGATCTCCCTCTGCAAAAATCCGGATTTCTCCGTGCGTCACCGTCAGATCCCGCCGCAGCGCAAGCACCTTTTTTACGGACTCCATAAATTCCTTATCCCAGTGCTCCTGCTGCCAGTCAAAGCAGCGCCTGTTGTCCGGGTCATATCCCCCCTCCATCAGAATCTCCGTTCCGTAATAAATACAGGGAGCGCCCACGAACATGCACATAACCGCCACAGCAGATAATAATTTGTACGGATTCTTTTCCACACAGGTAAAAAAGCGGTCCGTGTCATGGGAATCCAGCAGGTTCAGCATCATGTGATTGACCTGCCATGTGTTGCGCATGAGCAGCTCACTCAGCTTCTGCGCAAATTGTCCCGCCGTAAATGTGCCGTTCGCATAATAGTCCAGACACGCCTTTGTAAAGGCATAATTCATAATACCATCATACTGGTCGCCATGCAAAAAGGTATTGGCATCGTGCCAGTTTTCGCCGATGATAACACTGTCGGGCTTTACTTCCTTGACCTCCTTGCGGAACATCCTCCAGAAGTCATGGGATACCTCGTCCGATACGTCCAGCCGCCAGCCGTCTATGTCGTACTTGCGAATCCATGAGGTAGCGATATTGATCAAGAACTCCTGAAGCTGCGGATTGGAGGTATTGAATTTCGGCATATAATCACAGAACGCAAATACTTCATAATTGAGCGGATCCTTGACCGGCATATCCCCTCTGATCATAAACCAGTCAAAATACTGTGATTTACTGCCTTTTTTCTTCACATCCTGAAATTGCGGCAAAAACTCGCTGCAATGATTGAACACAGCATCCAGAACAATGCGCATCCCACGCGCATGTGCCTCCTTCACCAGACGGTCAAAATCGGCGTTGCTGCCAAACTGCTCATCTATGACATGATAGTCGGAAATGTCATATTTATGGTTGGAAACCGACCGGAATATGGGCGTCAGGTAGAGCGTGTTCACGCCGAGATCACAAAGATAATCCAGCTTCGCCGTAATTCCAGGAATGTCCCCCCCCGCAAAGCTCTTCGGCGTAGGCTTATCTCCCCACTCCATGTTGATGTAGCTGTCGTCCTTCCGCTTTTTCCCCCTGAAAAAACGCTCCACAAAAATCTCATAAAAGACCGCGTTCCGCATCCACGGCACTTCCCTGTGTACGTCCGCCGCATTGATATACGGCATCTGGAAAAAGTTGAAGTATGCTACGGAAAAATCATATTCCTCCGTCAATCCATCCTCAGAATAATACAGACCGCAGCCGTTCTCCCATATGCGGAAGATATATGAAAACCGTACATCGGAGAGCTCCAGCCTTGTCTCATACCACGCATAAGCTCTGTCCTCATATTTTTTCTCCATAAGGAGCTTGTTCTGCTGTTGCTGGATTCTGTATTTGGATTCGTAGATCAGTTCAATCTTTTCGATCGCATCGCGTTTATCCAGTCTGAGTCTGAGCACCAGCGTCCGTTCATCCAGAGGGAAGCAGTATTTGGAATCCGGTATGTGCAAAATCCCCTGTCTATTCATGGTGTTTTCCTTCCTTGTCTATTTTTCTGAGTGGCGCATTGACAAAACAGTGGCATAGAGTATATAAATAAGCTATGAGCAAAAAATATACCATCCGAGATATCGCAAAACAGGCCGGCGTATCTGTCGCCACGGTCTCATATGTCATTAACAACCGCGAGGATCAGCGTATCAGCGAGGAGACCAAAAAGAAGGTTCGTCAGATCATCAACCTGTTGGACTATACTCCCAACTCCTCCGCGAAGTCGCTTGCAACAAGCAAAACCTACACGGTTGCCCTTTATCTCGTGCCGGAAACTTCTCTGTGCAAGCGTTCCGAGCAGCTGCTCGTGGTGGAAACCCTTGCATCTGTGTTAAAACGACACGGGTATCATCTTTTGGTGGAGGACTGCGCCTGTCAAAATCAGATCGACTATGCCGACGCCATTCTCTGCTACGATACCACCACGGATTTCTTCTGCGAGATTGGTGACAAAAACCTGAAGCCCCTGATTGCCATCGATGTGCTGATTGACGCACCCTTGCAGATCTTCTTTCAGGTATGTACGGATTACGCCCGCATCAAAGAGCAGGCCGATGCTCACTTCGGAAACACACCCTATACCTACCTCTGCCTCACGCCCAACAATCTGGATCTGCGTGCGCTGGCAGAAAAGACCTTTCCCCGGATCTGTTTCGTGGATGACACATCTGTCAGTATTGACGGAGCCTGTGTGTATTCACAGGACTGTCTGCGCTCTGTGGCACCTTCGGGATCTCTTTATCTCCCCTATGACATGCAGTCGAAAATGGAGCAGGTTTTCTCCTGTATGGAGCTCGCCCTGAACCGCATTCCCGACTGCACGCACATTGTTTATGTCTGATTCTTTCTACTGCATGGAAACCGTTAATTCGGAAGTCTCCGGATTGTAGGTGAACACATAGGTGCCGGATGACTTTGCAATGATATTTGCGCTTTCGGTTCCGTCAACATATCCCAGAGAAGCATCGTCCTTGATGTTGGTGTAACGCACATACTCCGTTCCTACGGAGCTGTTGCCTTCCTCATCCGTCACCAGAGTGGTGAGCAGGAACTCATCTCCCTCTTCCAGATCGATGGTCAGCGTATGGATACCGTTCTCCTCAGTGAACTTATACATATCGTCATATTTGTCTTCCCAGCCCGTCACGATTGCACCCTTGATGTAATAGGTCACAACAAAATCTGCTGCCGCTTCCTTCATTTCACCATTGTAGGTAAAGGTAATCGTGTCAAAAGGATTGGAGCTGAAAGAATCGCTCTCGTACACATCCGCACCCGGATAAGTGGTAAGTGTCAGGGTATAGTTACCGGAAACCAGACACTTGATGTTGGACTTGATATTGGAATCGGAAAGACCACCGGATACGCTGAAATAGGAAACGCCATCCTGATCGGTCGTCTCAAGATATCCGCCGCCCTTCTGATTGCTCCATGAGGAATCCAGTGCAAACTGAAATTCATCGCCCTCGCACAGATCCAGCGTAATGGTATAAACATTTGCATCCGGATCCTTGGTCAGATAGTGCTCATCATTGATTACATTTCCCCAGTTGGAAGCTGCCAGCAGAGCACTGGTTCCGTTACCTACAATGGCATAGGATCTGGTGTCCGCCACATTTTCCATGAAACCTGCGAAAATATCGGTGTCTGCCGTAATCGGTTGTGTGAAATCAAACTCATGTGCAAGGGAAGGAGTTCCGAACCAGCCCATAAAAATCTGATTGTCCTTTTCCGGTGTGTATTCCGTTGCAAGTTCGCCGCTCTTTACCTCCTCCGTAGACAAAACCGTGGTTCCGTCCGTATCATAGAAGGTAACCTTGCAGGTTGCCTCGCTGCTCTGTGACTCTGTGGATGTACTTTCCGTTCCTGTGCCGCTGCCGCTTGTTCCGGCTGCATTCCCGCATCCGAATAAGGTAAGGGAACACAATACTGTAACCGCCATTAAAACTCTTGCTGCTTTTCTCTTTTTCATACTTTCCTCCGTTTCTGCACTCTAGTTGCTTAACTGGTTAAGCTTGCGAGTAAAAAAATAATGTGTTGCTTAACTGGTTAAGCATATTGTAATATTTAAGTCCGCCTCTGTCAATTTCTTAAATTAACAAAAGTGGACTTTCAATTTTGGTAAATATCTACAAATTATGTTTGGCAGTTCTACTGGATCTCCCGGATCATACAGTACTGCTTCAGGTTAAAATGTTTTTCCAGCACACCAAACAGTTTAAATCCGAACTGCTGATAAAACGCCACATTCTTCGGATTATGCGTCTCCAATGAGATCATCAGCCTGTTTTCATCGGCAAAGCGGATCGCCTCCTCCACCAGCTTAGCGGCGATTCCGTGATGCTGCGCCTTGGGATCCACCGCCAGATAAATAATGTGAAGCCTTTTGTTCTGGTGAAGCTGATCCGTCCAATGGGAGTTCAGGTAGTCCCTGCCCAGCGCAAAGTTAAAAAAGGTCTTTAAGGAGGGATCCTCCTTGATCAGATACCCGTCCGTCCGAAGCTGTGCCTGCACCTCCGATGCATAGTAATGAATAAAATTGTACGGCTCGGACTCATCCGATACCACCAAAATTCCCTGCAATTTTTCACTGTCCGCAAAAATTTCGCAGGTTTCATAAAACTCTGTCATATCGCAGGCAAACAGCTCCGGCATAAGCCGTTTTCTTACATTCTCGTCCGGTATCAGCTCACAATACAACGGATCCGCTGCAAAACATTCCGTCAAAAGCCCTTCCAGCCTAGGCAATTCCTCTTTCTGTACCCTATACAATATATCGCTTTCCATCATTCTTTTCCTTCCGAAATTTTTTCACCCTGCACACAACGTAAGACATTCTTCCAAGGAGCTTTCCATGCAGCGGACAGCCTCCCTCAGCTCGCCGATCCGCCGCCGGTAAAGCTGTTTCTGATTGGCGACAGCCTGATCCAGAAAGGCGATTTCTCCCGCATATCCGGCTCCCGCATCAGCCCCGGTTTCCTTATTCCGCAGAAGGCTTTTCACGATGCCGAACAGGTTTACATAACCTTCAATTCGCCCATACCCCCATTTCAGTCTGTCCTTGGGCTGCTCCAGCACATAGGAGGTAAAATGCCTGTATACCTCCTCCTCAAACATAAAGGCATACCGGTTATTGTCCACCTCATATATTTTGCGCAGTGCCGCGGAGACATTGCCCCGGCGCAGGCTGTCAGCCGCCCCGGTCAGCAGGTCAAGGCTCTGCTGCAAGACGGCATGGGGAAACAGCACGTTGCCGTACCAGTCGATCCGCACAAACTCGTCCTGCACCTTGGCAAACAGCGCCAGAAGTTTCTGTTCCAAAAGAGCTGTTTGTTCAGCATCTGCGGTTTGTCCTGCGTTTATGATCTGCTCCGCGCTCCGGCAGTTGCAGCGCTCCACCGCCGCGTATACCTTTTCCGCAGTCTCCGCAGCCCGGGTCAGTTCTTCCTGCAGACCCGCTCCGTCCGCACCGAGTTCCTCACACCATTCCAAATCCAGTGCCTCTTTTGCCTTTTCAAAGACCCTCGCAAAGTTGAGCGGCACGATCTTCGTGCGATCAATGGCAAGTAAGAGCAGACCGAAAAGCTCATGGTGCATCCGATAGACGTCCTTGTCGTAGAAATTGTCATTGTCAAACTGCGAATGGTAGTGGGTCTCCATAAAGCTGCCCCCGGTAAAATCATTTACCATGGAGGGGATTCCCGCAATGGCAATGGAAAAATCATCCGACCATGTCTCAATGGGCGCCGTCACCCGCGTCTCCTCCGGGTAGCCTTGGGTCAGCTCCGGCAATTCCTCCAGAAAATGCTCCAGAAAATCCACATATTCATAGGTGCTGCGGATGCGCGCCCGGGTGCCGTGCGCCAGCGCAGGCAGTTCAAAGTTTAAGTCGGCAATGACCTTTCCCCGCCACTCGGGATGCACGGTAAACACCTGCTCGTAGGCTCCCGTAGACCAGTCAAACTGCGAATCCGCAACGCCCCATTCCTCCGCCGCCATAGCGCAGAACAGAATGGTATTCTGCGGCTGCCAGCCCGTTTCGATCATTGCCTTGCCTATGCCGAGCATCATGGAAATCGCCGTATTATCATCCTGAAATCCGTCAAAATAGGAATCATAGTGTGCGGAGAGCATGATCTTCCGTTCGGGATTTTTTCCCGTGATCTCCCCTATGATGTTGTAGGTGGTTTTGTCGCGCTCCACGCGGGTATCCGCGTCAAAAACTACCTTAATCTCTCCTCGGGAAGCCAATACACGCTTCAGCTCCTCCGCGTCCTTCTGAGACACAGAAAATGCCGCCGCCTCGGGAGGGCCTGCTATGTCCTGGGCATTCAGCGCCGCTTTGTCCACTTCTCCGTACCCGCCGGTCTGTGCGGCAAGCACGGCGGCTGCTCCCTTCAAATGTGCCTGATATACCGGATAGTTGATCCACCACTCATCACGCTGGTTGATGTCAACCAGCACAAGCTTTCCCGTGACATCAAGCTCCCGGTAATGCTGTTCCGTTCCTTTTCCTGCATAAACCAGACTGTATTCCTTCGGCCCGTCCGTGACCATGGTGGTCTGATAAGCGCCTAGCTGCAAGGTCTTGCGGATGCCGTTTTCATCCTCATAGCAAAGCTCCGCCTTTTTAAACTCCCACGCATCTACCTGTATGGCATCCTTCCATACCTTGGAAAAGCCCAGCCTGCGCATTTCCGCCGCCAGCATGTCCCCGGTGGCAATCTCCGCCGCCGATCCGGCTGTCCTGTATCCCAGCACAGGGTTGGTGCGGTGTTCCTCCATCCGCTTTGCCAGCCGATAGGAATATTCCGTGTCCAGTCCTTCCAGATACTTCTCTGCAATGCGATCCACAATCATCATCTCCTATACAGAGGCATTGTAGCACACTTGCCTGCAATTTACTACATGCAGAAAGCAATTTATTCCATTGCGGAATCCACCGGGCTGCACCATAATACAGATGATTTCACCTGAAAGGACGCAAAAAACATGACAAAGCATAACCCTTATAAAAGAACCCTTACCGCCTGCTTCATCGGCTATGTCGTGCAGGCCATTGTGAATAACTTTGCACCTCTTTTGTTTCTGACTTTCCAGAGCACCTACGGGATCCCTCTTTCCCGTATCACGCTGCTTGTCACCATCAATTTCAGCCTGCAGCTTCTGATCGACCTGCTCTCCGCCGGTTTCATCGACAAGATCGGATACCGGGCAAGTGTTGTTCTTGCCCATATTTTTTCCGCAGCCGGGCTGATCCTGATGACGGTTTTACCGGGGCTTCTGCCGGATGCTTTCGTGGGACTTCTGATTTCCGTCCTTGTCTATGCCCTCGGCGGCGGTCTGTTGGAGGTGCTGGTGAGCCCCATCGTGGAGGCTTGCCCTACAGACAACAAAGAAAAGGCGATGAGTCTCCTTCACTCCTTTTACTGCTGGGGACATGTGGGTGTGGTTCTTCTGTCCACCCTCTTTTTTGCTGTCTTTGGAATTGAAAACTGGAAAATACTTGCGCTCCTCTGGGCGCTTGTTCCCCTCTGTAATTTGCTTTTGTTTGCGACCGCGCCGATCTGCACACTGAATGAGGAGGGGGAAAAAGGCATGTCCCTCTCCGGGCTGCTCACCTCAAAAATATTCTGGATCCTTATGCTGCTCATGGTTTGCTCCGGCGCCTGCGAGCAGGCTGTGAGCCAGTGGGCGTCCACCTTCGCGGAAAAAGGACTCGGCATCAGCAAGACCGCCGGCGATCTGGCAGGTCCCATGATGTTTGCCCTTCTCATGGGCACTTCCCGTCTTCTGTACGGAAAATGGGGAGAAAAGATGAATCTGCAGAAGTGCATGGCGTACAGCGGTATTCTCTGTGCTGTCTCCTATCTGCTCATCTCGCTCTCCCCAAGCCCGGTTCTCAGTCTGATCGGCTGTGGTATCTGCGGTTTTTCGGTTGGTATTTTATGGCCCGGCACCTTCAGTATGGCTGCGAAGCAGCTTCGGAGCGGCGGCACTGTTTTATTCGCGCTGCTCGCCCTTGCAGGTGACTTGGGGTGCACCGGAGGCCCCACTTACGTCGGTCTCATATCCGGCGCCTTTGGTGACGATCTGAAAGCGGGCATCCTTGCCGCGCTGATCTTCCCGGCGCTCCTTCTGGTCGGTTTGCCGCTGTGCCGCGCCAAAACCCCATCCGTTCCGGATTGATCTTACTTATTTTTTATAACCGGTACCGCCGCATACGGTACACTTTTTGTCTCCGTGACACAGGATGCAATCGTCGGAAATAACGCCCTTCCCCTTGCAGATCGTACAGGGCTTTCCGTGTGTTCCGCCGCAAAGCTCACATGTGATCTTGCCGCTTCCGCCGCAGTATTTGCAGGTACTGCCGTCGGTTGCATCCGTGCCGCTTCCCTTGCATCCGGGGCACTTCTGCTTTCCGCTTGCATCACAGTTGCCGCAGGTTTCCACCAGCGTACCGCCGCAGCGCTTACAGGGAAGCGTACCTCCGCCACATTCTGCGCAGATTCCGGTACCGCCGCAGGCAGAACACGGTTCGGCATCCTGATTCCCGGCAGCTCCATTCTCCCCTGTCGTGTCATTCTCTCCAGCGGAGCCGTTTTCTCCGGTCGTGCCGTTCTCCCCGGTCGCGTTCTCTCCGCCGCCGTTCTCCGGCTTCTCTTCCCCTGTTTCCCCTGTGGTATTCCGGTTGTCGTCCTGATTCTGACCGTCGCCTATGTCTTTCGCCTGTACCGCAACCTCACGCTCCGGCTCTCCCGCAACAGAAATAGCAAGTGTCGCACCCACTTCCTTCTGTGCAACTGCCTCCTGCACGGAGGTTTCGATCTGTGCCGCCATCTCCGCTACGGAGACCATCTCATCGCTCTCCGCCACATCCACGGATACGGTCTTGCCCTCAGTCAGATATCCCTCATCCACGGCAGTCTCCACGATCACCTTCAAAGCGGCATCAAAGCGCACACCCTGCATGTCGATGCCGGCATAAGCATTTTTCGCATCGTCATTGAGATATTCCACAAACACCACATTCTGATCCGCATCCAGATAGAGCGCCAGATCCGGGTTGATGGTAACATGCAGCTTTGCCACATAGGAGAGATCCTCCGGCACCGTATTTTCCTCCGGTTCCACAACGTTTCCCGCGCTGCTCTCCGTCATTTGCTCTGTCGATGTGTTTCCGGCATCCGTATTCTCCGCCTTCTGTTTTCCGCAGCCTACGGCAAGCACCATGATCATCAACAGCATAATCCACACTTTTTTCATAATAACCTCCATTTCCGGATAACCTAAGTCTTTTGTACCATAAACGCCCTGTTTATATAAGTATACATGTGTTTCAATCCGACAATTTTGGCAGATTCCATCCATAATAAAACTGAATCAGGCCGATTCTGGATTTTGTGCCCGTCTTTTCGTTCAGACTGCCGATATGACGATAAAGAGCCGCTCTTGAAATATAAAGCTGCTCCGCAATGTCCTGAATGTTTTCATCGGAGGACAGCAAAATCTTCAGAACCTCCTGCTCCCTCTCCGTCAGGGAATAATATCTGCAGAATCCCGAAAACTTCTGATCCGCATCCTTGTCTGAATCGTCGTGTTCCTCCGTTCTACTCTGCCCCGCAATCAGGGCGGAATAGAAGAACACCACAATGCTGATCAGCACAAACAGCAATATGACAGTGATGATCACGGAAAGCGTGCCGCGGGAGGTAAACAGCACCGTATCACACACGCCGATGATCGCGGCACAGAAATTGTTCACGCCGCGCCCTAAGCCTGCCCACAGCTCCGGCAAGCCGGTGTGGTAGGAAAGTTCCATAAACGCTACGGCAAAAAACACGGCGAAAAACCCGGCAGACAGGTAGAACACCACAAGTCCCACAAGGAACGGCCCGCCAAAAGCAATCACCGCCACACATACCGTGGACAACAAAGTAATGCAGTACATCATGATGTGCATATAGCGCCGCTCTCTGATGTCAAAAAGAAATCCCGCTCCCAGACCGCTGAGCGCCAGCAAAAGTCTGGGCCACTGTCCAATATCCACACTGCCCAAGGCATGTACCAGTGTAACTGCATTATCCAGAGAGGCAAACACAAAGGACATGAACACCACCATAACCACCAGTGCGATGCCTGCATGGACAGGGGAATAGGAATTGACCCTTGACTGCCGCACGGAGAACACATTTTTTTCTTTCAACAGATAGGTGAAAACAAACAGCGCCACCAATGCAACCGCCAGCACACATGCCTCCGCTCCACTTTTGCGGATCAGATTATGATTCAGAAACTGCAGCAGTACACCACATGCATAGGCCATTCCCACCATTGCCGCGGGATGCACGCTCCTTGCCAGCGCGCCCGCCGCCATATAGTGAACCTTGCTGCCCATGATGCCAAGCAAAATAAACAGTACACAGCCGGAAGCCATAATGGACGCATAGGATTCGTGCCGCACGATCAGAAACAGGCTTCCGACGCAGATCATAATCGACACAACTGTCACAATTCTTTTCAACCTGTTCTTGAGGAATCTGTTCAACAGAGGATACAGAAGAAAACCCGCCACGCTGATTCCCAAAATGCAGCTCTGTGCAAACACGACCCCTGCGGAATCCGTCACATACATCATCATCCCGTCAAACAGGTATTCACTTCCAAGGAACACAAAATGAAAAAGTGCCAATGCGGCTATTATTTCCACAATTTTTCTGTTTTGCAGTTCTTTTCTCATAGTCTGTCTACCTGCCTCTGCTGTTTTTCCCCCGCCATTTGTTTCATTATATTACACGGCAATTCCTTTTCCAACATATTTCTTTGTCATTTGCCGCCGGGCATGTTCGGGACTTACACCCATTACAAAAAGAGACCGGTGCTTTCCGCAATCCGGTCTCTTCAAAATACCGCTTAAATTTTGAATCTGGACATCGCCTTTTCCAATTCTCTGGTCTGGCTCTGCAAATGCTCCGCATCCCTGGTCAGTCCCTTCAGGAAGCCGACCTGTTCGCTGATGCTTGCCGTCACTTCCGTGGTCGCCGCACTTGCACTCTCGGACGCCTGAGAAACCGCCTGAATCTTGAGCAGAACCTCGTCCTTATCCGCAACCAGCTCCGTCATGCCGCCCGTGATTGCCTGCAAATTAGAGACAAGGGACTGCACCGTCTCATTGATCTCATGGAATACAGCTACCGTCTCTTCCAGAGCCTTCATCTGGTAATCCACATTCTGCTCTGTCTGTCCTGCGGACTCTGCCGCCGTCTTCGTAGCCTCCTCAATGGAAGCAACGATCTGGGTAATCTCATTACCTGCGGACATGGACTGGGCAGCCAGCTTACCGATTGACTGTGCAACTACCGCAAATCCTCTTCCGCTCTCGCCCGCTCTTGCCGCTTCAATGCTAGCGTTCAGGGACAACAGGTTGGTCTCCTCCGCTATGTCATTGATGGTCTCTATAATTCTGGCGATCGCCGTGCTCTGTTCACTTACGTTTTCCACATGGTCAACCAGTTCCCGTGTGATCGTGCCGGTTGCCGTAGCAGTCCGTTTCAGTTCGTCCACCATGGTGGTTCCGCGTTCAATGCTTCCTATGGTGCTCTGCATCATGCTTCCCATGGAATCCACCGTCTCGTTCATCCGGTTGATCTTGTCGCCGAACGCCGCCATCATCTGATAGCCGTCGCCCGCATCATGCGCCTGACTGACTACATCTGCCTCCACATTGCTCAGCGCAATGTTTACTTCCTCCATGGAGGAAAGAATCTGGGAGGTTGTATCTGCCACCTGCTCCGCCGAGGTATCTACATCCCCGCCGAATTTCTGAACCTGCTGTAAAAGCTCTTTCACACCGCCCAGCATCTTACCGATGCTGCTGGACACCAGTCCGAACTCATCCCGGCGCTTCTTGGTAGGAATCTGAACAAGCAGATCACCCTCGCTCGCCACCTTCATACACTTGGAGATCGTACCCAAGGTTCTGCGGATGTCGTTGGATAACAAAATGCCGATAAAAATTGCTATGGCAGACGCCAACAGTACAAATATGATGGTCGTCCTTTTCAGACCGGCTGCCTCATCCAGAATACTGGACTGGGGAATCAGTGCACAGACCGTTATCTGTGTTTCCCCGACAGGTGAAGCCAGAAGCAGATACTTCTTGCCGTTCATCGTGACATAGCGGGATACACTCTCCGCGTCTCCTTCCGGTGTCAGATCAATGCCCTCATACAATACGTCCTCATTCACTTCGCCGCCAACGATATTGATCTCACGCCCGTCAGCCGTCACAAGGGACGCATAGCTTCCGGTACCGAAATCCATCTTGCCCAGTACCTCGGAGATCGTGTCCATGCGGATATCAATGGCAATAAAACCTTTTCCGGTGACAAAGCGCTTCACATAGCTCAGGGAATAATCCGCCGTCGTAATCTCTGTCATTTCGTCTATGTAGGGATGTGTACCCATCCAGACACTCTTCACGGTAGAATCCTCGAAGACAGCGCCCTCCCGTTTCTGGAAGTCGTCGTATGCCGTATCGGGAAAAGCCACCTTCATGGGCGCATCCTTCGTCGTGGAGGATACGGAGCGTCCAAGCAGGGCAAACTCATGCACATTCGCCGTGTACTTTGTGGAGGAGGTCTGCTTCAGGATCGCATCCTTCATTTCATTGTAGGAGGATGCTTCCTTTGTCTTGTCCTTGCTGTTGGCATTCACACCGAAGTAATTTTTTACCTGATCCGAGGTCAACAGCTCCGCCGTTCCACTCTCCACGGTCTGGGTCAGCAGCTTCATATACTCCGCAACGGAAGCCACCGTACTTCCGGCAGACTGCTCGTACTTTTCCATGGTTGACCGGGACGCCGTCTGATAAGAAAACATACCGAGCCCGATCATCATAATTATGGGAACCAGAAAAGCTCCCAGAAGCTTCACAAAAATATTAACCTTTTTCATTTGCAGACCCCCGATAAAGTCGTCAGAACAATGGTTTCCAAGTACTCTTATTATATGACAAAAGCCACTTTCTGTCCATTGATTTCCGCCGTTTTGCGCAACTTTTTTGCAATGTTTTTTGCCCATTTTTCCACTTTTTGGGGGGGATTTTTTGCTTAAATTTAAGCATTCTTGCCGAGGAGTGCGATCCCTTCTATTATTTCAGAGCCTTGCCGTCCTCAAACGCCTTCCCGACCGTCTTCCCCAGTGCAATATAGGTGTTGTTGATAGGGTCGTAGGTAATGGGTTTCAGTTTTGCGGGGTCAATTTTTCCGTTGGTCAGCACGCTTTCCTCTGCGGACACATTCACGATCTCTCCGACCAGAATGCCGTTTTCAAAGCTTTTCACCTTGCATTCCAGTGTCATGGGCAGTTCATCGATCAGAGGTGCATTCACGTACTGGCTCTTTGTTGCATGGAAGCCTGCCTTTGCAAACTTGTCCGGTACCCTGCCTGCGGACTCGATTCCCACATAATCTCCGGCAACAACGGTGTCCTCCGTGGCGAAACTTACGGTAAAGGCTCCTGTTTTTGCGAGGTTTTCCGTTGTCTTGTGGTTGGACATGCTGATGGAAATCTCATTCATATCCGTGATGCATCCCCATGCGGCGTTCATCGCATCGGGCACACCGTTCTCGTCATAGGTTCCCACGATCAGCACCGGCATGGGGTACACATAAGGTTTTACTCCAAAATTCACTCTGCTCATCTCCTGCATCCTCCTTTTAATATCACCTTTTTTCCTATTAGTATGACACAATAAGCTGCATCTTGAATCTCTCTTCTCCGTAAACGGCATGGGGAATGTCCTTTGGCATAATAAGGGTTTCTCACATCACCTTTCGTATCAATCAACCCTGTATGTGCTGCCCATAAACATCTTACATAATTGAATTTTCATACTTCTGCAACTCATGGTATATACCTTCAACAATGACTTTACTGCCATCTTCTCCAATGTTTCAATCACATCATCAAAATCATCCATGATACTTTCTATTGCCTGAGGATTTCTTAGCACATCAGAAATATACGAAAGAATACTGTCGTACTGTTTCTCCGCCAATTCTGAGAGTTCAACATCAAACTGCATACTTCTCCCTCATGTTCTTGGATACCGCCTTCGCCGGTTTAGTTGCCCCCATATCGCTCTTCCTGATTGATTCAGAAAGTTCCTCTGCCAGTTCGGCTTCATTCAGTTTTTTCAGTCCGCTCGTTTTCGGTTTCTCGGACAATCTGTTTACGAGCGTGATTACCATATTGTAATCCTCTGCCGACAAGTTTTCGATTTTGGCTGTCAGCTCTGCTATACTCATATGAAAGTCAGCTCCTTTCAATGTTTCCTTGTCTACATTATACTTCCCATATGCATGAAAAGCTATCACATTTTTTGTTGTCTTGTCCTTGCCGCATCCGGAATATCCCTGCCCCCGCGCGGTTACTTTGCAAGCAGCGAATAGACATAGGTGTCCTTCCAGATCGGCTTGCCCTGCCCATCCGTCCAAAAATACACGTTTTGTCTGAAATGCGCCTCGCGCACAAAGCCAAGTCTCTCCAAAAGCTTCCACGAAGCCGTATTCATAGGGTCACATTCGGCATAGATCCGATGCGTCCCGGTGGAAAGTGCAGCCTGTATCACCGCCGCGCAGGCTTCTGCGGCAAACCCTTTTCCCCAGTAATTTCTGTTTAGCACATATCCCAGTTCTTTGCTCTCAAAATCCCTGTTTCCGAGATACACATTGCCGATCATCCTGCCCGTTGCCTTTTCCTCAATGGCAAGCATTTCCTCCGTGGACATATGCCACGCAAGATTATCCCTGACTTCGTCTTCCGACATAGGCTTGTACGGTTCAAAGGCAACCACCTGCGCATCCGAAAGATAGGCAAATAAGTCCTCAAAATCCGTTTCCTTGTACTTTCTCAAGATCAATCTCTCTGTCTCAAGCTGCATAGCTTCCCCCATTTCATTTTCATTCAAAGCAACCGGATCAGCGTTTTTTCAGTATCAAATGGTGAAAGAATGCAATCCTCCTGAAAGCGTCCATTTCCGCCACACGCATTTCAAGCTGCATCATTCTTTTCTGCCAGTCCTCATCACCGTGTTTTTCCTGATTTTGTTGGAGATCCCAAAACGTTCTTATCCCGTATACCTTTTCAATGCACAGGGTCGGCTCCCATCCGGGGATGTCCTCGTCCTCGTAATAGCGGATTGCACCGAATTTTGACGCCATGCTGTCTTTTCCGTCCAGCAGTTCGTTCGCCTTGTCCACATCATCCAGCAAGACAGCTGTCTGCATCACCCTTCCGTATCGGTTATGCTTCATAACGGACAGCTCTCCACCCGGTTTCAGCACTCTTGCGAGCTCTCTGATCACGGCTTCCTTATCGTCAATATATTCCAGCACATTATGGCAGATCACCCGGTCAAAGCAGCCGTCCGGGAACTGCCTGAGCGTCGACAAGTCCCCTGCAATCTGTTCATAAGGGTAATCCTGCCACCGGTTTTTCAGCATCTCCTCCCACGGTTCCACCGCAGTCACGCGGTTTTCTCCGGCAAAATGATTTGCCGTAATGCCTTCACCGCTGCCAAAATCCAATATCTTCTCTCCTTTCGGGGAGCCCATCTGCTCCCATACGATCCGCTTCATTAAGCGCTCCCATGCCGGGATCCCCGTCATCTGATGCATTGTAACACTCCTCCTTCTTCCCCGCGCGACCTAACTTGTGTAGGTTGCGTACATAATGTTCTGTCCTTCCGCCTTCTCAAAGCCTGCCGCTTCATAGATCCGGATTTCATCAAATGCATCCGTATCCACCAGCACCATCATCCCAAGAGGCTGATTCTGTCCCAGCGCCTCCCGCAAAAGTGCCTGTCCGCAGTCGGTATTTTTATACTCCTCCCGTATCCAGAGCGCATACGGTTCATTTTCCTCAAAGCAGTACGTAACATCCAGATATCCGACGATTGTCATACTTGAGCTGATACGCCAATCATGCAAGCATGTTGGCTTGCTTGCGCTCATTATATCATAGGCTCACGAATCCGTGGTTTTAACTTTTTATTAATTCCTCATTGACTTTGCCGGTTAGACAGGTTATATTTATAACAGTTGTTTTAGAACGATAGATTTAGATTGGAGATGGACATTTATGCCACCAAAAGCAAAATTTACAAAAGAACAGATCACGCACGTTGCTCTGGAGCTTGTGCGGGCGGACGGAATCAGCGGATTAACCGCGCGAACACTTGCATCGAAGCTCGGCAGCTCTTCCTGCCCGATTTTTACCGTATTTGAAAATATGGAGGAAGTGCATCAATCTGTCCTCGATGCCGCCAAAGCCCGCTATAAAGAATATGTAGAAAAAGGGCTTGCGGATACCCCCGCATTCAAGGGCGTGGGAAAACAGTACATCCTCTTTGCCATTGAGGAACCGCAATTATTTCAGCTTCTTTTCATGAACAGTCAGACCGTTATCCCGAATATCGGTAGCGTTCTCCCCCTGATTGATGAAAACTACGAGAAAATTCTGGACTCCATTACGGAGGGCTACGGCGTCGGCAGAAAAATTGCCGAAAAGCTGTACCGGCATTTGTGGATCTACTCCCATGGAATCGCGACCCTCTGTACCACAAAAATGTGTCGGTTTACAGGCGAAGAAATCAATCAAATGATCACAGAAGTATTTACAAGTCTGCTGAAGGAGGAAACAGGCAATGATAGAGGTTAAGGAAATCACCAAATTCTACGGAACCGGGAAAAGCCGTTTTCAGGTGCTGAAAGGAATCAATCTCAAGATCGAGGACGGGGATTTTGCCGTTATTTTAGGTGCCTCCGGCTCCGGAAAATCTACCTTGCTGAATGTCATGTCTGGACTGGAGCGCCCCGAAAGCGGCGCTGTCGTTTACGATGGGAATGATATTGCTATGCTTTCCGACAATAAATTGACTGTTTTCCGCAGGGAAAATGTGGGATTTATTTTTCAGCAGTATTATCTCCTGCCTGATATGAACGTCCTAAAAAATGTGAAAATGGGCGCCGACTTGGCTAAAAACAGAGACTATGAGGCAGTGATCGAAGCCGTGGGGTTAAAGGACAAGCTTCATAAATATCCCGGCGAATTATCCGGAGGAGAGCAGCAGCGTGTTTCCGTGGCGCGTGCTCTTGCAAAAAAGCCCAAAGTGCTGTTTCTCGACGAGCCTACAGGCGCTCTGGATGAGGCCACCGGCAGGCTTGTTCTTGATTACATAGCAAAACTTCAGGCGGAATACAGCTTCACAATTATAATGGTAACGCACAACCTGAATATAGCAGAGATGGCAAAAACCGTAATTAAGATGAACAGCGGAAAAATTTTTGAGGTGTATACCAACGAAACGCAGAAAACCGCCTATGAGATTGGATGGTGAGAATATGTTGATCGGAATAAAGGACTTAGCCAAGTTTTTTGCCATTACAATCGTGACCTGCTGCGCGGTTTTTGTCTGCGCCTTATTTCTGAACTACACGATGGATGTTGTGGGAATCAAGAATGATATTGCAACGCCACAGGGACTGGTTCTGTACGAGGCGCAGCTCTCCATATGCAAGGTCATCGTCGGTGTTTCGGGCGGCTGTCTGGTTGCAACCACCATTGTTCTGCTGATTTTCTATGTAAAAAACTACATTGACAGTCACAAAAAAGAGCTTGGGATTCTGAAGGCGCTGGGCTATTCCAACCTTCAGACTGCAAGGCACTTCTGGGTGTTCGGATTAACGGTTCTTTGCGGTTCTGCCCTTGGCTTTCTGGGTGCATCCTGCTATATGCCCACCTTTTATGAGGTGCAGAACGCAGATGGGCTTTTTCCGCACATGGAACCGCAGTTCCACATTGGCCTTTGTCTCTCCATGCTTATTATCCCAACTGTGTTTTTTGCACTGTTGTCCGTGGCATATGCATTGATCAAGCTGAAAACCCCTGTGCTTATGCTGCTGAAAGAAGTACAGAAAAGCCGTGTCAAAATAAGCAGGAAAGAGACCAAAGATTTTCCTTTTTTAACTGACTTAAAGAAAAATACTCTGAAAGGCAGAAAAACCCTTGTGTTTTTCGTTTGCTTCTCTGCCTTTTGTTTTTCTTCAATGATACAAATGGCAATGTCCATGGATGATCTGGCGAGCGAAAGCGCTGCCTGGATGATGCTTTCCATCGGTCTGATACTGGCATTTATGACTCTTTTTATGTCGCTTGCCACCGTAATAAAAGGAAACACCAAAACTATCGCAATGATGAAGGTTTTCGGCTACTCCGAAAAGGAATGCAGCGCCTCCATTCTTGGCGGTTACCGCCCTGTCTCCTACATCGGCTTTGTGTTCGGAACTTTATACCAATATATTCTGCTCAAAATCACCGTAGAGGTCATATTTGCCGATTTTGAAAACATACCGGAATATCACTTTGACTTCAAAGGCATGGTATTTACGCTCATCCTCTTTGTGGCAACGTATGAAATCGTCATGTACTGCTATGCAAGGAAGATAGGGAAACAATCCATCAAGGGAATTATGTTGGAGTAATGCCAATGTCCCTTTTTATCCTATGGTAAACTTGACCTTATCGATCCCCTGTTTATGCCTCTATAAAATTTTTTTACTTTTTTTGTTACGTTTTGCCAACTTTAACACATTAATATAATGGAGGGAGATTTCATATTTTACACAGGAGGATTATTGATGGATACCGTAGAAAAAGTAATATTTGAATACCACCTTGCATTATCTCAAAAAGAAAATCAAAAACGAATTAAACAGTATCAAAAGGAAGATCCACTTATGATGGCCTATTTTGTGTTGTGTGCAGCCTTATACATGTACTTACTGAAATGGAGCCCCTTTTCAACCAAAGTTAATTTGATTCTTATCGCAGTAATTGTCATTTCACTGTTTGCTTTTCTTTTTTTCTTTCTGGGACGTATCGGAACACGAAAATGGAAGACCAAAGTCGCTTATAACATGCATGCAATTTTCTGTATCAAAAAAGAAGTGCTTCTCTCCATCCTCAAACAGAAGAACTTCTCTCCCCAATTATTTTATAACAAACTGCAAAGAAAAGAACTCAGGCGCACTCCCTTCCAAAATGTCTTGGCTATTGTTGTATCAATATTGTCTTTGGCAACATCTTTCCTAGCCTTGCTTACAAACAACGTAGATTTTAGTATATCGACCATAGCAGACTACATTATCCATATTTTCTTAATGGTTATGCTTATCATATATACCGGTATGATGACTTATGCCGTATATATAAACAAGGCATACTTCGAATATCCGTCAATGAGGATATTTGAAAAAAAACAAGTCCATAAAATTCTTAAGCTGCTTGAAGACGATTTAAAATATTAACTAAATTAGTTCTCCCTTCCAAACCAGCCTTCTGTTTACCCTGAAGGCTGGTTTTCCCTCTTTGTAATATACCTAACTCAAAGCAGCACGGCAAACAGAATCGCGATCACCAGCGTGACAACTCCGGCTGCAAACGCCAGTAGGATTTTCTGGTAAGGTCTTTTTCCCTGCTCTCTTGCCTTTGCAATCTCATCCAGTCCCTTCCCTTCCGTGAACGCAATAATCTCCCGGTATGTCTGAATGTCGAATTGCTTCTTTTTCTTTTCCACCAGAACGGCAAAGTACATGGTCACCGCGAACAGCAACACCCAGATTGCGATCCCCACATAATTCAGAAAATGTGCCAGCGGAATAGGGCTTATCATTACCAAAATGAACATGACCGCGAACACCTGACTCAATTTCTCAAATTTCTTTTTGTCCTCACTTCTGACTTCCTGTTTCATAATTTCTACATCTCCTTTGATTAAATTATCAATGGAGGTTTGAAATACTTCGCTCAAAAGGACGAGGCTGTTCACATCCGGATAGCTTTTGTCGTTTTCCCAATTTGAGATGGTCTGCCTTGAAACAAACACTTTTTCCGCCAGACCGTCTTGGGATAAGGATAATGCATTCCGATATTTTTTGATCTGATTTCCAAGCTCCATATTCCGACCTCCTTCTGCGATTAATTTAACCAAATTTGATTCTTTCGTCTATCAAAGCTCTTTTACATATGCTTTTTCTTTGACTTTTGCGCCGTCAAAATGCTTTTACATATGGCAGTTTCATCCGATTCCGTCCCGGTTTCTTGTTCTCCGTATTTTTTGCGGCAAGTCAAATAAAACCATATTTCCCCGCAATTTGCTCACAAGCACCCCTGCATATCTCATCTGTCCTCACAGCTGCAATCTCTTCAGGTACAGATTATACTCATACGCATCCCCTTGGTACTCTTCCCGTTTTCTGAGCAGAACCTCCGTAAATCCTAAGGTCTGATACATATGAATTGCCCTGAAATTATCATCCTCCACTCCGACGGTAAATTCATAATATCCCTTTTTCTTTAATTGTTCCAAAACCGTCTTCAAAAGATAGGTTCCATAGCCTTTATTTTGGAAATCTTCGCGGACTCTAAACGCAAACAAGTACGCCCGCCTGCCCCTTACGGCATAATTTTCATCATCACTTTCGTACATCACATGAAGCTCGCCGATTAAAACATCCTCTTCATGCAGGACAAAAATGTCCATAATCTTCTTTTCAATATCGCGCGTACATTCCGCTATCATCTGCCCAACATCATTGTAATCAAATAATTCTGTCAAAATGTGTAAATCTTGTACTTTCAGTTTTCCTATTTTCATTCTATCCTCATTTTGGTGCAGACTGTCGCAAAAAGACAATACAAATGCTTTTTACCCCAGTATGTCCCCGAATCGTGCCGCCAGAAAAAATCTGTATTCCGGATGCGCTGCATTGTCTTCGTACTCCTCCACCGTGATTTTTCTAAGCCATTCTCTTCTTTTTTCATTGGCTATAAACTCATCATATCTGAGTATAGTAATCAGGCCTTCGCGCTCCGCCTCTAAAATTGCTTCATAGGCATCCGGCACAAACTCGCATGCATCAACTGCTGTTTTTTGCGATGTGACATAGGCATTCGGAATTTTAACGTCGATTTCGGTATACGGTGTCACCTTGCTGCATGAATAAATATATCCCGCCACGCCTTTATAGGTGTCCTCCAACGCATTCGGATAATACTCCTCAAGCCGAAGCCTCCCATCTTTTCCAAAGCCGTAAGGCCCCCATTTGTACCATGAGCCGGTATGCGCAAACCCAGCCTCCCTGCACACCTTCTCAACGGCATTACTCAGGTATACCAAAACATTTTCTCTCTTATCTGAAAAATAGATCAACGGGACATTATGATTGGATACCCTCGGCTCCAGTTCCGTTATGTTTTTTACTTGTGATGCATGGTAATATGTCATTTGTTCGCCCGTCCCTCCGCATGTAGTGTGCAATTTCTGCGATTTGTATTCCTTCTATTTTTTCATTCCTACCTTCTGCATAAGAGCGTCTTGAAGAACCTTGGAAAAATTGATGTTCATTGCAGTGGCTTCTTCATTCAACCACTCCGGAATACTGAGCGTTTTCTTTACACATTTTGAATTTGTTCGTTTTTTGTAGGCCAGCATATCAAATTCAACAATAACGCAAAATTCATTATCTGCGGTTATAATTTTGTATGGTTCGGACGGTGAAGGGATTTCTTCTTTATCTTCCTCACGGCTTGTAATGGCAAGCCCTAAAGCGTCAACCGCCATTTCATATGCATTCTGCATCTCCTCACCCTGTGTTATACATTCAGGGAAATCCGGAAAAGTGATCCAAAAGCCGCCTTCCTCTGCTTTATGAAATATTGCCGGATAAAATAATTTTTTCATAGAATACCTCCATGGTGGGGACTTGGCTATCTAAGTCCAGCCTGTTTTAATATAGCCTGCTCCATACCTTTTTTCAGGTCTTTGTAGTGATAAGGAATAATGACGGTTTTTCCTGACTCGGAGTTTCTCATTTTTATATGAGAACCATTTTGACTTACTACTATAAAGCCGCTCCTCTTGAGATATTTTATCATTTCCAATGAAGTCATTGGCATCTTTTGTAACTCCTTTCCTTATCTGTCTACATTTTAGCACGTAACAATACGTACGTCTACGAGAAATACGTATTATTACGTATTTATTTTGGGGCTGTATTATTTTGATGATTGCCAGGTAACAACAGCAATGCGTCTATCACCGGATTCAAAAGAACTTATCTCGCGCACTTCACCGCATAAAAAAGGGGAATGCCCGCAAGAGCATTCCCGGTACAGTTCTTCTATGCATAATATCCGGCCTGTGCATTCCAAAGTTTTTCGTACAGCCCTTTTTCTTCCATAAGAGTTTCGTGGCTTCCATGCTGCACAACCTGTCCCTTATCAAAAACCAATATATCTTCGCAGAACTTGCACGACGCCAGTCTATGGGAAATATAGATAGCCGTTTTATTTCCTACCATTTTGTCAAAGCCTTCAAACACTTCTGCTTCCGCCTCCGGATCAAGAGCTGCTGTTGGTTCGTCCATAATAACAAACGGGGCATTCTTGTAGATTGCTCTTGCAATCGCGATTTTCTGCCTCTCGCCACCGGAGAAATTGACGCCATCTGATCTGCACTCTTTTCCCACATAGGTATCAAATCCCTGCGTCAATTTATCCTCTATATGGCATAGACCAACCTTTTCAACAGCCTCCTTTACTTTTTCTTCATCATATAGGGAAGCCCCCGCCACATTCTCCCCCAGCGGAAAATCAAAGATCGTAAAATCCTGAAAAACAACGGCAAACAAATCGCAATACTCCTTATAATCATACTTGCGGATGTCGATTCCATTCAGCTTTATGCAACCTTCCGTGACATCGTACAATCGGCACAGCAATTTAATAAAAGTCGATTTTCCCGAACCGTTTTTGCCGACAACAGCCATTTTTTCCCCTATGACAAATTTCAAATTCAGATTCTTGATCACATATTGATCTGCGCCCGGATATTTGAATGACACGTTCTCAAATTCAATCTGAAACTTGCAATCCCTCCTCTTTTCAACAGGAATTGTTCCCTTGTATTTCACATCTTTTAAGGTTAAAAATTCTCTGTAATCCGCCGCATACATGGCAGCCATTTTTAAATGTCCAAAGCTTACCGCCAGCCTATTGGCGCAATCCATCATCTGTGACATGCTGGCTGCGTATGTGACCACCTGCCCAACGGATATCAATTTTGCCCATGCGCAGAATGACGTATACAGATAGATCAGCAATGTACTGATGTTTAAGATTGTCTTTTGTGTGAGCTGCCTTCTTACATATAGTTCCCCCTGCCTTTTTTCGCTTTCCTGCACCCCTCTGAACAGCTTGCCAATATCGTGAAATACCGCATCCTCCATTCTCATCACCCGCATATCTTTTTGGGGCTCTATCTTGGAAAACAAATCCAGCCAGAACAACTTTTTATTATACAGATCAGATGCATCAAAGAAAGAATACATTGCCTTCCTTGTGTTATTTACGCCTGTGACATAATTGATGATAATCAATACAAACAGGGCAGCTATCATTCCCAAAGTATATCCTATGTGGATTTGATTCACGCGAAATACCGGAATCATGATTGCAACCGCTATCATCATGGAAACAATATTCTCAAGTATGGACTGTGTCACAAACATCAGCCATCCTCCGATTCCGTAAAAGGATCGCTGAAAGGAACGGAATCTTAAATCCTGCACATGAGGGTCTTCCAAATGCTGATAATCACAGGTCAACGCTTTCCAGTTCAACTCTCTGGTAGCAAATTCCTGCGGATATTCTTGCAGAACCTTGTTGATTTGCTCCCTGAGCCAACGCAAAACCAGCTCCATCAGCAGCTTAATCAGCAGTGTTGCCACAATGCTCCGCAGCATTTCCCTCTGATCCGTGTGCCGGTTTGCCGCATCAATAATGTACCCGATCAGAACCAGCAGGACATATGAATTAACAGCGGAGAGGACTGCTGCCAAGACGACCCTGCACATTGTTTTCTTTTCCTGCCTGTAAACCGCCTTCCAGAGAAACCAGAGATTCTTTAAGTCTTCTCTATTCATGGATGCCCCCCTCCTCCTGATTTAATTCTGATTCTGTTTTCCTGTAATATTTGCTTTGCACTTCAAACAATTCTGCGTAACGCCCTTTTTGATTCATAAGCTGCTCATGAGACCCCTCCTCCAGAATCCTCGCCCCCTCCAAAAGAATGATCCTGTCGCAAAATCTTGTGCTGGACAAACGATGGGAAATAAATATAACCGTATTATTTCCCGCTGCTTTTCCAAAATTTTGATATAACTTATTCTCTGCAATCGGATCCAACGCTGCTGTCGGCTCGTCCAAAATCAACAATTTAGATTGCTTATAGAGTGCTCTGGCAAACAGAAGCTTCTGCTTTTCACCACCGGAAAAGTCTGTTGCGTCTGCATTGACCTCCCGGACGAGCATCGTTTTCCCTCCGTCCCTGCACCGTTCATAGATTGGAGCAAATCCGGAATAGGACAGCGCAGCATTTAGCTGCTCATCCCCTTCCTCCACCTCACTGCTGCCGGTCAAATTTTCATCCAGACTTAACGGAAAAAGAAATGAATCCTGAAACAGCGCAGATATTTTTGAAAGATATTCGTCTTGTGAATAGCATCTCTTGGGTCTCCCGTTTACAAGGATCTCCCCTGCGGTCGGTTCATAAAAACCGCAGATCAGCTTCACCATAGTAGTTTTTCCTGCACCGTTCAGCCCAATCAACGCCAGCTTTTCTCCCGAATGTATTTTCAAATTTATATCTGTAAGAATGTCCTCCTTTGCATTCTCGTACCGAAATGATACATTTCTAAATTCAATTTCCAAGCCGTTTTCCGTATTGATCCCAATCGTTTCTTCCGTCGGTTTCTTTTCTTCTTGATAGGAAAGCATTTTCCGTATGTTTGTAAGAAATGTCTGAATTCCATTTTGCTCCTGTATCCGATTGATCAATCCGGAGAAATAACCTGAAAAAGTTCTGATCACCCCCACCGAAAATACAAATTCAGATATGGTTACAAGATTGCGGGTAAGCGCCAGCGTCATATATCCGTACGCCAGAAATTCCGTTATACCCTGAATACCCAATTCGCCTAATTGCCGGATGAAATAGACGCGATGTATCTTTCCGTACAGATCACTCATTTTTCTGATTGCATCATCATATTTACGGATAAACCATTCCTGCATCTGATAGATTCTGATGTCTTTTCCGTCAGCCCGCTCCATGCTGTGCCTTTTCACATACGCTGCCATCTTCATGGGTTCCCCGATTTTCCGATGGATCAGCCCCTGTCTCTTACGTGATTTTTTCAGGAACAGAAAATTCATAAGAATTGCAGCCAGTATAATCGAAAACAGAATCCAATGGATTCTCAATACAAAATATCCGTAAAGAGCTGACGCCAGAACCGCTTCCAGCAGCCCCGAAAATCCGGTCACAGAGTTGCGTATCATATACTCATTTCTAAATCCGGTCCAAATATTGCCGAGGAGAGTATGTGTTTCTTCCTTTTCAAGCTCCTGATAGGATACCCTCGTCATCTTTCTGAAAATCTGTTCTTCATAAAACAAAGTCAGATTCATGCTGTTGCGGTATAAATACTGTTCCATTCCCGATGAAACAACATTGCAGAGCGCCATACCGATTACAATCAGGCTGATCCAAACCAGCAGCCGCCCCACATCCGTATTTTTTTGCAGCATGGAAACAATATAGGAGGGTAACAGCACTGATAAATAGGTAAACGTCATATGGGGAACTACGGATATAAACTGATACCAGAACAATTTTTCATCCCATTTCTTTGCACTTTTCAAATGAAAAATAATATTGCCTAACATATCGGCCTCCAAAAGTTTTGTTTGTTCTGATCCTAACAAATGAACCGTAAAAAAAACCATTCCTGCATGAGTGGTATTCCTCAACGCACGAATGGTAATATTTTTGCTTACATTGACGGCTAGATAACCGGCAGCATCACTTCCGTTGCAAATACGCCATCTTCATTTTGCCTATTAAGAAATCCTCCATATTTACCGACGATCCCGTCGATTCTCAAAAGTCCGAACCCGTGAAAGCCTTCCTTGGCCGAAAGATACTTTGCTCCTGCCTTTTTTGCCGTTCCGTCCATGGAATTTGTGACTGATATGTAGAGTTGCTTTTTCACAATATCAATGTATATTCTGATAAAGCGTTCCGCCTGATTCTTTTGATTCAGGCATGCTTCCATTGCATTATCCAACAGGTTTCCGATCAGAACAGACAAATCAATCCCGGAAAACGGCACTTCACTCGGTACAACTGCCGTTACATCCACATTAATGTTTTTTTCTTTCATCAGGGAAAGTTTGCTGTTCAATATGGCATCAACCATTACATTTCCCGTTTTAATGACCGTATCCACGGTCGAAAGATCATGATTCAGCATATCAAGATAACGACCGGCCTCTTCATAATCCTTCATCTCCATATGCGCCTTTAAAACCTGTATGTGATTGTGGTAGTCATGACGCCACCCGCGCATCTTTCGATACATGGTCTCTACTTCTTCATAATGCTTGTCTACCAGCTCATTTTGAAATCTGCTGATTTTTCTGTTTATATACCAGGGCATAAACAGAATCCACAGCAGTGCATTTGCAAGAATAGCCGCAACAATAATGATTGCTGTCAGTAGCTTCATTTCTACCACCCTTATCTTCTATAATATTTCAAAAACTGCGTCTGCACAACCTTTACATGGTTCCGGGATATAGGTATCGCCTCATTGTTATCCAAAATCAGGCTTCCGTTTTTTATGGCGGCGCAATAACGCAGATTGACGACAAACGCCCTATGGCATTTTAATATGTTGCTTTCTCCCGAAATACTTTTTTCAATCGTCCCGAAGGATTCCCTCACTTCAAAAACCGCATCCTTCGTATGGATGGTGCTTCCGTGCCCATTTGCTTCAACATACATCAGATCATTGACCGAAATTCTCTTTACTTCATCTTTTGTATTCAGTATCAGACACTTGATCTCCTCCCGGGCAGTTACCTTGAGTTTATTCAGCGTCATAAACAGTCTTTCTTTATTCACCGGTTTCAGCAGATAATGCAGCGCATCCACATCATACCCATACTGCATATATTCGTCATATCCTGTGACAAACAGAATGGGGATCAGCACACCTTCTGCACGCATCTTTCCTGCCAATTCAAGTCCGTTCATTGCGCCCATTTCAATATCAAGGACTAATAAATCGTAGGTTTTATCTTCCTCCCATGAGAACAAGAAGCTTTCACTGCTCTCAAAGCACCGAAATTCCATAAGCTCACCATGATTATCCGCCCATTCCGATATGTACTTTTTTATCATTTCCTGCTCAGCATTTACGTCATCAACAATCGCCATTCTCATGTGTATGCTCCTGCTATTGCGGCAACCATGGTTTCTTTCCCTTATAACCCAATCGCCCATCCTGCTATCAAAACTACTCCGAAAGCAGTTTAAGCCTAGCTTTCTCTGCTTAAAAGCACCACAGTCTCATTTTGTGTATCATTGTCCAAACTTAGTGTAAACTCTTTTTCTATAATCGGCAACTTAAATTCTATAGATTTCAGCCACTGACCATTCTCTTTGCGTTCTTCGTAAATCTGTACATTATCCACCAACTGTGACAGGAACTCTCGTTTCTCAGCTTCGTTCATTTTGGCATACAGCTTATCAAAGAAAATGAGTGCCTTGTATATATTGTCTCCGGTAATCTTGTCTGCCAGCAGAGCGCGTTTCTTAGTTTTTGCAGATATAAGCAATTCCTCTGCTTCATCTATTTTATCATAAGTCTTGTACAAACGGTTCTCTAAATCTGTTTTTCTTCGCTGATAATGTTTATCCTCATAATCAAGAGAATCAATATCTGACAAGATCGTATCTTTGTTATGATATAGCTGTCTTAATTGTTTTTCGTAATTTGCTATTTCCTGATCTAATGCGCTTGTGTCTACTTCCATATTTATCTTGCTGCGTATTAAATCCGAAAATTTAGGATTGCTAACCAGTTTACTGATCACCTCTGCAACAGAAGCATCCAGCATTTCTTCATGCACCTGTTTTTTATAACCGCATTTATGACCTCTGGTCATATTCCGGTGTTTACAGCCATAATAATAAAAGTCCTTATAATGGCTTCCATCCTTGCGCTTCTTAATGGCCTTGTTGCCATACATTCCTGCACCGCAGACAGGACATTTTAAAATTCCAGATAAAAGATGTATCTTTTCTTTCTTATCACGATTGACCTTTTCGTACTTTTTGGCCTGTGCCGCCACCTTGACCTGCGCCTGCTCCCATACTTCTTCTGATACAAGAGCTTCGTGCAGACCATCTACTAACAGGTAATCGTCTTTCTTAACCTGCCTATACTCATTTCTTGTACCATGAACCTTTTCTGTCCGTCTTCTTCCATAAGAGATTTTGCCACTATAAACCGGATTCTGTATAATCCTTCTGATAAGAGCAGCATCAAATAACG
>ERZ779737.341-NODE-341-length-45726-cov-3.780495_pt1 | contig 45726 bp, 57 predicted proteins | sample MGYA00511889_ERZ779737 | MGnify/ENA primary metagenome ERZ779737 (study PRJEB29588, sample SAMEA2163575) | human gut metagenome | biome: human gut; feature: human-associated habitat; material: faeces | place: Denmark | collected 2008/2010 ... | reverse complement strand
ATATTATTATATTAAAAATAAAACATTATCCGTCATCATCAATTGAAGCTAAATAATAAGTGGCTGTACTTCTATCATTTTTAATATAATACCCAACACAAAAATCAGCCAAAGCATTTTTAATAATAGTAATTATTTTATACATTTTTTGTTTATCATTTAATTCAAATTTATCAACAAACGTAGATATATGTAATTTTTTATCTTTAAATAAATAAAACATTGTTATACAAGTCATTTCTGACTTAGTATACTTAGATCTAATTTTTTTTGTTGCCATAATAATACCTCTCTTCTTTTTTCGATATTATTATACTCACACATATGTCATACGTTTGACTTTTCAAAAAAATTTAATTTTTTTTCAATTTTTTATAAATAATATTAAAAATCATCATTATACATTTTCAGAAAAATATATTTCTAACATATCAAAAGGAATACTATAATCAAAAAATTTTCTAGCAAGAAATTGAAATTTTGAATCATTAGCAAGCTTATTAAGTTGATTATCTTTCATCAAAAATTTATCAATACCACTATTTCTACACAAAACCAAAAAAACATACGTCATTATTACATTTTGTTTATGAGAAAAATAAAAGCTTCTATCATTAACTTTGTCTTGATAAAAAATAGCATATTTAATAACATCTAAACTAATTTTCATCATCTGACTATCAGATAAAACAACGTTTTTAAAATAAACCTTTTTAATTAAATTAGCATAATCATCACAAGAAAAATAATCAGAACCACTATTAACATTATTTTTTAAATCTTCATTAAATAATCGCCATAATTCTTCTTCTGTATGTTTTTTAGCATAATCATAATATCTTTTTTTCAAATCCATAATATCACCTCACATCAACTTCGAGGAATATAAAAATTTTTATATCTTAAATTTTGAATTACCTCAGATATTTCATAACATTTTGCCATTTTAAATTTACCCATACCACCAGTCTTTAAAGAATGATAATAGCAATGATTCACACAGAACCACTTAAGATATTCAACCTTAACTGGTAATTTATATTGTTTAATCAATTTATTATTAATCTGATTTATTGTAAAATAATGTTTTCCATTTTTATTATAATCACAAACAGCAATACCCATAATATAACCACCTTTTCTTTCTTAAATAAGAAAATAAGGTTAAAGAAATAATCTCTAACCTTATCATTAATATTAAATTACTTGAAATTTTTAATTATCCATTCTAAAATAAAATTATCAGAAAGGAAGTATAAATAATGAAGCAAGTACACGAAATAACTTACAACGGAATAACTTATAAAGACGGCGACATAATTAAATTTAAGTGGGGTTTAGATAATAGCTTTACCTTTATAGGTGAAATACAAGCTATAGCAGATACCTTTGATTTCATAACAATAGTTGAAAAAGGTGCAATCTGTATAGGTAAATTTGAAAATGTAATTTCTAAAATAGATAAAGCTAAAATCAGAAAACACAAAACGCCATTTAACTTCTGGGGGTTTTTAGAAGACTCAATAAAAGACAAAACCATTTAATTAAATTTTATATTTAAATGTAGTAATTAATTTATTAACCTCTTTGTTAGTTTTAATCTTCTCATATTTACTACCAACTTTAGTTTTAATTTCCTTGAAAGCGACAGCTTTCTTTTTTATTGTAGAAACATTTAAAACTTCATAAACCTCAAATGTTAATTCAAAAACGCAATCATAATCAATACCAGTTTTATAGATCATCTTTTTAATTTCATTTTCTTCAATTTCTTGCAATGAACCAGTATAAAAATAATCATAAACATATTTACGCTCCATTTTATTATCTAAAATATACATCTTAATATAATAATGCTTATCTTGATAATAAATAGGACTATTTCTTAAATCCATAAAATCACCCCTTTAAATATTAATAATCATAATCACAATAATTTTTTAAATAATCAGTAAAATAATTTACATCAATAACTAAAATATCATCTTCCTCATACATCTCAATATCACATACACCTCCATATTTATAAACTTCTGCATAAATTAAATCTGACACCAAAATAGCTTCATCATAAGTAATATTAAATTCATCAGCAATCTCATCAAAACGAGTTATCCAATTACCATAATAAGATTCTTCAATACCCTCATTATAAATCCACTTAGCAATTTTGCTAATAAGCTTCTTATCAACTTTTAAATGCTTTTCTTCTTTCCAACCAAATTTATTTTTTACAACCATTTGTTTAAACTTTTTTAATGAACCATTATACACATTATGTTTACTTCCTCTTGCTTTATTATCATAAACATTTAATTCACCATTTTTAAAAATAAAAACAATATCAAGTTTTTCATCTTCCAAATATAAAAAGCCACTATCATCAGTACTAATTTCACTTCTTGGAAACTCATTTTCTAAAAAATGTAAAAGTTCAAATTTTAAATTTAAAATATTATTATTAGACATATCATTCACCTCATATAAATATAATCAAAGCTTTCAAGCTCATAATTAGAAAACAAAATCATAATAAAGCAAAGTACCAGATTTAACATATACATACCTATTAATATCATAATAATCTTGTAATTCAAAGTTCTTAGAACTTCTATCATAATTGCCTCTAGTATAATACTTAGAAGAGCCAAACTTCTTTTGAACGAATTCACCATAAGGGATTCTCTGAACTGGAGCAATTTTAAAATCAAACCAACCAAATACATTATCAAAGCAAGCTAGCATAAACTTTTCATAATCACCTTGAAATAAAAGCTTCGAGCCTTGATAAACTTTTACATAATCATCATTATAAAAAATAAAGCAATCACATTTATAAATTTCTAAACAAATGCAATTGCAATCTAAATTATTTTTCTGTTTATGATACTTATACATAAAATAATACTTTTTCAAAAAAACTTCCATATCCATTTTAATTACCGCCTTTCTCTACAAAGATCTAAATACTTAGTCATACGATTTTTACATACGGAAGTTTCAACAAATTCATCTCTACCATTATATCTAATTGTAAACCGACATGCTTCTGAATAATCATCACTCTCGTCAATATTAATATTAGCAATACGACCAAGTTTATAGTTAGCGTCTTGTAATTGTAAAATTAAATCACACGCATAAGCCATAGCAAGCTCTGTATTCTTACAATTTTTCAAAAACTGTGTATAAACACTTCTAAATAAATTTAAACCATTCATAATATTAAATCCAACCTTTCTAATTTATCTAATTTTTTCAACAACCATATCTCTAATCATTAATACACCAGTTTTAGTATCAATAACCCAAGTCATATCAAATTCAGTTTCTCTACCAGAATCATCAAGACTGCAACTAGGACAATAACCACAAATAAAATATTTCTTGCCATTATTAGTAATAACATCATAAGGATAATTTTCAAAATGCTCTTTTACTTCTTTAAAGCTTCTCATACCAGTCAAAGTATAAATAAGATTAGCAACATCTCTATTTAATACCCTCATTTTCACACCGTTAAAAAAACAAACATCATTAAACATAATTAAATCAAATCTTTCTAATTAATTAATTCTTTTTTGTTATTTAATACATCATTATCATTTAAAGGCCTTACTTGATAAATAGTCTTCTTAATCAAAGAATCATTAAAAGAATTTAATACTTCTTTTTGATAAGATGAATAAATATCTAAATCAGATTCTCTAAAAGTTGAAGTATATTCAATCTTAGCTTCCTCTAAATTAAATGAATTAAAATAACGTTTTTTATTTAATCTATCAAAATATTCTGTCTCATCAAGCTCATATAAAGACTTAATCATATATTTTGATACATAGCTTGTCACCCTAGCTTTATCACGAATTACATCAACATCAGATTTTCCATAAGTCCAATATTTAATACCAAGACCATTCTTTTTCTTTTTGTTAATATAATCATAGTCAAGCCAATTAGCAACATTGTATAAAAACTCATCTGGTAAATCACCAAATAAAAAATGATAGTGTATAGCTCCATTTTTTTGATATTCTGGAACACCTAAATAAGTAAGCTCATACAACGTACCATTTTTTTCATTATATCTTTTTAAAGACTTCTTTAATGTCTGAATAAAATTAAATAAAGCTTTATAACATTTTTCATAACTACATACATCATCAAGATATTTAATTTTTATTTCTCTATTAGCTCTTTCATTTACAACATTTAAAATATTATTTTCATTATTATCGTTTTGAGCAAAAGTTAAAGTCACAAAATATTTAAATTTATCTGCATTACAAAATGAATACTCGTTAAATTTATCAATTGTTCTTTTTAAAGACATCTTCATTTTCTCACGAGTTGTTAAAGGTACATTTTCACCATTAATTACATATTTTTCATAAACATCATCTTTTAAAACTATTTCATCATTTTTAATATCTAACAAATCAAATCTTTTCTCTTTAATACAATAAACAATCATTTCTAAATTTTTATCATAATCACAAATTGCCTCATTTTCATAAGCTAACGAATTTTTAAATTCTTCTTTTAAATCACCATTTTCATCAAAGTACAAATCTTCTTTAAAATTTTCTTTTACATAATCACTAAATTTATCAAATCTATCAGAAACTAAATTAAACCAATTATTATTACTTAATTTATTATTAACTTCTACATCTTCATCAATTTCAACTTTTGTATTATTAAATGCTCCTTTATGATTTCTAGCAAGCTCATCTGTATCATCAAAATATTTTTTTCTAAATACAAAATTTAAAAATTTTTGACAATCAGTAGAAAGCTCATTAAACCAACCTTTAGGATAAACCTCATCAGTTTTCAAATTTTTAATTTCATCATAAAACTCACTATCTTTTTTTCTATGAGATATTGATTTTTCAAATGTTGAAACTTCAACATAATTTTTCATATCTTTAATTTTTACACAAGATTTTCTTTTAAAGATATCTAATAAAAGTTTTTTCTTTTCAACATTTAATTTATATTCATAACCAACAAAAAAATAGTGCATTAATTTATTCATTTCAATATTAGATAATTGATTCATATTTTGTACCTTTCTAATATTTTAGATAAATGTCTTAAGTTGTGTATATATATTGACAAGTATAAATAAGGAAGTGAGGGACAAGCCCTCACTTCCTTATTTACAACTATATACACCGGACGGCAAGCCGTCCCAAACGCAAATACCTAAAACATACCTTTTAATTTAATTTTTTGTGCATAACTACACCAATTTATTTTTAATTTTCTTCATCAGAAGCAAGAGCCATAAATTTACCCATAAACAAACCAAAGCTAATGGACATAACACAGAACCCAAACACTACAAGAACATACACTCACCACATTTTAATTACCTCATTTCATTTTAATTTAATTTAATTTTAATCTTTATCAAACAAAGACCCTAAGAACAAGAATAAAGCGTCTATCAGAACATACAAGAAAATTGAAAGCAAAATAGCAATAACACAAACAAATAATGCAAATCCCATTACAGACACCTCTATTCTATCAATCTATCATTTTGCGATAAGGACTCAATATTAATTTTAGATTCTTCCTCAATTTTAACAGAGTCACCCCTAGAATCGATTTTTGCCTTATCATCAGATAAATTTACATCATCATCACTTGAAGAGGAATTAGACCTATTAGATTCCATTTTTTGTTTAGAATCATAATCATTAACACACGCAGATTGAAACATCTGAGCAGAATTTTCACGATTAGTAATTAGATCAACAAGCTCCTTATGATTTTCATAGACACCTTTTATAAGCGTTATTAAAAAGCCAGTACCATATACAAAAAGTCCTACAACGATTATTAAAAGCCCATATTCCTTACAAAAAGACACACACCACTCAAAGGCATTTCCAATATTATTCCAAAAGCCTAATATCATCATATCACCCCTTTAAAAGCGAACATTTAAATCATCAATAGTTATTACATTATCATCATTTTTCTTCTTTTCAACTTTTTTCTTTTTTATAGACTCATCAGAAACTTTTTCTTCCTTTTTAACATCTGAACGCTCATACAAGAATTTAAGCTGAGATTTTTTTATCTCATTATTTTTGTAAAAGCCATTATCTTGCACAACCATAGCACAAGTTTTTGACATACTATTAAGCTCATCTACAACACATGACCATTCGTTTGTATCGTGAACACCCCAACAGACATATAAAGGAAATGTTATTATATATTCTTTACAAAAAGCCTCATTTTCTGTTACACCTACCATATCAATTCTGTTTGTATAATCGAGAAATGTAGTTTGAAGATATCCTAAAGAATTAATAAAATCTTCAATACGTTTATAAAAATATTTCATTTTACGATATTCTGAGGACGGCTCATTTATCCAATCATTATAAGTGACATATTTTTCCTCAAATTTACCATATAAATCATATTTTTTCTTACGTTCATATTTTTTTCTATAAACGCTATCAAGCTTACATTTTTTCTTACGATAATATACCAATAAATTACCCAATACACCAATCGTTCGAGTATCTTTAATAAGAATATTATTAGTAGATAAATTTCTTTCGTTAGAAACATCATCTTTTGCCAATTGTTTTAAAGTAAACCAATATGAGGTTGAACCAAAAGCATTACCAAATATACATTTAAGCTCTTTTACACCCTTATCTTTTAGATCGTTATTAAAAGAATATTGCATACCACGTTCAAGGGATTTTTCATCTTCAAAGACAATCATATAACGTTCAAGATAAAAAACATGAGTTTCATTAACGCATTTAATCTGGATTGTTCTATCATCTAAAATCTTACTAAAACGATTATTTACCCAAGAATATACAGCTGTTCTAGACACAACATTAAATCCTCTATAATTAAGAATATAAATATCATCAACGTATGTATAGAATCTTTTCTTAATAGGAATATTATTAATAAAATCATTAAAAATTCCATCACGTTGACAACACAATCGCATACAATAATCAGTCAGCTCTAATCTATCTTTAACAGAAATATATCCGTCTGGATAAAAATCCTCATCATAAGTATTCTTTATAATCTCACGAAATCTAGAATCAATAGTACGCTTTAAAAAAACTAAATCTATCCAATAAAAATCAGTCTCAAAATCAGATATTTCCTTTTCAATTTTATCTTTAAATCCAGATTCTAAAGCATACATAAATTGATTGAATAATACATTTTTACCTTTTCTTATTGGAGCAATAATCGAAATATTATTACCAAATGAATTTTGAAGCACATCTAATGATTCTTCATAGCGTTCTTGATAAACATCAAGTGAATTATCATCTTGTTTATATTTACGATAAAGCCAAAAGAAAAAAATCCATATAATAACATCAACAAGGAAAAAAGAAATAGTTAACCACCAATACCAATTTCCTTTCATTTAAACCACCCCTATTCTTCTGAATGATTTTCTGTTGTTGTATTAAACTGAATTTTTTCCAAGCCCTTTTGACCTATATTAGTAGATAAATCCTTAAGCTTATCATAGCAAAAACTAAACAGCTTATTTAGCTTATCATTAAGCCAATGTACAAATCTTACGATCATATACCATAACCCAATCGCAGATGTCACCCAACCTAAAATCCACAAATTATAAGTCGTATGCGAATTAAAGAAATTAAATAAATTCTCTTGAATTTTACAAAAAGGCTTAAATAAATTGCAAATCAACCAAGTAATAATCTTTAAAATACCAAACGTACAAAAATCAATACCAAGCACAAAAACAAACAAAATAAAATAAATAAGAGCCGTCAACAAAGCTCCTATTTTTTTAAATATATCAACAAACGTATTCATAAAATAACCACCTTTCTACTTCTTTTTAGAAGACTTATTACTATTACTATTCTTAGAACTAAATAAAGCACCTAAAAATTTAAATGGTAATGAAATAATACCAATCAATAATTTAGCCAGTCCTTTTACTAAAAAAGTAATCAACTTAGAAATACCCTTACCAATACCAGATAATAAAGCCGAACTTCCACTTGTGAATAATGAAATTACAACGGAAATAATTATAGGAAGTCCAATTATAGCTCCACCTATAATTAATAATGAATAAGGAAAATTGTCATTAAACCACGCAATTAATCGATCCCAAAAACTAACTTTTGGTGTATTATCATTAACATTTACAGACGATATTAAAGCACCACTATTAGTACGAGCATTTACCACTTTCATATCCGTTGTATAATTAATTCTCATCACAGATAAATCTTCAATCATATATTTTTCAACCCTATGAGACCACATTGACTCCCACATTATATTGCCATATACATAAACCGGTAAAATATCAACTAAAATTGAAACTTGCCTTTTTTCAAAGGATTGACGAGCCGTTAATTTATCTGAACTATTTTTCAAAACATCATTTTTAAAATTAGAATAAATTTTAGAATTAGACCAATCATTTAATCTATTTTTAGCCGGAACTTCAAAATTATGAATATTACTTGTTGAAGTAACCCATTCTTTTTCATTTTCATTTTTTTGTGATAATGAGCCTAATGTAAATACATTATTTTCATTTTTCAAAGTAACATATTTTTCAGTATAATCAGCTTCTAAAGTCATTTTAAAGTCGCTTCCTTGATGATTTTCAATTTCATCAATACATTTCTTAAAATCACCACCATTAGAATCATAATCATATGTTAGCCCTTTATATAGCTTATAAGATAAATCAATTTCATTAATACTATCAATTTTTTTATTAGTATCAAAATTCAAATAAAACAGATCTGGTATCGCAGATACTGAATCCATATCAAAAAAACTTGTTTTATTATATGCAATTAAATATTGAGAACTATTATTAGAATAATAAGACTTTGAATTACTATCAGATTTATCAAATTCCTTTAAATGTTTAAATTGATAACCATTAGTTAAAGTAGTATTTTCAAAATAAAAAGGAATATAATCAAATAATTCCTTACCAGTTATAAAAATATACGAGTCATAATCTAACTTAACATTACTTCCATCTTGATTATAAATACAACCAAAATCAATTTTACAACTACTTCCATTACTAAAAATTAAAGATGATATATCATATCTTCTCTTTAAATCACTATAAGTTGGCATTTTAAAATCAACTTTGTATTTAACAATATTAAGAAAATAATCTTTAGTATAAGATTCTACTTTTTGTGTTATACTTGATTCATTATATTTTAAAGTAAAACTTGTAACATCTTCTTTAATAGAATACGGATTATAAACATACACATAATTAACAATTTGTTTAGTATTACCACTATCAATATATGATTCACTTAAAGCAATTACATCTGTCTTATCATAATTCTTATCACTTATCAACTTATAGTCTTGATAATCAAGCCCTAATTGTGTAATATCATCTCTAATACTTGAAGTATCTGTAAATCTATAGGAACCAGTATCAGCCAATGCTATATTAGCATTCATTAAAGCTAAAGGAACTATTGTAGTACATATACCAAGTAATTTTCTAATCATAAAAATCACACACCTTTTTTAGAAGTTGTAGTTGTTGTAGTCGTACCAGTTGTACCACTTGAACCACCACTAAAAAGCCTTTTAAAAAACTCAACAATTTTATTTAATAAATTTAATATCCAATCATACCAAGCTTCTTTAGAATCATCAGCGACATCGTCTTGAATTAATTCTGTCTTAAGAAAAAAAGAAAAATCATCATATAAATCAGCATTTATTACTAAATAATATACACCAGTAGCAGTGCCAGTAAAGTGATATGTTTCTTCATCAGTTGAATCGCCACAAAATTCAGTTTGAAATCCACCATTTTGCTGAGATTCAAGCTTAGCTTGAGACCACGTGCAAGAACTACCATAAATATTAGGAACACCACACAATGTAATACCACAATTTTCGTCTGCATGGTTAATACCCCAACCTAATTTTAAAGTATAATCAACACCACCTTTAACATTAAAGCGAATTCTAATCAAATCATCACTAAAATCAGATTCAGAACTATGATTGAAAGCACCACCAGAAAGCCAATATTTTCCATCATCTTCTTTAGCATACGTAGCATTAGCCCAAGTAGAAGCAGATTCTAAAGAATAAGTATCATCAGTTACAGCACGTCTTTTTACAATTTTTTGATTATCATCTACATTTTGAGAAATAACTTCTTCTTGAACACTATCGCTTACACCATTCAATACCAAAGGGGTTACCAATAAACTTGATAAAGCTCCCATAGATAAAATTTTTAATAAAAGTTTATTTTTCATTAAATCACCAATCCTTTTTTATTAAATAATTAAAAAAAATAAGCAAAAAAAGTGGTGAGCGAAAAAGCTCACCACAAACAAATATTACCAAACAATATATTCTGCCTCATTATTATTATCATCAGTTGCAATATCTGGATCAGTTGTAACCTCTGAAGTATTTTCAGACGCTTCAACCTTATCAGTTGTCTTAACATCAGTATCTTTATTTCCACCAAAAAGACCAGTTACAAAATTCCAAATCTTTTTAAAGAAATTACCAATACCCTTAAAGACTCTTACAAACCAATTTTCTGCTTTAGTATCATCTTTTTTATCATCATCAGTCTTATTATCATCTTTCTTATCGTCAGAAGCCATTACATAAGATTGATAATCAAGACTATACATTGTAGTATCACCAGTAACATTATTAGTTACCATATAACGAACTACTTGTGATTCAGTACCATTAGCAACGAATCCATCAGATAATACCTCAACAGAGCAATCTTGAGCATTTACCTTATCTTGATATAAATACATAAAAATGTTTAATAAGTTTTGATAAGTAATCTCTGTACCAGAAGCAACTTTCATAATTGTTATATCATCAGAAGATTTAATAAAAATTACTGGCGCAGTTACATCAAGACGTTCAACATTAACACTAATTTCAGTAGCATTTCCAGTCTTATCAACAGACCTCAATACTACAACATATTTACCTACTTTATCTTCAATTGTTGATGATACAATACTTATTGCACAACTTCCGTCAACTTCATCAGTAGCAGTAAATTGAGCTTTGACTTGTTCAGATGTAATATACTCACCAGATTTAATTGAACCACCACCAGAAACGTTAGGTGTAATTACTGGAGCAATTGTATCATAAATAAATGATAAATCACTAGCAACATTTCCTAATGAATCTTTTAATTCTGTAATCTTATTAGTACCTTGAACAAGATTATCAGCACCTAAAGTAATTGCTTTTGTCTGAGCATTTACTTCAATTAAAGTACCATTTAACTTAAATGATACAATATTAGAATAAATATCAATAAGAGTTATAGATACAGATTTATTTAATCTTGTAGAACTATCAATACCAACAATTTTAGGTGCAGACTTATCAGAAATAAACTTAATTATTTTGCCATTTCCTTGATTATCAGTAGCCTTTAATGTATGTGTTCCGTCAGCATAACTAGAAGCATTAAAAACAAATTCTCCGTCAGCCAATATAACAGATTTATCATCAATAGTTACAGATTTAATTCCAGAACCAGAATCACTTACTCTAACATTAGCAGACTTAATTACTTGATTATTAGTAATACCAGTAATTGTAGGAGCAATCGTATCTCTTACACATACATTAAACGTAGCCTCAGTATAATTAGCACTAGTATCAGTACCCCTAATGGTTACACTATATGTACCACAATTAGTATTTTGTTTATAATTATTAGTTACAATAGTTTTAGTAATACTTGTATCATAGTTATCACTAAATGTGACATTATTAAGTAAATCGGCTTCACTTAATTTACTAGGACATTCAACATACATTGTTGATTGTTTAATACTATATGTAGGTTTTTCAAAATCACCAATCAATACATTAAATGTTAATGTTGATTCATTACCAGCCTTATCAGTCCAACTTAATACTAATGGATATGTACCAGTTTTATCATAATTAATATTACCAGATTTAATTATTAAGTTATTTGTAATATCTCCGTCAGTATCATCTGTTACTTTAAATATTTTTTGATTTAACAAATATTCTCTAGTTAAACGAGTTGAAGTCTTAACTGGTAAACTAATAGCATACTTAGAAGCCGTAACAACTGGTTGTTGTGTATCAATAACATCATCTTGAATTAATTCTGTCTTAAGAAAAAAAGAAAAATCATCATATAAATCAGCATTTATTACTAAATAATATACACCAGTAGCAGTGCCAGTAAAGTGATATGTTTCTTCATCAGTTGAATCGCCACAAAATTCAGTTTGAAATCCACCATTTTGCTGAGATTCAAGCTTAGCTTGAGACCACGTGCAAGAACTACCATAAATATTAGGAACACCACACAATGTAATACCACAATTTTCGTCTGCATGGTTAATACCCCAACCTAATTTTAAAGTATAATCAACACCACCTTTAACATTAAAGCGAATTCTAATCAAATCATCACTAAAATCAGATTCAGAACTATGATTGAAAGCACCACCAGAAAGCCAATATTTTCCATCATCTTCTTTAGCATACGTAGCATTAGCCCAAGTAGAAGCAGATTCTAAAGAATAAGTATCATCAGTTACAGCACGTCTTTTTACAATTTTTTGATTATCATCTACATTTTGAGAAATAACTTCTTCTTGAACACTATCACTTACACCATTTAATACTAACGGAATTACCAATATGCTTGATAAAGCTCCAATAGATAAAACTTTTAATAAACGTTTATTTTTCATAAAATCACCAATCCTTTTTATTAAATAATTAAAAAAATAAACCAAAAACAAAAAAATGATTGCAACTAAACAATCATTAAAAATAAAACATATAAAACAAAATATTAATTAAAATACCATTCATATTTACTAATATCATCATAAAAATTTTTCTTTAAATAATTTATATATTCATCAACATCAGCATTTCTATATACTTCATCAAAACCACTTTCAGTTAATGTATATACACCATCACGCTTAATAATTTGAAAACCATCACCATTTTTATCATCAAACCAAAAATCGAGATTATCACATATCCTAACAAGTAATTTTTTTAAATCATCAAAACTATTAAAACTCAAATCTCTCATAGAAATATACATAATTATCACCTTTTCTTTGATTTTTTTAAAATAGATAAAACTAACTTCTTATCTTTATCAGATAAATCAGAAAAAGACAGCTCATCATCGTGATGTATAGTAATTAAATCATCAAATTTATCATAATGAAAATGAAGCTTCATATAATTAATATTATGAATTACAAACAAAATTTCTTTATCACGAACAACAATAACATTATTAGCCATAAATCTATTTCTACCTTGATTATAATGCAAAACATAATCAACATCAATACTACCATCAACAGAATACTGATAAAAAATATAATTATCTTTATCACGTAATAAAGAATAATCAACCTTATGAGGTATTGTTTTCCTTTTCAAAAAAATCACCACCTTATATGTTTTAATATAAATAAGAATATTACAATACTTACAAAAGCAATATTAAAAAGATTATAAATACCATTCATACAATCTTGAACAATAAATACGATCCAAATGATTGCCATAACAATTTCTGCTAAATTTAAAGCTTTATACAAAAAATAATAAAACTTTTTTAGCTTATCTTTCTTCTTATACTTTTTTCTCATAACAAAGAACCACCATACCTACTACCTAATGTTTTAAATGAATATGAATCAGATAATTCAAATATCCTAATAAAATCTTTATCTGTATAAGTCGTACTATTAGACTCAATATTCATATTAATTAATTCATTATTACTAAAAAAATAACTAGTTAAATCATTATAAAATTTCATATCAGAACTAAGCAGATAAGCATAATAATAAGAATTTACATTATCACATACCTTACGAACTATTTCACATACTTTTTTTATTACTTCTTCATCTGGATTCGTTATATGTAATTGATAATCTAAATTATCTGTTATTAATGCAAATCTAATATTATTCTTATACATCTCGCTTCTAATATCTTCAAGTAAAAAACTAGATTTCTTAAAGCCACAAACAAAATAACCTTTCACATCAATTACCTTGCAACATAATAAGCTAAATACATTCCTAATTCACGATTACAATTAAAATGCTTAACTTCGTTTAACCATTTTTCTATTTCACTTAAAACATAATTATTTAAATCTATTTTGTTTAACTTTGAAGAATGATAGAAAGAACCATGATAATAATACTCTTCAACATAATCTTTATATGAACGAGGCATAAAACCTCGTCCACCATACCAAAATGAATCAAGATTCACATTACAAGGAGCAACACAAACTTTTTCACCATTTAAATATGCTTTTTGAAAATAAGCTTTTGAAACCCTTTGCCAATCCTTAAATTGTAAATTTCTCATTAATATTCACCACCTTAATTAAAAATCTAGAAATAAATCTTGCATTACTTCTTTTATCATTGTAGTTATTGAATCACCACTTACACAAGTAACCTTATTTTTATAAATCCTATTATCATCAGTTAACAATACTACATATTCATCATAACCAGTATAAACATATATTAAATAAATATTTCTTGAATAAGCTTCACCAGATAATAAAGCATTTAATACCTCAATAGCATAAGCTTTCTTTTGATAAAACTTCTTAAATACTGGATTTCTATATTGAACTCTTACAGATTCTATAATATCTGCTTCAAGTCTTTTATCTATATTTCTAACTAGCACTTCACATCACGCCTTTCTTTTTATCTTGATAAAGTTTTAAATATTTTTCACGATCTAAAATATAAATACCAAATATTATTCTATTTTCTACCACTTCTAAAGGCATAAAAAATATTATAGCTTTATTTTTTACATCAATTACATCAAGCATATCACATTGACCTTGAACAATTTTTTTATATAAAATTTCTAAACATTCTTTTATAAAAACTCTGTAATTATACATACTCAATTCATCAATAAAAGTACGAGAAATTTTAGTTTTGACTAAACTCGCAAATTGAACTTGTAAAGGTACACTATCATCATTAGCTATCTCTTCTAATTTATCTTTGAAATAAAGTGTTTGATATAATAAAGGTACTAAAGCATAAGACCAACTAGAAGTAAGAATACTTTCAACAATTTCAAAATTCTTATTTAAATCTTCAACAGATACATTATTTTTCATCACCATAAATTATTACCTCTTTAGCATTAGATCTTTTTTTACCATTACTATTAATACTTCTTTTTGCTAAAACTTCTTTAATCGTATATTTACTATCAGAAAATAATTGTCTAACATATTTTGTATCATTATTGCTAATCACAACAAAACAACCTTTTTCAATTAATTCATCACAAATATTTTTTAAATCTAGCAAATCTTTTTTATTAAATCCGTCTTTAACATAAGAAGTAAATCCACTATTTTCATAATCATAAGGTGGATCAAAATAAATAACATCACCACTTCTACAATCACTAATACATTTTCTAAAATCTTCATTTCTTATTACAACATTATTACTATTTAAATAATTACTTAAATTAAAAATTTTATCTTTAATTACAATATCAACTTTAGATAGTTGCTTACCCTTAGGCACATTAAAAAAGCCTTTTGAATTAACTCTATACAAACCATTAAAACAAGTCTTATTTAAATAAATAAATCTTGAAGCTTTTACAACATCAGATACATTTTTATAATCTTTTAATCTATCTATCTGCCTAACCTCATAGAAATAATTAGAATCAGAATAATGCTTATCTTCGTGAATAGTAAGTAAGTAAGTATTTTAGGCTTTTCTTTTATCATTTTATATGTATTAATAAGCTCAGAGTTTAAATCATTAATTATTGTTTTATTATATTCAAGTGCAAAAGCAACCGAACCACCACCAACAAAAGGCTCATAATATCTATTATGACCATTTAATTTTGATTGGATAATAGGTAATAAATAGCCTAATAATTGTCTTTTTCCACCAACCCACTTTAATACAGATTCCATTATTTATTACCACCATACAAATTATGTACATAATACATTTTAGCTTCATCAATGCTTTTAAAATACAAAGGATAACCATCTATATTAGCAACATAGTATTTATCGTCTTTTTTAATATTAGAATGTTTAACATACTTTGCAAATCCCTTACTAAACAAATAGAATTTACCATTAAGAGGTTTAAAAACAATACAAATATTTTTATCTAAATGTTCAATTAAAACACAATCATACGTTTTAAAATAATCAATCAAACCATTATATCTTTGAAAACAAGTATTACTTCTTAAATCCACTTTCTTTTCCTCATTTCACTTAATTTTAATTTAATTTTTTATATAGCAAAAAAGAGATAACCCTTTTTAAGAGCTATCTCAATTTACAAAACATTTATTTAATTAAATTGTAGAAACAGATGAGTCTTCATCTTCACCAACTTCACCAATATCATAGAATTGAACTTTTGATTCTGGGTGTTTAGCATTATGAATCTTAATAAGAATAATAGTATCATTTCTTAAATAAGCTTTACTAGTCTTCTTATTGTTATTAAAACGATCTGTTGAATAACCACCATTAAATACAACACCCTCACAAATAGGAGCTACACAAGTATATGCTCTTGGATAAGATATTTCACCAGTAATAGGATTTTCTTTCTTATTTTTAACCGGAAGCATTGAAACCAACTTAACTAATACTTCTGTTTTAGCACCTATAATTTCTGGACGTAATTCCTTTAAAATTAATGATTTTTCTGTTGTTAAACTATCTTGAAGTACAACATTATCAGCAAGCATTAAACTTAAATGAATATAAGATGATTTCTTATCCTTAGTTTTCTTAATTTCAGCCTTTAAAATACCTTTAGCAAATTTCTTCTTATCCTCATCAGTTAACTCAGACAACTTTTTATAAGCAATAGTAGTTTTAAACTCATCATCTTGAATCAATAATTGTGACTCATCAAGCATATCTTCAAGTCGCTTTTCTTTTGAAACTTCCTTAACCTCAGAAGAAACTTTATCAGAAGTCTTAACATCTTTTACTTCTTTAGCGTCCTTTACTTCAACATTCTTTTCAATTTTTGTATTTTGTAAATTTTCCATAATAATTTTAATACCTTTTTGCTAACTACTTTTTCTTCATTAGCACCTTTCTTTAATTTTATTTTTTTTATTATTAATTAATTTTAGATAAATAAATTACCTAATTACTTATTACCTTTAACAGATAACATACCATTTAAAAAATGATAAATAGCAAGTGGACTATCACTTGCACACAGAACTAAACCTTGTTTATCAGATACAACATTCTTTGTAACTCCGTCAATTACTTCTGTATCAACAACAACTTCTAATTCTTTAGCTAACTTATTAATCGTTAATTGACTAATAACATAAGCATTTTGTGAATTTTTACTATTTTCACCATACCAAAGCTCACTCATTTATTTTAATTTCCTTTCATTTAATTTATGTTTGATTTTTCTAAACAAACATTAACAAAATATCAAACTTTATTAAAAAGTAAAATACTCATCAACACTTGATCTAATACTATTAATACTCATTAGCAATGATTCTATTAATTCTTCATTTACACGAGATACATTAATATCAAATGTAGGTTTAACACCACAACGATTTTCAAATCTAAAAGTAATAACATCTGTATTTTTTCCAAAGACTCTAACAACTACTACATCATTCATAACATTAATTGTTTTACTTGTAATAAATCCATACTTTTTAAACAAATTCAAATCAAGATTATCTTTAACAATTCGAGTACACAATCTACTAAAATCATAGCTTAAAGCTTGTGAATAATCTACTTTATTATATTTTCTTAAACCTTGCATTTAAAATCAAACCTTTCTTATTCTTAAAGACCTATAATATCTCTTTATAAAAGTTTCATTGCCTTTTATAATAATTTTTCCATCTTCATCAACAATACAATGAGTTATTTTATCATACATATTTTTTATATTATATGATGTATAAAATTTACCAGTTTTCAAATACATATCATAAGCAAATTCCATTTCATCATCAGTCAAATTATCACCATAATTAGCCAAAGGAACACCCAAAACTTTATACATATCACAACCAGTAAATACACTTACATCATTATTTAAACATCTAATCAATTCATCAATAGTACAAAAAGACAAATAGCCAGTATTGTTATGATAATCATACAAAGGATAATTCAAAAATAAAATATGACAATCATTTCTATCCATTCTAAAATCAAGATAACCAATAGAATCAGTAATATTATATAAACTTAATTGTTCTCTTTCAGATATATCATATAAATCAACATTTCTATATTTTCTTAATTTTGAACAAATATCATTAATCAATTTTAGATTATTATCAAACATTTCATCACCACCTAATTAAATCAAAATAAAAAGGCTACTTATATAAGCAACCTTTTATTTAATGTTAAATTATAATTTTACATAACAAATTGAATATCTAAATTTTCATCAGTAAATTTTTTTCCGTCTTCCAACACAAAATTATAAAATAAATCATCAAAAGAATCAAAAGAATATTCTTCTTCAGAAGTACCAATAAGATACTTACCATTCTCATATCCCAGCCAATATGGAATAATCTTCGTAAGTTTTCTAGCCTTATCATCATTAGGCAAAGCATATTCAAGACCATAATAATCATCTTCATCTATTTCATTATCTTTTAAATAGTCATATACACCCTTTAATTCATCATAATAATATTGACTAAGAGCATTCATCTTATAGCACCTCTTTCATTTTATATTTTCCTTTTTCTTCTTAATTTCCTCATCTTTTTTAATAAAACTTTTGTTTCATTATCAAGTCTATGAAATTTATCGTGTCTTACTTCATATACTGGTTTATTATCATTATCATAATATTCAATTTTAGGAGTTTCATTATGATAATGAACACCCCTTACATTATCATTTTTATCATAATCAACATCAACTTTACGATAAATAGATAACTTAGACTCATCATCAATCTGGTACTTATTAATAGAATCTAAAAAAGTAAATCCAGTTGCATTTAAATGAATATTACCATATCCAACTTTAACAAATATATCTAAAGGAAATAAATATTGATTGACAATATATTTTTGACAACCATTATCACCAATAACGGCTAAAGCACGTCTTTTCACTTTAACATACAATTTACCATTTCTAGTATCTTCATACAAATAATTACCATATTCATCTTCATAAGCAGACTCTTTATTAACCTTACCAAATTTATTATACTTCATTAAATAAAGCCTTTCAATTAATATCTTCTGTTTTTATGAGATTCAATAGCAAATTCAATTGCTTCTGTTAATGGACAACCTTTAATAAGCTCATTATAAATTAAAGCGTCTATCATCTCTAAAGCGTCCATTTCATCATATTGATTTCTTTCGTACTCTGTTTCTTCAAGTATATCACCCAAAAAATTAATAGCACTATCGCAACCAAGATACCAATCATCTGTATTAAATGCACTAGGAAGTCCACCACACCATTCATGGAAAGCTTGACCATAAGACTTAAAATAACGTAATCTTTTTTTAATATCTTCATAAGTAAAGCCAAATTCAGCAACTATAAACTCTTGTAAAATCCATTTACAAATATAATTAAAATCAGCACCAACTTTATAATCATACCAATTATCAACATCAGTAGCCTTATCATTATAATCGTCAATTATCAACTGACGAATTTTCTGACGAACAATTTTACTATTTGCTCTTAACATCTTTTCACCTACAATCTTCCATTATATCTAAATATTGTACGTTCTAATTCTTCTCTACCATACATACTTAAATCTTTATTAAATTTATCATAACATTCTTTAGGAGTTGTAAATCCAAAAGTTATTTCTCTTATAGAACCAGTCTTATTACCAACTAAAACAATTTTATATCCACTATTAGCTTGTTGAAGTGCAAACTTAATATTAGTTGTATCATCTAAATGATATCGTTCATTTAAATCAAGAATTAGACAAGCTAATTTATCTCTATACTTATTTTTCATAAACATTTTTCCTTTCACTAAAAATAAAAATTAAGAGATAATCATTAAAGACTATCTCTTAACTATTTCAATATTTAATTATAAACGTCCTCTATTTCTTAAAGGTAGTAAAGGAACACGCTTATCAACAATGTCATAAGTATCTGGACTTTCACCCAAAAACATATCATCATCAACATCAGAATCAATTACACCATTAATAATTTCATCATATAGCTCAACAAATTTTTTAGTATATGTATCAAGTCTTTTAAATGAACCTTTAGTAGTTTCTTCACCATTATCAGCAATTAACATAGAACATCTTCTATATTCTTTATTAAGAATTTCTGGTTGATTTTGAAATTTTTTAATATAATTATAAGCGTGAAGCCATTCTTTCCAATAATTCATTCTTGCTTTTGAATAAAAATGGATCTTACCAAATTCATCACGCTCACCTTTTCTATGAACTAAATCACGATAAAGCTTAGCCTTATCATCTGCACACATTTTTTCCTTAACACTATTTCTTGCCATTTTAAATACCATTTTAACCTTTCATTTTTTAAAATTTAACTTTTGATTTTTCTTATAAAACAAAAACCTTTTAAACAAAACACATCTTCTAATTGAAAGAATCAAAACATTTATTTTTCACATCAAATAAACAACGGATAAAATAAAAAGAACATTATTAAATAACATTCTTAATTATTTTTTATTATGTTCATCACACAAGCTTTTCACTTATTAAATATTTCAATAAGCTAATTAAGTAAAGTCTTCTATTATAGCTTTCTTTATAACTACCAGAATTGATACTTAAATTCTTTTATCTATTTCAGATTTATAAGGGAGCTACCCCTTGTCTAGCCCAACTAGACTACTTCATCTGCTGTTTTTAGAGTACAGATTCTCTTTATTTTTCGTTGTAAATGTTTATATTACAACGTTAGTATTCTTAATTAAGAGGCTTCAAAACTCAGCAAGATGAGTAAACAAGCGAATCATAAAAAATAAACCTCATCTTATATATGTAACGTAATTTGCAAAAATCTAATTTAAAGGAGGTATAAATGTTAATTCTGGACAAGAGAAAGCAGAATTAAGATAATCATTATGGAATCAGAAGCAAGCACCTCAATAAAAAACTTCTGAGAAGCCTTTTAATTAAGAATACTAATTATGACATAATTAACTCTAATCATCACAATTAGTCAACGTTATCAGCAACGTATTAATATATGTATTTGTCAAAGAGCTTGATTATAGGACTTACAAATAATCAAACCTTTGACAAATCATCAATTCCATACTATAATTAACTTGCGACAGATATTATAGATATGGAACTGATGATTGAAATTGGATCAACCATAAAGCCTATTTATTTTATTTTTAGAAAATCTGGTTATTTATGAGTTGAACTCATTTATAGCCTTTTTTTCTAAGGTAAGGAAGATAAATCCTCTTTACACTTATTATTATATCACGAAAAAACGTGAAATCAACACATTTTTTATTTTTTTTCATTTTTATACGAAAAGAGGTTATATTATGTATTTACAATCAAATCTAAAACTACTAATTAGCAATAAATTACAATTTGCCAAAAAAACTAACATTCCAAGAAGAACTTTAGAAGATATAATTTATGGTAATACACCAAACCCAAGAATTGATACTATTATGAAAATTGCTTCTGAACTTAATATTTCTATTGATGATTTAATCTACAAAGATTTTACAAAGGAGAATAATTAATATGCAAGAACAAAAACATAAAAAAATTTTAAAATTCGAAAAACAAAACAAAATTAGATTTAATGTAAATTGTCTTTTTGAATTATCATATAAACAATTAAAAGCAATTTACAATTATTTTGAATTAAAAAATCATCATTATGAAGAATATAACGAAATCGAAGATTTAATAAGAATAAACTGGTTAACACTCAACAAAACACAAAAAGAAAAGGAATTACCAACGTGGATCATGAATATCAAAAATATTTATGAATTAATAAACAAAAACTTCTTTTTTAAACCCAGATTCACATTTTACTTTGAGTATATTCTTCCATCAACTAAAAGAATTGATATTTTAGTTAAAAATAAAAATAAAGAACTAATAATAGAATGTAGCCACAATTATACAGATGAGCTTTTAAATCAAAAAGAAAATCAAGCTAAAATTTATCAAGATGAATATCAGCAATTAACAAACTTAAAAATAAATAAAGTAGTTTATATAAACGATAATATTAAAGAAAATGAAACAATCAAAAATACAATCAAAGCATTAAAAGAATTAAACTAAATTAGTAATTACCAGATATATTAAAAGGATTCTTCAATCCAAGATTTTGTAAATTAGAATCACCAACATATATATCATTAATGAAATCAAAAATATAAGCAACACCACTATATTGATAATTAAATTTATTTTTTATCTTTAATTCATTAGTAATATAATCATTAATTTTATTTTTAATTTCACTATTTATAAAATACACAAAATCAAAATTTTTTAAAAATAAAGAATTTAAATATTTTTTTGAATATTCAAAACTAAATCCAATTCTAAAATTAAAAGTTTTGCTTTTCATTAAGCAATTATATTTCACATTTTTTCTAGAATCAAAATAATAGCCATCAACATTTAAAGAAACACGAACAACATATTTATACTTATCTTTCATTTTAAACACCTCACAACACATTTTTATTTATTAATTGCTCAATTAGCTACTTCTCACTTAAAAGCTTGTCTAAAGCTAATACTTTAATCATAGAAAGGAAATAACCATTTATGAATATTTATTCAGATAAAAAATTAAACTATTTCATTGAACATCTTAATATCAAATACAAAGACTTCAAGAACCAATCAAATTATTATAATGAAGATAAAATTTTATTACATTGTAAATATAAACATTTAAAAGAAATCTACAATTTCTTACATCTAAACAAGTTTGAATCTACTTTTAGTGTTAAAAAGAAAGAAATCATCATAAATAACACTAAAAATTTACTTACAAAATTAAATTCATCATTTACAGAAACTTCAAAATTTAAAGATGATACTAAAAATTATTTAACAATCTTAACTAAGCTTTATAGAATAACAGATTCATTAGCTTATCACTTAATTTACAATCCAGAAATAATTATAAATTTTACAAGCAATGATAAAATCACAAAAATAACTATAACTAAAAATAGCAAAGATTTTATTATACTTTTCTGTAATACAGATTTTTTCGATACATCTAACGCAATTAATAAAAAACTAAGTAAATTTTCAAACTATGATAATTGTCATAGTCTTTTAACTGGATTTTTAAAAGATGATGAATCGAAAATCATTAATGAATACAAATCATTTTACAATGAGTTTTAATATATTCTTTTTCTTCATTACTAAAATAATCAGTTTTACTTTTTGGAATATCACTTCTAATTACCCCCTCAAAATAACAAGGCATAAAATAATTTAAAGAATTAACTAAATCAATGCGAAGTATACGAATATAGAAATAACATTCATATTCAAAAGAATCACCATATTTCTTTTTCAAATCATCAAAATAATATTTTGCAAGATTATAAGAATTATATTTCATACCCTTATATTCATCTTGACTTAAAGTACCATTTTTTATTTTTTCTTCAAGTTTATCACAACGAATACAATCTTGATATGCTTCTTCTTCAATTTTAAAATAACCATAATCAGAAAAATTACCAAATGACACTTTATGTTTACACTTACCATAACCAGAAACCCTTATTACAACAATAAAACTACCCATTTAAATCACCTACAATCAATTTTTATTTTTAAAATATATAATGAACCATTTTATAATTAAAATCCAATTTAACCATAACCATTTACAAAATTTACTATCAAACTAGAAAAGATTTAAAATATTTTTTCTAGTTTTTTTATAAAGTCATACGTAAGATATATGTATGAGTATAATATTTTTTTGAAATATATTAATACAAAGGAGATTTTAATTATGAATGAAAATATTTCAGCTAAAGACTTACTAAATTTAATTTTAGGAAATCAAGAAACACCAAAAATTACAGAAAATAAAGAAATGGATTTAAATGAAGCAATTTCTTATTTTCTAAATAATCAAATCAAAAATTCTATTGAAACTCTTAAATATTATAAAATTGAATTTAATTGCTTAAGACCATATTTCAAAATGTACAATATAAAATCTACTAAAGACCTTACCAATGATTTTGTAAATAAATTAATCACAATCAAAAAAAATGAAGGAGTTAAAAATATCACTATAAATAAAATGCTAGGTACTATTAAAATTATGTTAAATTTTTTGATAAAAGAAAATTTAATTACCGAAAGTCATATTACAATATCGAACATAAAATTTAAACAAGCAAAAATTACAATACCAACTAAAGAAGAACTTTTAAAATTTAAAAATTATATTGATACAAAAGCTTCATTAAAATATCAAGTTATTTTTTACATTTTAATTGATACTGGTTTAAGACGAAGCTCAATCGCAAATCTTTTAATTTCTGATATCGATCTTAATGAACAATCAATAATACCCTCACACACTAAAGAAAATAACGAAATAAAAGTTTATTTTGGTAATAAAACTAAATCTCTTATTTCTAAATTTATTGAAACTAATAAAAAATTAAAATCAAAATATTTATTTCCTAGTCAAAACCCATTAAAGCCCATACCACCTACTACAATTACTAAAAATTTTAGTAAAATAAGAAATAAAATAGGAATAACATCAATATCACCACATAGACTAAGACACTATTTTGGAACAAATTTAATCAAAAATAATGTAAATCCAGAAATTGTTAGAAAGCTTTTAGGACATTCTTCTTTACGTATGACACAACGATACATTGATTTAAATGATGAAGATTTAAAATCAGTCTCAATAAATTGCTCAATAGCAGACAATATTGAGGGGAACTAGAATTTAATCTAATACTCTTTCTATAATCTATAAAACAAAAAAGCTTAGCCAATAAACACTAATTAATGTCTTGGCTAAGCCATTTTTTAAATATTAAATCAAAATAATATTCTTTTATTCAAATTCAATTGTTGCAGGTGGTTTAGATGTACAATCAAGTAGTACTCTATTAACTCCTGCTACTTCATTTACAATTCTTCTTGAAATCTTATCTAAAACATCATAAGGAATACGAGCCCAATCAGCTGTCATTCCATCAATTGATGTAACTGCACGTATTGCAATTGCATAATTATAAGTTCTTCCATCTCCCATTACTCCTACACTCTTCATATTAGTTAAAGCGGTAAAGTATTGCCAAATTTCCTTATCAAGCCCTGCAGATGCTATTTCCTCTCTTAAGATTGCATCACTTTTACGAACTATTTCAAGTTTTTCTTCTGTTATATCGCCTATAATTCTAATTGCAAGTCCAGGACCTGGGAATGGTTGACGCCACACAATTTCATAAGGAAGTCCCATTTCGAGACCTAAAGCTCTAACCTCATCCTTAAATAAAACATTAAGTGGCTCAATAAGCTTAAACTTCATATCCTTTGGAAGTCCACCAACATTATGGTGAGATTTAATTGTTTGAGCGGTAGCAGTACCTGACTCAATAACATCTGTATATAATGTACCTTGAGCAAGAAAATCAAAATCACCAAGCTTACGTGATTCCTCATCGAAGCAATATACAAATTCATTACCAATAATTTTACGCTTCTTTTCAGGATCTGTAACCCCCTGAAGCTTCGATAAAAAACGCTCCTTAGCATTGATACGAATAACATTCATATCAAATTTCTTGCAGGCAGCCATTACCTCATCGCCTTCATTTTGTCTTAAAAGCCCATGGTCAATAAACATGCAAGTTAAATTATGGCCAATTGCCTTATGAAGTAACACTGCTACAACAGTTGAATCAACTCCACCTGAAAGACCGCATAATACTTTTTTATCTTTAACTGTTTTTCTAATTTGTTCAATCTGCATATCAAGATAATTTTTCATTGACCAATTATTATTAGCATGACAAATTTCAAAAACAAAGTTATGAAGCATTTTATTACCATTAACTGTATGTCTTACCTCAGGATGGAACTGAACACAATAAATCTTCTTTTCTTCATTGGCAATGGAAGCTACAAGACCATTTTGTGATTTAGCAAGAAGCTTAAAGCCTTGAGGAATTTTAGCAACATGATCACCATGACTCATCCAAACCTCTTCTTCATCATATAAATCCTTAAATAATAATGATTTATCTTCAATTAGAATATTCATCTTACCATATTCACGCTTAGGACTACTTAAAATTTCACCCTTAAAATACTTAGCTGTAAGCTGCATACCATAACAAATTCCTAAAATAGGAAGACCTAAATTAAAAATTTCTTCATCCACTTTAAATGCATCATCATCATAAACAGATTTAGGCCCACCTGAAAAAACAATTCCTTTTATCCCTTCCATTGCTTTAATTTCTGAGGCTTTAATCGTATGAGGTAAAAGAGCACTATACACACCCATTTCTCTAATACGACGGGCAATTAATTGATTATATTGAGATCCAAAATCTAAAACAATAATCTTATCAGTCATAAAAACTCCTACTTAGAATAATTTGGTGCTTCTACTGTAATTTCAACATCGTGAGGATGTGACTCAAGAAGACCAGCATTTGTAATTCGAATAAATTTAGCAACTTCCTTTAAGGTTGGAATATCCTTAGCTCCGCAATATCCCATACCAGAACGAATACCACCACATAGCTGATAAACTGTATCTGCAACAGGGCCTTTAAAGGCTACTCTTCCTTCAATACCTTCTGGTACAAGCTTTTTAGCAACTGTATCCTTCTTTTGGAAATATCTATCAGCTGAACCACGCTTCATTGCAGCAAGAGAGCCCATACCAACGTATGACTTAAAACGACGGCCATTAAATATTATCTCCTCACCTGGTGCTTCAGAGCAACCTGCAAGTAAGGAACCAAGCATTACACAATCTCCTCCCGCCGCAAGTGCCTTAACAACATCACCAGAAAGCTTAATACCACCATCAGCTATAACACAGCATCCACGCTCTTTAGCATATTCATAAACATCATTTACCGCCGTAATTTGAGGTACACCAACACCAGCTACTACACGAGTTGTACAAATAGAACCAGGTCCAATACCAACCTTAACAGTATCAACACCTGCATCAATTAACTCCTTAGCAGCTTCCTTTGTTACAATATTTCCTGCAACTAAATTTAAAGTAGGATATTTAGCTCTTATCTTTTTAACCGCATTAATAACATTTTCTGAATGTCCATGGGCTGAATCAATCGTAATAATATCAACACCAGAAGCCACAAGTGCATCAACACGCTCCATCATATCAGCACCAATACCAACTGCAGCTCCACAACGTAAACGACCCTTTTCATCCTTACATGCATTAGGATAATTTTTAGCATTATCAATATCCTTAGTTGTAATTAGTCCTACTAAATGATTTTTATCATCAACAATAGGAAGCTTTTCAATACGATGATTCCACAAAATTTGACGAGCCTCTTCAAGCGTTGTACCCTCAGGAGCCGTAATTAAATGCTCATGCGTCATAACTTTTGATATTTTAGTATCATCAGGTGTAAGATATTTTAAATCACGAGCAGTTAAAATACCAACAAGTACACCCTTTTCATCAACAATAGGAAGACCTGAAACATGATACATTGACATAATTTCGAAGGCGTCCTTTGTTGTTTTATCTTCAGTCATCGTAACGGGATTAATAATCATACCCGCTTCATTACGCTTAACTAAATCAACCTCACGAGCTTGTTCTTCAATTGACATATTCTTATGAATAAAGCCAAGTCCCCCCTCACGTGCAAGAGCAATCGCAAGCTCTGATTCCGTAACAGTATCCATCGCTGCAGATACAATTGGAATATTAAGCTCAATATTCTTTGTTAAATGGGTTTTTAATGAAACCTCAGAAGGTAAAACATTAGACTTTTGAGGTACTAAAAGTACATCATCAAAAGTTAAGCCAATGCGAATATCATCAAATTTAGACATATTATTAATCCTCCAATCCTAACCTCTTATAAATATATCCAACCTCTTTAAAATAATAATCAAGAGTAAAGCATGCATCAATTTCTTCCTTAGTTAAATGCTTTAAAACAGCCTCACTTTTCTTAAGAAGCTCTTGGTAATCAATATTATTGTTATAGGCCTCCATCGCAATTGGCTGTACTGTATCATAAGCCTCCTCACGTACAAGGCCCTTAGAAATTAAAGCATAAAGTACTCTTTGAGCAAAAATAACCTTATTAGTCATATAAATATCTTTAAGCATCTTTTCAGGATATACAACCAAATTTTCTAAAATTCCTTTAAAACGATTTAACATATAATCTAATAAGCAAGTCGCATCTGGTAAAATAATTCTTTCTGTTGAAGAATGAGAAATATCTCTTTCATGCCACAATGCAATATTTTCATAAAATGTAAGCATATACCCACGCATAACTCTAGAACATCCACAGATATTTTCAGAAGAAATGGGATTACGCTTATGAGGCATAGCACTTGAACCCTTTTGTCCCTTACTAAAAGCCTCTTCGGCTTCATGAACTTCGGTTCTTTGAAGATTTCTAACCTCTAGGGCCATCTTTTCAAGCTCAGATGCAATAAGAGCTAAAACAGCCATATAGTGAGCATGGCGGTCACGCTGAATAACTTGTGTTGAAATAGGAGCATACGAAATATCAAGTGCCTTACAAACATATTCTTCAATAAATGGTGGAATATTACAAAAGTTTCCAACTGCGCCTGATAATTTACCAACTTCAATTTCTGCTACAACATCATCAAAACGCTTAAGCATTCTTTGCATATCAGAATACCATAAGGCCCATTTAAGACCAAATGATGTAATATCGGCATGAATACCATGGGTTCTTCCAATACAAGGTGTATTTTTAAATTCTAAGGCCCTTTTCTTTAAGACAGCCATAATATCTAAGATATCCTTGCGTAATATTTTATTAGCCTCTTTAATTAAAATCGCATTTGCTGTATCAACAACATCCGTTGAAGTAAGACCATAGTGAATCCACTTTCTTTCTTCTCCCAGTGATTCTGATACAGTTCTAGTAAAGGCTACTACGTCATGCTTAGTTTGTGCTTCAATTTCTTTTATTCTTGAAATAGTAAATGATGCCTTATCAAGCTTAGGAAGATCCTCCTTAGGAACCACACCAAGCTCTGACCAAGCCTCAGCATTTTTAAGTTCTACCTTCAAATAGGCATTAAATTTAGACTCTTCCGTCCAAATATCTCTCATACATTTACGACTATAGCGTTCAATCATTTTATTTTTCCTCCATATGATGTAAATATGCTTCAAGTGTATTTTGCATTAAGCAACAAATTGTCATAGGACCCACACCACCAGGCACCTTTGTAATAAAGGATGCTTTAGGCTCACATGATGAAAAATCACAATCACCACATAGCTTATGTGTTTGAGGGTCTCTATTTACACCAACATCAATTACAACTGCACCATCCTTAATAAAATCAGCTGTAACATATTTGGGTTTACCAATTGCGACAATTAATATATCGGCCTTTCTTGTAATTTCCTTAACATTTTCTGTACGAGAATGCACAATTGTCACAGTCGCATTTTGATCTAAAAGAAGCTTAGAAATTGGAAGCCCTACAATATCTGATCTTCCCATTACAACGGCATTTTTACCAGCAAGAGGAATGTTTGCGGAATTAAGAAGACTAATAATTCCTCTTGGTGTACAAGGTATCATACCTTCTCTTTTTTGCCACAAGGCAGCGACATTTAAAGGATGAAAGCCATCAACATCCTTATCCAGTCTTATTCGTTCAATAACATGCTCCTTGTTAATATGTAACGGAAGGGGAAGTTGTACTAAAATACCATCAACATTATCATCATTGTTAAGCTCATCAATTTTAACTAAAAGTGATTCTTCTGTTATATCATCCGGTAAACAAATAGTTGTATTTTCAATTCCAATCTCAAGGGAAGCCTGCTCCTTACCCTTAACATAAGATTTTGATGCTGGATCATCACCAACAAGAACGACGACAAGATGAGGCAAACGCTCATAAACCCTTTTATAATAAAGGATCTCCTCCTTCATTTTTTCTTTAATACTAAGTGATAGCTCTTTGCCACTAATAATTCTTGCCATAATTTCCTCCTAAAGTGATCGATGTCCAATATCAGTTCTATGATATAGATTATTACATTTAATCTTACTTACCTCTAAATTAGCATTTTGTTGGGCCTCAAGCAAAGTTTTACCTTTAGCCACAACAATTAATACTCTACCACCATTAGTGTAGTATTTGCCACCATCTTCTTTAGTTCCCATATGATAAACAATACCATTAACATCATTAAGGCCTTCAATTAAAAAGCCCTTTTCATAAGATGAAGGATAGCCCTTGCTTGCAAGGACAACACCAAGATAGTACATAGGATCAAATGTAAGCTCGACCTTATTTCCATCTATTATATCACAAAAAACCTCAAATAAATCATTTTTTAATTTAGGAAGAACAACTTCCGTTTCAGGATCTCCAAAGCGAGCATTAAATTCAATCACTTTAATACCATCCTTAGTCTTCATAAGGCCCCCATATAATACACCCTTAAACGGACGACCTTCAGCCATTAAAGCTAAGGCTGTAGGCTCCATTATATGCTTAAGAGCATATTCTTTGTCTGAATCGTTAATAATTGGTACACCACTATAAGCCCCCATACCCCCCGTATTTGGACCTAAATCATTATCATACGCACGCTTATGATCTTGGCTTACCTCCATAGGATAAACCTTATCATTTGAAACAAAGCACATAAAAGAAAACTCCGGACCTTCAAGATAATCTTCAATTACTACGGATGAACTTCCAAATTCTTCATCGATTAACATATCCTTTAGGGTTTCTTCAGCCTCTTCTAAGGTTGTAGCTATTACAACACCCTTTCCTGCTGCAAGTCCATCATATTTTAAAACAATTGGCAGGCTATGTCCCCTAACATAATTAATTGCCTTTTCATAATCAGTAAAAACCTCATAGGAAGCAGTAGGAATATGGTATTTTTTCATCAAATCTTTAGCATAGGATTTTGATGTTTCTATTTCTGCTGCCTTTTTAGTCGGACCAAATATTTTTAAGCCTGCAGCATTAAATTCATCTACAATTCCGGCAGCTAAAGCCATTTCCGGACCAACAACAGTTAAATCAATTTTTTGCTTAATTGCAAACGCCTTTAAAGCCTCAACATCTGTTTCCTTAATCGGAACAAGTGTTGCTATTTGAGCTATTCCAGCATTTCCAGGAGCACAATATATTTCACTTACATACTTAGATTTACTAAGTGCTAAGGCAATAGCGTGACATCTACCGCCAGCACCAACAATTAATACCTTCATAATTAATGCTTAAAATGACGCATACCTGTAAATAGCATGCACATTCCATTTTCATTAGCCACGTTAATTGACTCTTCGTCACGAATAGAGCCACCAGGCTGAACAATCGCAGTCACACCAAATTCTTTAGCATATGAAACTGTGTCTCCAAATGGTAGGAAGCCATCAGAAGCTAAAACTAATTCTTTTGTATAACCCTTAGCACGTGCCTCTTCAAGGGCAAGCTTAGCTGAACCAACACGATTCATTTGACCTGCGCCAACACCTAGGGTTACACCATCCTTAACTACAACAATTGCATTTGACTTTACATGCTTTACAATCTTAAGTCCAAATTGCATATCGCTTAGCTCTACAGGAGTAGGATGCCTCAAGGTTACAGTCATCGAATCATCTACCTTAACCATCTTAATATCACTATCCTGTTCAAGAATACCACCGTTTACACTCACATATTGCTTAGATGGAGTGGTAGGACCAAGCTTATATTCAATTAATCTTACATTTTTACGCTTTGAAAATTCAACTTTTGCTTCATCGGTGAATTTAGGAGCTAAAATAACCTCCAAGAAAAGAGGAGCTTTTTCTTCACCATTTTGAGGAATTGTATATTTCATAAGCTTAGCAGCTTTCTTATCAATCACCTGATTAGTTGCGACGATTCCTCCATAAATAGAAACCGGATCAGCATTATAGGCTTTAGTCCATGCATCAACCAAATCCGAACCAATAGCCGCACCACAAGGGTTCATATGCTTTAGACCTACTGCAAAAGGAATAGATGGATCAAATTCACGAACAATCATCAAAGCGGCATTAGCATCCTGAATATTATTATATGATAGTTCCTTACCCTGAAGCTTTGTAGCATTTGCTAGGCTATAGCTTCCAGGATTTAAACTATAAAAGTTAGCCGCTTGATGAGGATTTTCACCATATCTTAAGGTTTGGCATAAAGGCGCTTCAATATGTAGCACAGGTGAAAGAGAAGCATTTTCTCTCATAAAATCCGAAATTGCCATATCATATGATGCGGTATGTGTATAGGCCTTAGCACTAAGCTTTAGTCTCGTATCAAGTAGCGTATTGCCATTTTCTTTAATCTCATTAATAATATTATCATAATCCGAAGGATCACATACAACCGTTACTGATGCATAATTCTTAGCTGCACTTCTTAACATTGAAGGTCCACCAATATCAATATTTTCAATAGCATCCTCCATTGTAACACCCTCTTTAGCAATTGTTTCCTTAAAGGGATATAAATTTACACACACAAGATCAATTAATTCAATATGATTATCACTTAAAGCCTTTAGATGCTCTTTGTTATCTCTTCTTGCAAGTAAAGCACCATGAACTGCAGGATGAAGAGTTTTTACTCTACCATCGCAAATTTCCGGAAATCCTGTCACATCAGAAATATTAGTTATAGGAAGTCCAGCCTCACGAAGACATTTCATTGTTCCACTTGTTGAAATTACCTCAAACCCAAGGGAAATTAGATTACGCGCAAATTCTACTACGCCTGTTTTATTTGATACACTGATTAAAGCTTTCATTTTTTAGTTCTCCTTAATAATTCTATTAATTGCAAAAGGATATAGCTCATGTTCAATCTCATGAATTTTAGCTTCTACCTCTTCAATACTATCCCCATAGTACTCAAAGCCCCTTTGAGCAATAATAGGTCCTCCATCTAGCTCTTTTGTTACATAATGAACCGTAACCCCAAACACCTTAACACCATAGCTAAAGGCATCTTCAATTCCATGGGCTCCCTTAAATGATGGGAGTAAAGCCGGATGAATATTAATAATCCTATCCTTATATGCATCAAGCAAGGTATTACCTACAATACGCATATACCCAGCAAGACAAATTAAATCAATTTTAAGATCACGCAAAATTTTAACAATTTCTTTTTCATAATCACTTCTTTTTTTATAACTATGAGGGTCAAAAACAAAGGTTCTTATTTTTAAATTTTTAGCTCTTGTTAAAACATAAGCATCCTTTTTATCACAAATTAAAATTTCCACCTGACAAGAAATCTCGCCTTTAAGGCAAGATTTAACAATCGCTTCAAAATTAGTTCCTGAACCTGATGCAAATACAGCCAGCCTCATTATTTAATTTCGACTCCTTCTTTAGCAGAAACAACACCAATCTTATAAGCCTTACGTCCATGAGATTCTAAAATAGAAATTGCCTTTGAAGCATCTTTCTCATCTAAAGCTAAAACAAGACCGATACCCATATTATAAATATTAAACATCTCACGATGAGCTACCTTACCATAATGTTCTAAGAATTTAAATACTGGTAAAATTGGCCATGAACCCTCATTAATTAAAATTCCTTGTCCTTCATGTAAAATACGTGGAATATTTTCATCAAAGCCACCACCAGTTATATGAGCAACTCCATGAACATCAACATTTCTAATTACGTCTAAGACCTCTTTACAATAAATATTAGTTGGTGTAAGTAAAACCTCACCTAAGGTTTTAGTTTCATCAAGTTCTTCATATTTTTTAAATAAATCTAAATTATTATCAGAAATTATCTTTCTTACAAGAGAAAAGCCATTTGAATGAACTCCACTTGACTCAATACCAACCAAGACATCACCAACGCTAACCTTAGAACCATCAATTAGCTTTGACTTTTCAACAACACCCGTAGTAAAGCCGGCAATATCATATTCGCCATCCTGATACATTCCTGGCATCTCAGCTGTTTCACCACCAATTAGTGCACAGCCCGCTTGAATGCATCCATCTGCAACACCCTTAACAATTTGCTCAAGACGCTGTGGTATAGCATGTCCTACTGCAACATAATCAAGGAAATATAATGGCTCAGCTCCTTGAGCTAAAACATCATTAACACACATCGCAACAGCATCAATACCAATAGTATCATGCTTATCCATTAAAAAGGCAAGCTTAAGCTTAGTACCAACACCATCTGTACCTGAAACAAGCATTGGCTCCTTATAATTTAATAGTGATAAATCAAACATTCCACCAAATGAACCAATGTTAGAAACACAGCCAAGACGATTAGTACTCTTAACATGCTTCTTATATCTTCTTACAGCCTCATAACCAGCCTCTAAATCTACACCTGAACTTCCATACGCTTTTGAACCCATATATTTATCCTCCTAAAACTTATGATCCTTATTAGCTTCCCAAACACTTGAGTAAAGTGCTGTTGGGTATTTACCTGTAAAACAAGCTGTGCATAATTCATTTCTTTTAGCTACTTCAAATAAAGCATGCTCAGAAATAAATGCCAGTGAATCCGCTCCTATTATTTCTCTTACTTCCTCAACACTATGATGAGCAGAAATTAATTCATCATAGGTTGAAATATCAACACCATAGAAGCATGGATGCGTTATTTGGGGAGATGCAATTCTAACATGAATCTCTAAAGCTCCCGCATCACGAAGCTGTTTTATAATTTTTTTACTTGTTGTACCACGTACAATCGAATCATCAATTAAAACAATTCTTTTACCTTTTACAATTGATGGTACCGGACTAAGCTTCATTCTAACGGCCTTTTCACGCATTTCTTGACTAGGCTGAATAAAGGTTCTTCCTACATATTTATTTTTAACCAAACCAATTTCATAAGGAATATGCGAAGCCTCTGCATAACCAATAGCAGCAGAAAGACTTGAATCAGGAACACCTATAACAATATCTGCATCAACAGGAGCTTCCTTATATAAAACCTTACCGGATTCTTTTCTAAAGGCATGAACATTAATCCCTTCAATATCACTATCAGGTCTTGAAAAATAAATATATTCCATAGCACACATATTACGATGCTTATATTTAGAATAATCATACGAATGAAGACCGGAATCATCAATCACAACAACCTCACCGGGATTTACATCTCTTAAGAAGGTGGCTCCACAAATATCAAGAGCACAAGTTTCTGATGCCACAACATAGCCACCATTTAATACGCCAATTGAAAGAGGCCTCAAGCCATATTTATCTCTTACACAATATAGTCTATCTTTAGTTAGAATAACAAAGGCAAATGCTCCTTCAAGCATATTTAAAGCCTGTAATATCGCCTCTATTCTTTTTGATGAGGCACTATCCTTTTTTATTAAATGGGCAAGAATTTCGGAATCAGAGGTTGATTGAAACATACTTCCTCTTTCCTCCAAAAACTTTCTAAGCTCATTTGAATTCACAAGATTTCCATTATGAGCAAGGGCAAAATCACCAGTATGGTGTCGAAATAGAAATGGTTGAACATTTTCGATTCCACCTCCACCCGTTGTAGCATATCTTACATGACCGATTGCCATACTTCCCTTAAGCGTACATAAATTAGTATTATTAAATATTTCTGATACTAATCCTTCCCCCTTAATACGCTTAAGCTCATGTGTGTCATCACTGACAGCTACAATACCGCAGCCCTCTTGACCTCTATGCTGCAAAGAGTGAAGTCCGTAGTAACAAAGCTCACTTGCATTAGGTATTCCATATACACCAAAAACCCCACATTCCTCATGAAGCCCCCTAAACGCTTCCATGTTATCCATTATATTGCCTCCTTATTAAGCAATTTTCTCTAAACGCTTTAATATCTCTTCATAGGCTTCTACAACCTTACCAAGATCTCTTCTAAACCTATCCTTATCAAGCTTAGCTAGTGATTTTCTATCCCATAATCTTGCACTGTCAGGTGATATTTCATCTGAAAGAACAATATTACCATCACAATCAAAGCCAAATTCAATTTTATAATCAACTAATATAACATCAACCGAATCAAACATCTTTTTTAACTCATTATTAATCCTATCCGTTAATTCATAAATCTTCTTTAAATCATCATAGCTACATATACCTAAGGAAACCGCATGATCATCATTAATTAGAGGATCACCTAAAGCATCATTTTTATAATCAATTTCTCTTATAACATTAGAAGGAATTGTTCCTTCTTCAATATTTAAACGCTTGGCCATTGACCCAGCAATAACATTTCTTACAACAACCTCAAGCGGGATAATATTTACTTTTTTACATAGTTCTTCCCTATCATTTAGTTTTTTAATGAAGTGGGTTGGTATTCCTGCTTTATTTAATCTTTCATAAATAAGAGAGGAAATAGCATTATTTAAAACACCTTTATTTGCAATTATTGCCTTTTTAATACCATTAAAAGCGGTAGTATCATCCTTATAATGAATAATAATTTTATTAGGATCATCAGTTTTATAAACTTGTTTAGATTTTCCTTCATATAGAAGTTCTCTTTTTTCCATTGTAGTTATATCTCCATTTTTATTTTTGTACTTTTAGATTACCTATAGCTACTCTTCCTTTATCAAATCACAATTTATTTAAAAATATTCTATATTTCCTCCCACTTAGCATATAAGATTGTTCCTGTATATTTATCATCTTCCATATAAATATATTTTCCATTCTCATCATATTTCTTTTTTGGTACAACATCATTTTCAAAATTCCATTTATTTATTCTTTCTTTTTCCTTATACCATCCCATAAATTTATACCCTTCTCTACAAGGATCTGGTGGTATAACACTTATTGTTTTACCATCTACATCATCTACAAAGAAACAATAATCACTTTGATAATCATATTCACTACTATAATACATAACATTTGCACAATAAACCTTGTCTATATCATACCAATCAGTTTCATATTTAAGGAAAAATTTATATAAATCATAGCTTAAAAAAACATTTGCATAATATGTTTTTTCCCTTGGAAAATAGTCATCATAATTAGAAGGAATATAAATGTTTCTTGAACCTTCATAATTAATATAAACTCCAGCATTAAAATATACATTACAAAAATAAACATTAGGATTAGTTATATCAAGATTATCTAAATATCTATGATTAATAATTTGTGCACCAATTGATGTTACCCTGTAGTCATCAAATTTAGTTTGAAAAACTAAGGTATCTTTCTTTTTTCCTTCTTCACTTATGCCCATTATTGAAGCTTCATCCCCAAATTTTGCATAAACAAAATCGCCATTTATTACTAATCGTCTTTCAAAATTTTTATTCGGATTACAACTTCTTAGCACCAACACACATCCTGTTAATACAATTGATATATATATACATTCCATCGTTACGAAAAGTGCTATCATTTTTTTCTTTTTCATATTCTATATTTCCTCCCACTTAGCATATAAGATTGTTCCTGTATATTTATCATCTTCCATATAAATATATTTTCCATTCTCATCATATTTCTTTTTTGGTACAACATCATTTTCAAAATTCCATTTATTTATTCTTTCTTTTTCCTTATACCATCCCATAAATTTATACCCTTCTCTACAAGGATCTGGTGGTATAACACTTATTGTTTTACCATCCACATCATCTACAAAGAAACAATGATCAATTTGATAATTATTGTCATTACTGTAATACATAACATTTGCACAATAAACCTTGTCTATATCATACCAATCAGTGTCATATTTAAGAAATGAATTATATAAATCGTAACTTAAAAAAACATTTGCATAATATGTTTTTTCCCTTGGAAGACAGTTATCATAATCTGAAGGAATATAAATATTTTTTGTACCATCATATTTCATATAAACTCCTTTATATGTATATGCATTACAAAAATAAACATTAGGATTAGTTATATCAAGATTATCTAAGTATCTATGATTAAAGATTTGCGTCCCAATTGAGGTTACCCTATATTCATCAAGTTTAGTTTGAAAAACTAAAGTATCTTTCTTTTTTCCTTCTTCACTTATACCCATTATTGAGGCTTTTTTCCCAGATTCTGTATAAATAAAATCACCACTTGTTACTAATTCCAATTCAAATATCCTTTTTGGATTACAACTTCTTAGCAACAATACACACCCAGTTAATAGCAGCGATATATATATACATTCCATCGTTATAAAGATTGCTATCATTTTCTTCTTTTTCATATTCTTATCTCCCGTCAGCTTATAAGTATATTATTATCACTTTAAACTATTTTTTTAAGAAATAATTAATTGCATTTGTAAATATATCCTGATTCTTATTACCATTGATATTTTTATATAAATTTTCATTATATCTTTCAGTATGTCCCATCTTACCAAGAATCAAGCCTGATTTGGAAATAATACCCTCAATTGCATAAGATGAACCATTAGGATTCATTGGTGATGTCATTGTAGGGGCACCATCATAATCAACATATTGGAAGGCAACCTGACCATTTTCAAATAACTTTAAAGCCTGCTCATCACCAACAACAAATTTACCCTCACCATGTGATACAGGAATCGTAAATTCATCACCTAGCTTGAATGAAGAAAGCCAAGGAGAACGATTAGAAGAAACACGCGTTTTTACCATTTGTGAAACGTGACGGTTAATATCATTTCTAAATAAGGTAGGTGAATTTTGGGTTAAAGCACCAAGCTTTGCGTCTGGTAAAAGTCCTGATTTAACAAGAGCCTGGAAGCCATTACAAATACCTAAAATTAAACCCTTACGTTTTAATAAATTTGCAATAGATGCTTTTATAGCAGGTGATGTTAAAACATTAGCGATAAATTTAGCTGAACCATCAGGCTCATCACCAGCACTAAAGCCTCCTGATAAAACAAAGATATCAGCCTTATCAATTAAAGAAGCCATTTCTTCAATTGAACTTGTTACATCTTCTTCTGTTAAATTCTTAAATACTGAACTTATGGTTTTAGCCCCTCTTAACCTAAAGGCTTTTAATGTATCAAAATCACAATTTGTACCAGGAAAAGCCGGAGCATACACAACAGGCATATGGGCTTCACCTTCATAAATAAAGGTTCTTTTTCTTCGTTTAAGAGGAAGCGGAAGGGTTCCATTCACACCTGATATAGCAGGATAAATCTCCCCAAATTTAGTAAAATTAGCCTTAACCATTTCCTCATAAGTAAACTCTTCATCATTTATTTTATAAATGCTTGAGGTACGACCTAAGCATTCAGCATAAGCTAAAGGATTTTTAGCCTCTACTAAAATAGCGCCATAATTTAAATCAAATAAGCTTTCCTCATCAACTAAAACCTCAAAGCCAACCTTATTACCAAAGCTCATTTTAGCTAATGCCTCACCTAAACCACCAAAGCCTAAAGCATAAGCTGATACAACATTCTTATTTTTAATATCCTTATGTAGCTTATTATAAAGTTCAATTAGATTTTCATAATTAGGCTCATAATTACTATCATAGCCAGGATTAATTAAATATAGATAATGACCTTCCTTTTTAAAATCAGTTGAAATAACATCCTTAGCATCTAGGGTGGTAATACCAAAGGCTACAAGTGTAGGAGGTACATTTTTATCAAGATATGTACCTGACATAGAATCTTTTCCACCAATAGATGGCATACATAAAGCATTTTGGGCTTTAATAGCACCAAGTAGGGCCGCAAAAGGAAGACCAAAAGATTTAGCATCAGTCATTTTCTTAAAATATTCTTGATAAGAAAAACGAACATTTTTTATTGAAGCACCTGCAGCTACAAGCTTACTTACTGCCTCTACTACCGCATATTGAGCTCCATGATAGGGACTAAAGCTTGCAATATTAGGATTATAACCGAATGCCATCATTGATGAAGTATTTGTCACACCTCTAGTTGGAAGCTTTTGACATGAAACCTGTGTTTCTGATAATTGATACTTTCCTCCATAAGGCATTAAAATGGTTGACGCACCAATCGTAGAGTCAAACATTTCAACTAGACCCTTTTGACTTAAAACATTATAAGATGATAAATTATTAAGGAAGCTATCATGTAAATTTGAATTATAAGTTTGTTTAAAAGGATTCTTCTCTTCTACCTTTTCTACAATAACCTCTGCATGATGAGTAGCACCTGCACTATCAATAAATGTTCTATCTAGTGATGCCTCAAGATGGCCATTATAATACATATTCATCATACCTGTATCAGTTACATCCGCAACGTAGGTGGCTTCTAGGTTTTCTTCATGACAATATTCCATAAATTTAGAAATATTTTCCTTAGAAATACAAACAGCCATACGCTCCTGTGATTCTGATATAGCAAGCTCAGTTGGATTTAGACCTTTATATTTAACAGGAACCCGATCAAGATAAATATCTAATGAAGGAGCAAGCTCACCAATAGCAACAGATACTCCACCAGCACCAAAGTCGTTAGATTTTTTTACAATCTTAGTTACTTCAGGACGAGCAAATAATCTTTCAATCTTTCGTTCCTCAGGAGCATTACCCTTTTGAACCTCACTTGAGCAGGTTTCAATTGATTTTTGATTATGCTCCTTAGATGAGCCTGTAGCGCCTCCAATACCATCACGTCCAGTACGTCCACCAAACATAATAATAACATCACCAACGCTTGGCTCCTGTCTTATAATATTTTCATATTTAACGGCACCAACAACGGCACCAACTTCCATACGCTTAGCAGTGTAACCTTCATGGTAAATTTCTTTAACATGAGTTGTTGCAAGACCAATTTGATTACCATAGCTTGAATAACCAGCCGCTGCTTGTTGAGAAATAACACGTTGAGGAAGCTTACCCTTTATTGTATCCTTAACCTCTTTATAAATATCACCAGAACCTGTTACACGCATTGCTTGATATACATAGCTTCTTCCTGAAAGCGGGTCACGAATAGCACCACCTAAGCAGGTTGAAGCTCCACCAAATGGTTCAATTTCGGTTGGATGATTATGGGTTTCATTTTTAAATTGTAATAACCATTTTTCCTTTTTTCCATCTTCTAAAACGTCAACAAAAATAGAACAAGCATTATTCTCAGTTGACTCTTCTAAATCCTTAAGATAGCCCTTCTTTTTAAGAAAACGAGCACCAATACATGCCATATCCATTAAAGTAGTAGGCTTTAAGTCACGCTTTAAGGTATGTTTCATTTCAAGGTATAATTCATAAGCCTTTTTCAAAGATGGGCTTATAAAAGAATCTTCAAATTCAATTTTATCTAAAACAGTATTAAAGGTAGTATGACGACAATGATCTGACCAGTAAGTATCAATAATTCTAATTTCTGTTTCATTAGGATTACGTCCCTTGCTTTTGAAATAATCAATAACACATTTTAAGTCAGCTACACTCATCGCAAGTCCCATTGTTGAAATAAGTGATTTTGCATCCTCTTCATTGTAATTTAAAAAGTTTGAAATTTCCTTAACAGGAAGAGGCTTTGTCTCATCATTATAAGCTAAAATGCTTAAATCCTTTTCTCTTGATTCAACGGGATTAATTAAATAATGCTTTATTTTTTGAATATCATCTAAAGAGGCTCCTTCAATAATAATAATTTTTGAAGAAGAAATCTTAATATGCGCCTTAGGATTAATTAAATGACAGCAGCTCACAGCCGCGTCAGCTCTTTGATCAAATTGACCTGGTAAATATTCAATCGCAATATAATCACAGCCCTCTAAATCAAGCTCTAAGGAAACATGATCTGTTACAATCTCACCAAAAACCTTATATAATGCTTTCTTTAATAATGATTCACTAAAGCCAAACAAATCATAGGTATTAATAATCCTTAATCCCGTCAAATTAAGCTCAAGATTAGTATTCAAATTCTTAAGCATACTTTTTGATTCAACCTCAAAGCCAGGCTTTTTTTCAACATACACACGATAATTCATTTTATTCCATTCCTTTCTCAATTGCCATAAATGTATCTAAATCCATATCTAAAAAAGTAATGTGTCCCATTTTTCTTTTCGCACGAGCTTCTTCTTTAAAATACATATGAAGATAGCTTTTAGGATATTTTAAATAATAATCAACGTTAATTAAATCACGTCCTAAAATATTTTTCATAATAGACTTATGCATGATTTTAGGCTCTTCATAAGGTAAATCCAAAAGATATCTAGCAAATAAATCATATTGACTATGATCTAGAGCTTCAATCGAATAATGCCCGCTATTATGAGGACGAGGAGCCATTTCATTGAAATAAAACTCATTACCCGATACAAAATATTCAATACATAAAATTCCTTTATAGCCAGCTTCCTTCATAAATTTTTTAGAAGCCTCAACCATCTTAGGTCCAATATTATTAATATCATTAAAGGGGACCTCACATATATCAAGAATTCCTTCCTTATGAATGTTGTGTCCAACAGGAAGAGAAACGATATTATTTCCTTCTCCAATCATAATAACTGACGCTTCATAATCAAATTTTATAAACTCCTCAACAATACCCTTCGTATTAAAATAAGGCCTTACAAGCTCTAAATCCGCCTCGCTCTTTAAAATAACCTGACCATGACCATCATAGCCTTCCGTTCTTGTTTTATAAATACAAGGAAATCCTAAATTTTTAACAGCCTCTTTTAAATCAGCTTCATTATCACATTTATAATATTTAGCCGTCTTTAGTCCATACTTATTAGCTGTATTTTTTTCTATTAAACGATCTTGACTATCAATTAAGCTTTTAATTCCCTGCTTAATATTAAATTCATCATTGAGCATTTTAAGATGGCTACCCTTAATATTTTCAAATTCATAGGTTACAACATCTGACTCCTCACATAGCTTTCTAAGGGAAGTCTCATCATCATATGATGCACAAATAAAGGAATCACAAACATGCGTAATAGAGCATTTAGGATTAGGATCAAGGCCAATAACCTTACCACCAAGCTTTTTTATAGCCATAGCAAGCATCATTCCAAGCTGTCCCCCACCAATTATTCCAACTATCTTAGAGTTCAATTTCAAGCACATCCTTTGTTTGTTTATCTCTAAACGCTAAATACTTTTTCTTTATATTCTCATCATGTAAGGCTAAAATCGAGGTGCAATATAAGGCCGCATTTTTAGCACCATTGATAGCCATTGTACCAACCGGTACACCACCAGGCATTTGAACAATTGACATTAAAGAATCAAGGCCATTTAAAGCTTTAGATTTAACAGGAACCCCAATAACCGGAAGATGTGTAACTGCAGCTACCATTCCTGGAAGATGTGCCGCACCTCCAGCACCAGCTATAATTACCTCTATTCCTCTTTCTGGTGCTTCCTTTGCATATTGATATAATAATTCGGGCGTTCTATGAGCTGATACAACCTTTACCTCATATTCAATACCAAATTCATCTAGAACTTTAACTGCATCCTGCATTACTTCATAATCGCTTTTTGAACCCATGATTATTCCAACCATTTTCTTTTTCCTCCTAAAAATGAAAAAAAGCAGCGACAAAAAAGTCACCGCTTTTACGTGGTTTTCCCATATAATAAAGGTTAAAAATATTAGGTTTTAATAAATATTGCTTACACATAATACACCTCTTGCTTTATGAGTAAACAAAAAAGAATTAAAAATTCTATTTAATCTCGTAGTCCCAAAATTTACGGTTATGGGGTAGAAACTTGCTTACCACATTAAAGCTATTATACAAGAAATTTTATATAAAAATAATTAATAATAAATACATTAATATATTAGCATAAAGCTTAAAAGAATACTAGAGTTTCTTAAAAAGAAAGCGGTTTCCTGCCTTAAAACTCTATTTTTAGTTATTTTTTTTGTTATTTTTCACTTTTCTTTAATTTACCTTTTATCATTTGGAAACGATCAAACATGAATAAAATATAACCAAGAGCTATGAAAATAACAACAAGTATAATAACCCATAATGCTACACCGCCAAAACCAAGACGTTCTACATTTAAAAAGAAATAAGGATACAAAGTCCCACTATAAGAATTTCCTAAAATTAAAGCTCTTATTAAAATAAACGCTACATAAATCAAAGGAAGTATAGTTGATAAAAAAGGGTAATACCATTTAGCATTATTATGATTATTAAACAATATCCAATCCACCATAAACATTAAAGGAAGAATTACATGCATAATTAGATTTGATATACTAAAAAAATAGTCGCTTATTGTTTTTTCTTTTGCAAGTAAAATATTATATACAAAGAAGGTTACAAGAATCATAATTACTGATACAAAGCGAATAATCGATATTGAATTCGATATTTTGTTTTCATCTTGTTTTCTAATATTTCCTATTAATAAATATAGCGTAATACCAATACAAAAATAATTACTTAAATTAGTATACATTAAATAAAAATTTTGATTAAAGCTTCTATTAAAGTAACCAAAGCTGCCAATAATTCCTATAAAACCTAAAGTAATGTAAATTGTTCTATAGACAATTTGTGCAGTTCTATTATTTTGCATCTAAATCATCTCCATTGCTAAAAAAAGCCACCGCAATAGCACCAGGTCCTATATGCGTTCCTATTACACTACCAATTAATATCTTAGGTAAATCCTTATCACATAAATCCTTTGAATCAGATATATATTTTTCAAGCAACGAATCATCAAGACCAGAATAAGCTACTGCATAAGGCTTTTTATAATCAATGCCATGATATTGTTCAATCTTTTCTCTTAATTTATTATTTCCATTTTTAGAACCACGAGCCTTTCCAATTGATACTATCTTACCATCTTCAATTGCAAGAACAGGCTTAATGTTTAACAACCCACCAACTATAGCTGTTGTAGCAGAAATCCTACCACCTTTTTTTAAATACTCTAAAGTATCTAATAAAGCTACAAGCCTAATATTTTCCTTTTCTGATTCTAAAATATTAAGTATTTTTTCTATGTCATTATATTCTTTTATAAGCTCTAATGCCCTTAAAACTAATAATCTTTGACCAATTGTCACATTTTTACTATCAACAACATAGATATTTGGATAATCACTTGCAGCCAAAAGAGCACTATTATATGTACCAGATAAATTACCAGATAAGCAAATCACAATTGCTTTATCATTTTTATCAACCATATCAAAAGCATTAGTATAGTCAAATGGTGTTAATTGACTTGTTTTAGGAAGTTCATCTGACTCAACTAGACGGTTAAAAAACTCCTCATTTGTAATTGTTACATCATCTATATATTCAATATCAT
>ERZ779737.337-NODE-337-length-46144-cov-3.639307_pt1 | contig 46144 bp, 40 predicted proteins | sample MGYA00511889_ERZ779737 | MGnify/ENA primary metagenome ERZ779737 (study PRJEB29588, sample SAMEA2163575) | human gut metagenome | biome: human gut; feature: human-associated habitat; material: faeces | place: Denmark | collected 2008/2010 ... | reverse complement strand
ATTTATTTTTACACCATTCATTTAAAGATGTTCTTTTATCACCTAAGAATTCTAAATATTTAAGCGCATCCATTACTAAATGATATCTATCTATTTCATTTTGAACTCTCATATCAAAAGGTGTTGTTATAGTTCCTTCTTCTTTATATCCGTGAACATGAATATTTTTGTTAGTCCTATTATAAACTAGTTGATGTATTAATGAAGGATATCCATGGAATGCAAATATGATTGGCTTATCTTTTGTAAATAGCATATCATATTCTGCATCAGATAGTCCGTGAGGATGTTTTTCTTTTTTCTCTAGTCTCATTAAATCTATTACATTTACTACTCTTATTTTAACCTCTTTAAGGCGTTCATTTAATATTTGCACTGCTGCAAGTACTTCTAGCGTAGGAGTATCTCCTGCACATGCTAATACTATATCAGGATTGCTATCTAAATCATTACTAGCCCATTTAAATACACCAATACCTTCTGTACAATGTTTAATTGCCTCTTCCATTGTAAGCCATTGTGGCCTTTCATGTTTGCTTGCAACTATTACATTTATATAATTTTTAGTTTTAATACAATGATCAAAACAAGATAATAATGTATTTGCATCTATTGGTAAATACATTCTAACTATATCCCCCTTTTTAGTAACAAGATGATTTAAGAATCCTGGGTCTTGATGTGTATATCCATTATGATCTTGCTGCCATATATGACTAGTTAAAATATAGTTTAAACTAGATATTTCTTTTCTCCAAGGTAGTTCACTTGTAACTTTTAACCATTTAGCATGTTGTGATGCCATCGAATCAATAATTCTTACGAATGCTTCATAACTATGGAAAAATCCATGTCTTCCAGTTAATAAATATCCTTCTAACATGCCTTCACAAGCATGTTCAGATAAATATGAATCAATTACTCTACCATAACTACTTAAAAATTCATCACTTTCGCATCTAGTAGCCATAAATTGTCTATTTGTAACATCAAACATATAATTAAGTCTATTTGATAATGCTTCGTCAGGTCCAAATACTCTAAAGTTTTTAGCATCTTCATTTAATCTTATTAATTCTTTTACGTATTTACCTAAAACTTTCATGTCTTGTGCGACTACTTCGCCTTTTTTATTTATATCTACTTTAAAATTTCTAAAATCAGGAGTTCTAAGTTCTTTTAACAGTAATCCTCCATTAGTAATTGGGTTAGCACTCATTCTTCTATTACCTACTGGTGCTAGTGCTTCTATGGCTGGTTTTAATCTACCGTTATCAAGAAATAATTCTTCTGGATGATAACTTTTTAACCAACTCTCTAATATTTCTAAGTTTTCTGGATTTTCTCTTGATATACTAACGGGTACTTGATGGGCCCTAAATGATCCTTCTATAACACTTCCACGTACTTCTTTTGGACCAGTCCATCCCTTTTTAGTACTTAATATTATCATCGGCCATATAGGTCTTATATCGCTATTTAACGCTTCTTTTTTAATCATTTTTATTTTTTCTATTATAGTATCTAAAGTTGAAGCCATTTTTTCATGTATATCATCATCATCATCACTTACTATGTATGGCTCATATCCACATCCTTTAAAGAAAGATAATAACTCATCAATACTAATTCTTGAAAATATAGTTGGATTAGCTATTTTATAACCATTTAAATGTAGTATTGGTAAAACCACACCATCTGTTTTAGGATTTATAAATTTATTTAAATGCCAACTTGTAGCAAGAGGGCCTGTTTCAGCTTCTCCATCACCAACTACACATGCTGCTATTAAATCTGGATTATCAAGTACTGCTCCATATGCATGAGAAAGACTATAACCAAGTTCTCCGCCTTCATTTATTGATCCAGGTGTTTCAGGTGCAACATGGGATGATATTCCACCCGGAAAACTAAATTGTTTAAATAGTTTTTTTAATCCTTCAATATCTCTACTTATATTTGGATATACCTCACTATAAGTTCCCTCTAAATAAGCTTGAGATACCATTGCATTTCCACCATGTCCAGGGCCTGATATATAAATCATATTTAAATCATACTTTTTAATTATTCTGTTAAGATGAACATAAATGAAGTTTTGCCCTGGAACAGTTCCCCAATGCCCTACTATATTTCTTTTTATATCTTCTATCTTTAAAGGACGCTTTAATAATGGATTATCAAGTAAATATAACTGACACGCAGATAAGTAATTAGATGCCCTAAAATATTTATCAATTAAATTAATTTCTTCTTTAGTCATTTTTATACCCTCCTATTCTATATAATTATATAATAAGTAGAAAAAAACTACAATTATTTTTAAAATAAAAAAATGGATTAATATCCATTTTAGTTATTAAGTGGTTTTAACAACAAATGATAAAGCACTTGGTTTTCCACTACTTGCATTTAATTTATCTGCATCTTCTTCAGTACGAGCATATCCAATAGTTACACTTGAATCTTTAAACATATAATACATATCAGTTACATTTGATGTATTAAAACTTGATAAATCTAAACTTACTACTTTTGCATTATAAAACATAGTATCCATGCTTGTTACTTTAGATGTATCAAAGCTACTTAAATTTATAGTAGTTGCTTGACTACCTAAAAACATAGAATCCATACTTGTTACTTTTGAAGTATCAAAACTGCTTAAATTTAATTCAGTTGCTTTAGTATTTTCAAACATTGATGACATACTTAATACATTTGATGTATCGAAACTTGATAAGTCTATACTTATAGCTTTACTGCCTTGAAACATATTACTCATATTTGTAATCTTTTTACCATTAATTGTTCCACATAATTCTGTTGTTACTGGATCTGTTGATGTTTTATCTGTAAGTGTTACACTAAAAGATGATGTAGCAGTGTAATATGTATAAGTATATTGTCCATCTACAAATTTTAAACCATTTGTTAATTTTCCATCATATTTGCACATTCTTGATGTTGGTATTTCTCCTTGTATGCATGTAATATTATTTCTTGTTCCACTACATGCTATATTATCAAACTTGCCATCCTTTTTACCATTAATTATTACAGTAGGTGTACCATCATTATCATAAGTTATTTTACATTTACCATAATCTTTATCGCTTAATTTAGCGATTTTATCACATTTTACAGTATTAATTTCTATACCAAGTGCTTTTTTATTAATATATTCTTCTTCAGCTGCTGAAATCATTAATTTTAAAGTATTCTTTAAAGTAGATGTTTTAGAATCTTTAATTACACTTTGTATTTGTGGTACTGCTATTATTAGTATTACTGCAAGTATTACTATTACTGCAAGCAACTCCACTAAAGTAAACCCTTTTTTATTCATATTTATCACTCCTATTGTATGTACAATTATAACATTATTTTATTCATTAATCTAGCAAAAAAAATTATTTAGCAAAACTAAATAACCTTTTAAATTCAATCTTTTATTTTATTAAACATAATATTTTTTTCTTTTAGTGTTTACCTCATTTAATAAATCTTCAATTTCTTTAATTTGATATTTATCAAGATTCTTTTTATTTATTTTTTTTAGTTGGTGAAAATATTTATTAGAATTTACTTCATTTTTTTCAATTAAGGTAGCATACATATAATTTATTCCAACAAAAATAGGTAATATTTTCCCCATTTGATCTAAATATTTTTTAATATCTTTATCCCAAATATTTTTAATTTCATCTAATTTATCTTCATTAAATAAACAAATTATTAATTGAAGTTTTACAGTAATTAAATTTTGTTTTGGAATCATGTCTTTTGCATCATTTAATATTTTTATACAATAATCACTAGCTTCTTTGTATTGCTCTTTTGATACAATATAATCAACATAAAACATAGCATTTAATACATCACCATATGTTTTAAATTCATTTGGTTTAGTAAATAAGGTTTTATCTATGTCTTTTAAATCTTTTCCACTCATCAAGAGAAGCTGTATTTTTCGCACTTTACTCGTTGTATTAATATAATTTTCATCATTCAAACAATAAATTATCTGTAAAGCATCATTACTCGCACCAGATTTACTTGCAGGAATTGAATTATATAATGTAAAATACATATTTATTCCTATATTTAATATATTAACTAAATTAAAATATACGTTTTTAATTAAAAGCATAAGAACGCTTGAAATAACAATAGAAATTAAATTAAATATTATTCCGCCCATATAATAAAGTTTAATGGATTTTTTATCATATTTTCTATTATCCATTGTAATCATATCACAATACCCTTTTATTCTAGGCATTCTAGGGTATTTCTTAATTTTTAATTTATTATTATCCAAATATATGCTAAAACCCAAAATATTAAAAGATATAAATTTTAACTTAGCTTTTAATCCGAATAATAAATGCCCTAGTTCATGCCAAGCAATTGAAGCAAAAAATAATATGCTATAGATAATTAAAAATGATATTAAAAAAATACCAAACATTAATTCAAATGATTTATCTGGAATAAAAGATGCAAGCTTTATGCCGAAAACAAATAAAAATAAATAAAAAATAATATTTATTAAAATCCCTATATAATTATATATCTTTAGTTTTCTTGCTACATTACTCACATTTATCACTTCTTTTCTATATCATAAAATGATTATATCATTTATTTAAAAATTAAGTATATATAAAAAATAAATTTTAGCGTTTTTACTAAAATTTATTTTTTAGAACTAGTCTTTTTTGATTTTTTTGCCACTTTTTCTTCACTCATAACGGTTGTTCCAAGCTTTATTAAGAAACAAAGTATTAAATATACTGGAAACATTACAAGGCTTAAATTAACTGCTATACCATCTTTTGAAATGAATTTCAGAATGTCAACAAAGTCTGAATTATATGGCCCTATAATTAAGTACATAATAACAGTTATAAAAAGTGCACAGCAAACTGTATCGATTAGCAATTCTTTCCAATGTTTTTTAAATATTTTTTCCATATTCTACTCCTCTTACTATAATAAGTATATAACAACATTTAAAAAATGTAATAATTCTTATTGTTTTTTAGGCTTTATATAATCACTACATCAATGATTTTATTAAATTTTTAATTTTATGCAAGTTTACTTGACACATTCATAGGAATATAAAACGACTTATAAAAGGTCGTTTTATGCTTTTTCAAGAAAGTCCAAGTTTACTATTAAACTGGTGCCGAATGACTGAATTGAACAGTCCTTTTATGCTTACCATGCATATGTTTTACCACTAAACTAAATCGGCAAAAAGAAGCTTATAAGCTATCTATATAGTTTACTGCTTCTATTGCTGAGATTGTACCATCATTTGTTGCTGTAGTAAGTTGTCTTACTTTTTTATCACGTACATCTCCTGATACGAATACACCTTTTATATTAGTTTTACACTCAGAATCTGAAAGTACGTAGTTATATTCATTTAAATTAATTATATTTTTAATAAAATTAGTTTCTGGTACTTGTCCAATTGATACAAATATTCCATCAAGTTTAATTTCTTTATTTTTGCCTTTATAATCAATTGTAATTCCTTTAAGCTCATCATCTTTTTTAAGTTCTTTTACTGTTGATTCATAATAAATTTCAATATTTTTCTTTTCTTTTAATTTTTCTTTTAATAATTTTTCACCAGTTAAATCACTTAAATTTTGAATAATATATACTTTTTTACATATTTCTGATAATGTTAATGCATTTGTTATAGCAGTATTTCCGCCTCCTATAACTCCTACAATCTTATCTTTATAAAATGCTCCATCACATGATACACAAAAATGTACTCCGTTACCTATTAGATCTATTTCATTAGGTAGGCCTAATAATCTATATTTACTTCCTGTTGCAATTATTATTGCTTTACAAGTATATATATTATCAGTTGTTATTACTTCTTTTTCATTTCCTACTTTAATTTCTGTTACTTCTTCAAGTTCAATAACTCCTCCTAGCGAAATAACTTGTTCATATAAATTATCTGCTAGTTCTGCCCCACTTATTTTTTGATAACCTGGATAATTTTCTATTTTAGGACTAGATGCAATCGCACCTCCTATTGATTCTTTTTCAAGTATTAATACACTTTTATCACTTCTTAATGCGTATATTGCTGCAGTCATTCCTGATACTCCACAGCCAATAATTACTATATCATAATTCATGCTTTAACAACTTCTTTCTCTTTTTTCTTTACTGGACGCATTTCTTCTGTATATTTTTTTATATTAGATAAATTTGCTATTTTTTCTACATTGTTATTTTTAATTATTACTAATGTAGGTGCTTGTTTAACACCTAAATCTTTAGTAAGTTCAACATTTTCTTCAGCATTTACCCATTCATAATCTATTTTAGCTTTCTTTAAAAATTCTTTAGCCATTTTACAATTTGGACACGCATTTGTACCAAATAACATTATTTTATCTTCTTTAATTACTTCTTCGTTAGTACATTCTTCTTTTAATTTTGATGTAGACAAATCATAAACTTTTCTCATTTTAAATTCTTCTGTTTTACCTATATTCCAGTTTTTAACAGGTCTATAATATCCAGTAATTCTACTATATACTTCTGTTTCTTTACCACATTTAGGGCATGTATATACTTCTCCTGTTATATATCCGTGTTCACTACAAACAGAATATGTTGGTGAAAGTGTATAATATGGTAATTTATAGTTTTCTGCTATTTTTCTAACCAGTTTAGCAGCACTCTTCCAATCTTTTAATCTTTCACCTAAGAATGCATGGAATACTGTTCCTGATGTATATAATGTTTGAAGTTCATCTTGAATATCTAGTGCTTCAAATATATCACTAGTATATCCTACTGGTAAATGTGTACTATTAGTATAATATGGAGTTTCATCATTTTCTGATGCTGTTATAATATCTGGATATTTATTTTTATCATGTTTTGCTAAACGATATGATGTAGATTCTGCTGGTGTTGCTTCAAGATTATATAAATCACCATATTCTTCTTGATAATCTGATAATTTATCTCTCATAAAGTTAAGTACATCTTTTGCAAATTTTTGAGTTTCTTCATGAGTTAAATCAAGTCTTAACCATTTTGCATTAAGCCCAGCTTCATTCATTCCAACTAAACCAATAGTAGAAAAATGATTATTAAATGTTCCTAAGTAACGTTTTGTATATGGATATAATCCTTCATTTAATAGTTTAGTTACTACATTTCTTTTTACTTTTAAACTTCTTGCTGCAATATTCATCATTTTTTCAAGTCTTAAGTAAAAATCCTTTTCATCTTTTGCAAGATATGCAATTCTTGGTAAGTTAATTGTAACAACGCCTATTGATCCTGTTGATTCTCCACTTCCAAAGAATCCTCCTGATTTCTTTCTTAACTCTCTTAAATCAAGTCTTAATCTACAGCACATACTTCTTACATCACTTGGTTCCATATCACTATTTATATAGTTAGAGAAATAAGGAGTGCCATATTTTGCAGTCATTTCAAATAATAATCTATTATTTTCAGTATCTTCCCAGTTAAAATCTTTAGTAATTGAATATGTTGGAATTGGATATTGGAATCCTCTTCCATTAGCATCTCCTTCAATCATTATTTCTATAAATGCTTTATTAATCATATCCATTTCTTTTTGACAATCTTTGTATTTAAAATCTACTTCTTTTCCGCCTATAATTGCATTTAATTCTGCTAAATCATTTGGAACAACCCAATCAAATGTTGCATTTGTAAAAGGTGCTTGTGTACCCCATCTACTTGGTGTATTTACTCCATATACAAATGATTGAATACATTGTTTAACATCATGATATGAAAGATTATCTATTTTAACAAAAGGTGCTAAATAAGTATCAAATGAACTAAATGCTTGTGCTCCTGCCCATTCATTTTGCATAATTCCAAGGAAGTTAACCATTTGATTACATAATGTTGATAAATGTTTTGCTGGACTTGATGTAATCTTACCCGGAACCCCACCTAATCCTTCAGTTATTAATTGTTTTAAACTCCATCCAGCACAATAACCTGTAAGCATTGATAAATCATGTATATGAATATCAGCATTTCTATGCGCATCAGCAATTTCATCATCATATACTTCACTTAGCCAGTAATTTGCAGTTATTGCACCTGAGTTACTTAATATTAATCCTCCTACTGAATATGTTACTGTTGAATTTTCTTTAACTCTCCAGTCAGTTACATTTACATAACTATTTACTACTTCTTTATAATCTAGAACAGTAGAATTAATGTTACGCATTTTTTCATGTAATTTTCTATATAAAATATATGCTTTTGCAACTTCTGTATATCCTGATTTTGATAATACACTTTCTACTGCATCTTGTATATCTTCTACATTAACAATATTATCTACTATTTTAGGATTAAATTCAGCAGTAACCTTTAAAGCTAGGAAATCAATTATATCATCAGTATAATTTACTTCTTCCGCTTCAAAAGCTCTTTTTATCGCTTCACTAATCTTATTTAAATCAAAACTTATTATTTTTCCATCTCTTTTTCTTACTTTATACATATAATCCTCCTTCTTGTATAACTATAAATCTCTAAAAATAATATTTTCATTATTTAAAATTTGTTTCATTTCTTTTAACTCATCACTTGTAAAGGAATGCAAATTCTTATCTAAAACAGCATCACTTTTAACAAAGTTTTGAATATAATATTTAGATTTTTTATCTAATTTTTTGCTTATATAGTCTATATCACTTAAAGTATGAAATTCTTTTATAATAGTTGTCCTAAATTCATAATCTATACCACTATTTTCAATTATATTTATACTTTTTAATATATTTTCTATTTTTACTTTAGCACCACTTGTTAACTCATATTTACTTTTTATATTCTTAATATCCATAGCAATATAATCTAGTAAATTATCATTTATTAAAGATAAAATTAAATCAGGATTAGTTCCATTAGTATCTAGTTTAACTTTTAAACCAAGCGATTTTATTTTTCTTATAAATTCTTTTATATCTTTTTGAAGTAATGGTTCACCACCACTTATACATACTCCTTCAATTATATTTTTTCTTTTATTTAAATACTTAAATATCTCATCTTCATCTATATATGTATCATCATTACCACTTATTAATGATGAATTATGACAAAATGGGCACTTTAAATTACATCCTTTTGTAAATATTGTACACGCGACAAGCCCAGGATAATTAAGTAAAGTAACTTTATCAAAACCACTTATTAGCATTATTCATCAACCTCAAACTTTAATAATCTTATATTATATTTTTGCATTAATTTTAAAATGTCTTTAATACTTTCTATAGTACTATTTTTACTTATCAAAATAGTTTCATTATATCCGCCAATTGAATATGCAATTATATCACTTTCTAGTTTAAATCTATTTTCAAGGCTAATATTTACTTCATCAAATATTTTATTAAATGTTTGATATGTATACTCATCTGTAACGTTTTTAATGTTTCCGTATATTGATTTATCTACACTTTGTAAATATTTAAGCACATAGGGTTCAAATGTTTCTGATAAATAAAAGTTAAGTTTATATTCTTCTATATAATCATCACAAATTTTTTTCATAAATTTTAAAATGTCTACTGATAAATTAAGATCTTTATAAGTAAGTTTATCTTTCTTTAAAAGAATATATATTGCCTCTTTTAGTCCAGCATATCCTACACATAAAACTCCATTTTTTATTACTTTTCTTATTCTTCCACCACTATCTAGTTTCTCACTATCAAATACTACCTCATTATTAAACAAGTAATTAAAATTATTTTTATATTTATTTGATTTATATTCAAATGTTTGCAACAATTCATTTTTTACAAGTTCCATTGTAAGTGATAATTCTTGATAAAATTCATTTAAATCCTTGCTTTTAAGTGCAATTCTAACTAAATTTATTGATGTTTTAGAAAGAATCATTCTTCCTATTGAAGTTTGGTTTTTAAGTGCTAAATTTTCTTTAATTCTCTCAAATGTAGAAAAGTATTCTTCAGTACATTTATAAGATTCATCAAAACCATGTACATTATTAATCATAATATTTTTTTTACTTAAAATTAAGTTTAATACTTTATCTAATAATTCATTATAACTATTAAATTTATAAATTGTAGTAACTTTATCCAAATAATCAAGATCACTAATAACTGAAAAATAAACATTTGTTATAAATAATCCTACATTACTATTATTTTTACCAATTGAAATTGTGTATGAAGTATCATTATTTATCCCAAAACTCATCTTATTTAATGTATAAAGCATTCTTTTTATATTATTAAATAAATCTATTTTTAAATCTTTAATTGTATTATTTAAAGATGATTTAAATATGCTTTTAATTCTTTCATTTGGTAAATGTTCACTAAATTCATCAAAATTAATTTCTATATCATTTGTTTTGTCAATCATCATATATAATTGTTTAGTATTTATTAAGTCATTAAATCCTTCTAGTACAAGCATATTATCAAATGTACTTTTTAATATTTGTCTAAACTTATATAAAACGTAAGGCTCCAATACATAATCAAATGATGCAAATGAATGTTCTCCATATTGTTCTTCTTTAAAGCTTAAAAGTATTTCTATAATCTTATCAAAATAATCTACAGAAGGAATAATATTAGATAAATCTAGGATTGTAGATTTTGTAGTACCTAGTACATAATAATCTAAATCATGTATATAAATATTACCTTCATCATGGCTTCTTACATATTTCGAATCTAATAAATATGCTTTTGAGAACTCAACTGATATTGTTTTTCCAAAATTAATTAATTGGTTAATAGGTGTACTCATTTGTTCTTCTTCTCTTCTTAAGACGAGTTTTTCAGTTGCACGCACAAATTTATGCTGTTGTTTTCTATCAAATAGTTCCCTTGATGCAGCTCTTTTTAACCTATAATTATTAAATGAGTAATAAACCTCTATATATTTTTCTTCTTTTAAAAACTTTTCAATTATGTCTTGAACATCTTCAACATTTATAGTTTTTCTATCTTTATAATTTACTTTTATATATTCTAATACATTACTATATACTTTATTTATATCTTCTTCAGTATAACTAGATTGCACACTATCAAATGCGTTTTTAATTGCTAGAGCAATTTTAGTTCCATTAAATGAAACTCTTTGACCGCTTCTTTTAACTATTACAAGTTCATCTAATACATTATCTATATTACTACCTCCTATCATCAAAATAAGTATATATTATACAATACAAAAAATCAATGTTTTTTTAAAACATTTTTTATTTTTTGTATTTCTTTACATTTTTTATTTTTTAAAAAAAGAAGTAAAAAAACATAAGAAGCGTTATTTCTTATGTTTTATATATATATCATTAATTTTTTTAAAATCTAAACTGTTTAAAAAGTTATTAATATATTCGTTTTTATTTAAATTGTATTTATATAAGTATGCATGTTCCCATAAATCAAGCGTAATTATTGGTATAAATCCAAAACTATATGGGACTTCCTCATTAGATAAGTTTATTATATTAAATTTATTATATCTATCTATTACTAAATAAGTGTGTCCACTTCCAACTAAATTAAAAGCAGTATTTTTAAATGTGTTTTTAAAGTTAGAAATACTTCCATACTCTTTTATTAGTTCTCTTGTTATTTCATTATTTAAAACAAAATCGCCATTTATACTATTTATGAATGATTCATGGTTTAATACTCCACCTAAATTATATAATATATCTGCTCTTATATCTAACGGGAATATATCTATATGATTTATCAACTCCTCTTTAGTGTACCTATAATCGTAATTATTTAAATTAAGTAAAGAATTAAGTTTATTTAAATAAAGCATACCATATTCTTTCTCTATGTCTATAGATTTTAAAGATAATAAATTTATTAAAGCTTCACTTTCATAGTTTAAATTATTATATTTATACATATCACAATAAATTATATGTAATAAATGTCTATTTAGTACGTTTTTTACATATTAGGTAACATGTAGTTAGTATTAATGTACCTAATGATATATATATACCAAGTTTTAAACCGGGTGGATTATATATTAATTCAATTTCATGAGTACCGCTTTCTACTTTAACTGCAATTAAGGAATCAAGAGCTGATTCTATATTAACGTGTTTCCCATCTATTAAGCATTCAAATCCTTTATCATATGGTATTGTAAAAAGTACATACGAACTATCTTCTAGACTTATTGTACCTAAAATATTGCTACTTGTTGTTTTCTTTGTTTTAACCTCATTTTCTTTTAAGATGTTATAGTGATTATTAAATATATCTAAATTCTCATAATAAAAGTAAATATCGTCCATAATTATTTCATGAGTAAATTCTATAGTGACATTTATTGTATCTCCCTTATTATATTTTCCAAGACACAATGTATTCCAACTATATTTTGTTAGATAATCTTTATAAAACACACCATTTATATACACTTTAGCATTTGGATAATTAGTACCTACCTTTTCATTAACAGGTATATACATATATAAATAATCATCTTCAGTAATTACAATATTGTAATTAAGTTTACCTGTATTTACAGGTGTATATACATTATTATTTATTTCAACATTTTCACTAGTTAATGTATATTTTTCCATTTTATATATATTGGAATCTAGTCCAGTAAATGCTTTAATCATCTCATTTTCATTATAAAATGGATCATTAGAAAAATCTACATTTATATTATTAACCTTGTATCCTAAGGATAAATAATATGGATTTTCATATAATTTAATACCATTATTTTCATTTATTAACTTATAGTTTTTATACTCATCTTTTGATAATACATATTTTATTCCAAAAATACTATCTAATAAATATGTTGAATCATTGTAGTATGCTCTTGTAAGCAATTTCCTTTGCCCTAGACTTTCTAGTAATTTTTCTGTACTTTCTTTTGTAGTTGAATCAAAATGACTTATACTATTATAATTAAATATCATTGAATCATTAATTGATAACATGGATTTATTAGATTCTCTATCAAAAGTTTTTTCTACTCTATAAAATGAATCATCGTCTATAGAGTTTATAACTTCACTTACATCTTTTACATAATTTTTATATTTATCCATATATTGTTTATCTGATAACGTTATTAATAATACTCCCGAAATACTATTTATAAGTAAATCAATTATTACTAAATAAGCAATAATACTTCTTTTATTTTTAAGTGCATATAAATACCAAATACCTAGTATTAAACTAATTATAATACTTATATTATAGGTTATAGTATTAAATTCAAATTGGCACACCAATATAATTAAAGAAAGAATAATAAATATATATGAAGATTTTCTTATAGTTTTTTTATCTATTTTAAACTCGTTATAACTTCTTATAGAAAGATTTAAAACGAAGAATACAAATATAAATGCATGTCTATAATTAAAGCAATTTGGATTAGTTAAACCATGGAATAATATACATAATGGATTAAATACAAATGTGGTTGCTAAAATGAATAAAGATACTCCATTTATAATTTTTTCTTTTTTATCTACATTTTTATTAATAAAATATATTATTATTAATAAAAGAGTTAATACTGAAGATGCTACCATAGGTCCAGCATGCCATGCATTCACACCAGTTGATGCAGAATACATTTCTGCAATTACATTTAAGTAAGATAAATTAAATTTAATATCTATATTATTAGTCATTAATTTACCCCCCATTAAACCTAGTACTGATGGAATTAATATAAAAGCTGATAACATACCTGCTGATAATGAGGCGATTATATAATTAATTATTGTCTTTTTAATATTAATGTTTCTATATTGAAATACAAATTTATATACAAAATACATTACTGATGCAATACATATAATAAAACCTATGTAATAATTACATATTATTGAAAGTGCTAGAGCAAATATATAAAGTGCTGCACTTTTATTTTCAAATATATAATCAAGTCCTAATATTACAAGTGGGAATAACATTATGGAATCTAACCACATTATATGATACATATATACTATGTTATATGTCATTAATGCATAACAAATAGAAAATATTAAAGTATTCTTTTTATATTTTTTTTCTAGATAATATTCCATTGTAACTGCGCATAAACCTATTTTAACTAATATTAGTATAGTAAATAGTATTTTAATGTTTTCTATACGGAAAAATATAACAAATAAATTAAATATACTCATTAAGTAATATCCAATAAGAGGAATCATATTTTCACCTAATGTTGCACTAAAAGTATACTTAAAATCATTATTAGTGAGTAAAATAGATTTTAAATAGCTTAAAAATGTTACATATTGAGTATTTGAATCTATTACCACTACTGTTTTATTACCAAATGGATATATACCTAATATAAGAAATGTTAATAGTAATATACCCACTGTAATAAAAAATGCTTTAGCCATATTTTTTTTCATAACATCACCAACTTTATTGTACAAAAAAACAGGTATTTAATCAATATATAAAATTTATTATAAATACCTGTTCATATTATTTTTTCTTTAGTAATTTAAATTTATTTTTACTTTTTCTTATCATTTTAGGCCTTTTTATATAACGCGTATTAACTTTTTCTTCTTTAGAATGATATCCTTCTATTTCACCCAAATAATCATTATATGCTTGATAATCATAGTTAAAATCTGATATACCTTTTTTAAGCATTTTCCCTCCTTACTTAATTTTATGCTTTTAAATATTAATCGTTCTTATTACTTATATAATATCATATTATAAGATTTAAAACAATAAAACAGCAACTTAATTGCTGTTATTTATTAAAGATATTATCTCATTTCTAAGGCGTTTATTAGCAGATTCTAAATCATTATCTTCTACTTTAAATGGTATGCCAAAAACTATTTCTAAATTATTATTAAATAATTTGTATTTTCCTTTAATTCCATATGGAACTATAGTTGCATTTGTTTTACTTGCTAGTGAAACTGTTCCAAATTTTATATCTAAAAGTAAACTATTTAAATATTCTATATTACTAATAATATTATTATTTACTAATTCTTTTAAACTATTATCTACATCAAATATATATTTTTTAAATTCATTTTCAGTTATTTTCTTTTCTTCTTTAAGGGATAATAGTAAATTTACTTGTGATATCTTAGTCATGTTTTTTTTCATTATCCTCTTAAATTTTTTATAACTAATATCATCAACCATATTATATATTTTATCTAATTCTTTTTTCTTTGACACTAAACTATTTCTAGTACCTTCTGGATATATTCCAAGTGCATATCCATTATCTAAAACCTCTTTAGCTTCTTCTTTAGAATTACCTCCATGATGTTCTCTATCTACTGATATACAACCACTTTTTTTAAAAAACCAAGCAAATTTACTATCAAAATATTCTTTTTTTGCCATATAGTGTAACATTCTTTTAGTAGATAGTATTGGTAAACATTGATCATATAAATGAATGTGATTACCACATAATATGATTGGGCCACTTTCTGGTATTACATTTTTATTTTTAAATTTTGGCCTATAATATATTAGAAAGACTGATCCAAGTAAATATTTAAAAGTATTATAAAATGCTTTATTTTTTTCCATTTTTATCACCTAATTTTGTAAATGCAACTTTACCAACTTTAGTTTTTGGAATATCATCTACATATTCATACTCATAAGGTAAGGCATATTTTGATATAGATTTTTCGCAATACTTTTTAATATCTTCTCTAAGTTCTTCTGTATCGTCAAAGTTTTCTCTTAAAACTATATATGCTTTTGCAACTTGTTTTTTATAAGGGTGTGGTATCCCTATTACTGTGCTTGTAAGTACTGCTGGATGACTCATTATAATTTTTTCTATATATTGTGGGTATATATTATAACCACTAGATACAATCATTCTTTTAAGTCTAGTTTCAAAGAATACTAACCCTTCTTCATTCATATATCCAATATCTCCTGTATGTAACCAAGTTTTTCCATCTTTATGATTTTTAAGTACTTTTGTAGTTTCTTCAATGTCATTTAAGTATCTTTTCATAACAGTGGGACCACTTATACATATTTCACCTGCTTCATTTACATCTGCCTCTTCGTATGTTCCTATTTTAACTATTTTATAATACATATCAGGAAGAGGTATACCAATACCACCCTCTTTAAAATAGTATCTAGGTGTTAGACATGATGCTCCTGTACATTCAGTTAATCCATAACCAACTCTTATATTAGCAGTTGATCCATGGCTTTTTAAATATGCATCCACATTATTTCTTAATGTCTCATTTAATACATCCCCACCACATATAACATTTACAAGTCCCTTTAAATATCTTTTAGATTTTTCTTTACTATTAATCAATGCTTCATACATTGTTGGAACACCTGCTAAAAACGCTGGTTTATTCTTTTTAATTAACTTAGCAAAATCTTTCGGTTTAAATAAAGGTACTAATATAACATTCATTCCGGATATTAGTTCTGTATGAACACATACTCCAATTCCAAATCCATGAAATATTGGCATAATTGTAAGTACACTATCCCCCGCTTTAGCTGGGTCTGCCATTTTAAAACATTGTGCTCCAAGAGCATTAAAGTTTAAATTGCTTAATACAACTCCTTTAGGATCTCCCGTAGTTCCTCCACTATAAAGAATTACTGCATCATCATTACTTTTCATCTTAACATAATATTCATCGCTATAATCTTTACCATTTTTTATAAAATTTTTCCATGATATTACTTTTTTATTATATTTTACTTTCGGTTGTTTTTTAATAAGTGGAACAATTAATCTCATATAAGTAGGCATTCCATTAGTTATTTTTGATACTATTACTTTTTTTACTTTAGTATTTTCAATAATATTATTTACTTTATTAAGCATCATATCAAGGCATAGTATATATTTACTACCACTTTTACTTAAATAAAATTCTATTTCTTTTTCGCTTGATAAGGGATGTATCATATTACATATTCCACCAGTCATGTTAACTGCATAAAATAATGTAATTGCATCTATAGTATTTGGCATACATATAGTTACTCTATCTCCTTTTTTCATTCCAAGAGCTTTTAATGCCTTTGCCGCTTTAATTATTTCTGCATTAAATTCAGTATAATTTAATGTTTTGCCATAATATGTACATGCCTTATATTTTGGGTATTTCTTCATTGCTTTATAAAAAGCATCATACATACTACCCATTTCATAATCTAGAGTATGCGGTATATTATTTCCGTATAAATCTATCCATGGTTTTTCTTCTTCAATATTTTTTTTATTAATCTTAAATATATTTTTAATATAATTTATTATCCTATTCACTATCTACATCCTCTTTCTTAATTAAGTTAGAAACTATTTTCATTAATTTTTCATTTTCGATTGTTAAATCATTATCTTTTACATTATATGGATCTCCAAATTCAATTTTTACACTTTTCTTTAAAAGTTTATATTTATGTGTTATTGCAAAAGGGACTATTGTGGCATTTGTCTCTTTTGCCATTTTTACTGCACCATATTTAAATGGCATTATTACATCATTTGTCTTATTAATTGTGCCTTCTGGAAATATTCCTACAACTAAATTATTATTAAGTACTTTAATACCCATATTCAAACTATTTCTATCTTTAATTTTCCTATTTACTGGTATTATACCTAAACCTTTAAATATTACTTTTTTTAATCCTTTATATAGACTATCTTTAGCAAAGAAATGCACTTGTCTTTTAGTTGCATATGCAACTAATAATGGGTCATTATAACTAGTATGATTGCCTGCTAATATAACACTACCACTTTCTTTTATTGCTTTACTATTTATTACAGTTGGTTTATATAGTTTTATATATAAAACTAAAAGTGGTCTTACAATTTTATAAAATAATTTATCTTTCATATTACCTCACTTAAATTATGTACTCAATCATTATATCACGTATTTATGCAAATTAAAAGAAACTATATAGTTCCTATTTAATTATATTAAGTATTAAGTTTTATTTAATTATATTTTTAGTGATTTCCTTACTTTTATTAATATTTTCTTTATTATAACCTAGTAGTAATTTGTCATTCTTATTTGAAATAGTATTCCATATTTCTTCATATTCTTCTTTTTTAGCTTTAGTTATAATATCAATAGATGCAATCGTATGGTACTTTCCATACTTATCTTGTAAAACTATTGATTTACTTGCCTTTATGCCATTTACTCTTCTTTCAGTAGGATACATCCATATTAGTTCATCATATTTTATTATATCTAAATTAAATCCAAAATTAACTATATAATTTGGGGTTAAATATAATCTAGATGATTCATAGTAAAATGATTCAGGGTTATTCATCTCTTTATCTACTTTAGAAATATCATATTCATCTAATTTTTTTAATTTATTTTTATATGTAACTATTCTTAATATTCCAACTATAAATACAACTGTTCCGCTAACTAATAATATTGCACCTAGTAAATATTCAAAACCTGCTGTATCAGTAGCATTTTTTGTCATATTTAAATAAACAGTTCCAAAATAATCATCAAAGTCAGCAATAGAAATTTGATCTTCCTTATCCGTATATAAATCATTATAAGCATCAATTGCTAAACTTTTTACATCTTTTGTAGTAAGTTCAGTTACACCCGTTATTCTTATTACATCATCCATATTATCTTCATTATAAACCTTTTTATACTCTTCTTCACTCATATATATAATATAAAGATATTTCCCATCACTTATTAAATAATATGCATCAGTAGTATCATCATATCCAGCAAATTTAAGAGGCACCCTTTTTGCATCTATATATGATAATACACCGTCTTTATTCTCATCTTTACTAATTATTATGCTATGTAAATCTTTAGCATTTTTAATATTATTTTCCTCTACTTTACCACCTATAACAAAAAATACTATTGCAAGAATGCCTAATACTACTCCAATTATAAGATTTTTTTTCATTCTTTTTTCTTCTTTTAATACATTAACATTTGTGAATTTCATTTTCTCACTTCCCAAGTTTATTATAAACTAATTATTTATTTTAGTAAAGAAAAACACACGTTATTTTTGTGTGTTATATCTTTTATACATAATTGAAAGTGAATTTAAAATTGTTATAAATGTTACACCTACATCTGCAAATACAGCTAGTAAAATAGTACTTATATTAAATAATGCAAGAATTAATACTAAAAACTTAACTATAAGTGCGAATGATATATTAGTAATTACTTTTTCCTTTGTAGATTCTGCTATTTTAAACATTACATCAAGTTTATTTAAATCATCATCCATAATAACTACATCACTAGCTTCTATAGCAGCATCAGCCCCTTTATATCCCATAGATACTCCTACATCTGATATATTAAGTACAGGAGCATCATTAATACCATCACCTATAAACATTACACTGCCTCTTTTTTTAAACTCACTAACTTTTTCTACTTTATCAAGTGGTAATAAATTACCATAATATTCTTTAATATTTAATTCTTTTGATACACTTTCTACTACTTTTATATCATCACCTGAAATAATTGCGGTATTCTTATTAATATCTTTTAATGCGTAGCTACTTTCCTTTATTTTATCAGAAATAATAATATTTCCTACGTATTTATTATCAATTGCAATATAAATAACAGAAAAGGCATCATCTCTCTTTAAATATTTTATTTTATTTTCTTTCATCAAAGCATCATTACCAATTAATACTTTCTTTTTATCAACTACTGCACTTACACCCATACCAGCATGTTCAATAAACTTATTAACTTTTTTATTGTGTCCTTTATAATAATTAGTAATTATTTTTGCAACCGGATGAATTGAACATGATTCTACTGATGAAATTATATTAAGTATTTCATCTTTATTATTATCAATATTTATACTAGTTACATCAAATTCTCCTTTTGTAAGGGTACCAGTTTTATCAAATAATATATAATCTACGTCATTAATTTTTTCTAATTCTTTACCTCCTTTTATTAATATGCCTTCTTTACTTGATTTACCTATACCACAAAAATAACTAAGAGGCACAGATATAACAAGTGCACATGGACATGAGGTTACTAAAAATACTAAAGACTTATATATTGAATCTTTTAATGATACATTAAAAAATAATGGAACGATTGCTATTATTATTGCAAGTGCTACTATTACTGGAGTATAAACTTTACAAAATCTATGTATAAATGTTTCTGTACTTGCCTTTTTATCATTAGCATTCTCTATTAAATCAATTATCCTTTGTGAAGTAGATGTTTTATATGTTGATGTTGCTGTTAGTTTTAAAACGGAATCTTTATTTATTGAACCACTTAATACATTATCATTAATACCCGCTTTTCTTAATTTTGATTCTCCTGTTAAAGATGATGTATCTATATGACTTTCTCCATCAATAACTATTCCATCAAGTGGAACTATTTCACCAGGCAATACAACAAATGTATCCCCTTCTTTAGCAAATTTAATATCTTTAGTTTTTACTTCATCATTAATTAATAAATTTATCTTGTCACTTCTTAAATCCATTAATTCAACTATTTGCTTTTTACTGTTTTCTACTGCTAAAAAAGAAAAATACTCACCAATTTCAAATAAAAGCATTACTATAACCGCTTCTTTATTACTCCCTATTATAAATGCACCTATTGTTGCAATTATCATAAGAAAATTTTCATTAAATATTTCTTTATTTCTTAAATTTTTAAAAGCATTTATATATATTTCTATACTTACTATTATGTAACTTATTATTAATAAGTATATAGAAGTATTTTTAAAGATAAAACTTAATATAAATAAAATACTAGATATAATTATTCTAATTAAATCTTTATTTAAATATTTTTTCACTATATAACCTCCTTTATGTGTTCTAAACCGTAACTTAGTATAATTTTAATATGATCATCACTAATACTATAATATACATTTTTACCTATTTTTTCTGTTTTTACTAAGTTAGATGCTCTTAAATTTTTAAGTTGATGTGAAATTGCAGATTGTGTCATATCTAAAATTTCACTTATTTCATTTACACAAAGTGGTTTATTTAAAAGCACATCTAATATTCTAAGTCTAGTTTCGTCTGCAAATATTTTATAAAACTCGCTTAATCCATATAATAATTCTTTACTATGTAATTTCATATTTCCTCCTTATATATGATTATTTGTTCATATATTCATGATAACACATAGTAAATAATATTACAACTATATTTTTTACTGCAATTTAATTACTTAAATGACTATTTCCAGTTTTATAATCTATTGTTATACCTTCTTCTACATTATATATAAATATATTAAATTTTATACTTTTACATTTATCTATAACTGAACAAGCTTCTATTTGCACTCCTTTTGCAAGTAAATCATCTTCATTAAATAAAGGAGTTACTCTATATAAAACATTATTTTTAGTTTCTTTTATATAGTTTGCAACCTTATTTTCATAATCTAACATAACACCCATATTCATACTTCTTGTACATGTAATTAAGTTTTTTTCATTAGCATTTTCACCAGTTAATTGATATCCAATTAAATGACATCTATTATATAAGTATTTACCACTTACTATATCATATTTTACTGTATGCCATCCAGATGGTTTAATCATACCAATTGATCCTCTTTCTATAGTGGGCATTAAATCTATACTTATATTTGCAAATGCAACACCACATCTACCTAATTTATCTAAAGGACTATATTTTTCAAATGTATCAGTTAAAAAGTCTTCATCATTAAAATTTGGTTCATTATTATTCAGTATTATATAGTTTTTCCCATTATATTCTGGTATTTTATCACTGTTATATGATCCTACATTCTCCTTTTCTATATAGTTTGTATTATCTTTATAAATGAATGCATATATATCGTTTTTATACTCGTTATATAACATATAACACATAAATAATAGTAATGTAATTATTACTTTTGTTAATTTATTTTTCATACTACCACCTACTATAATGATATCAAAAAAAAGAGGATGTGTCCTCTAATTTAATTATTTAATGGTAAATATCTGTCAAGCTAATATATTATATTTTAAGTTTCTAAAACTTAGTTTTAGGATTTTCTTTATCTTCTTTTTCAATCTCAAAAAATAGTTCTTGTTTAAAGTTAAAAATACTTGCAATTATGTTTGACGGAAAAACTTCTAATTTATTTTTATAGTTTAATACCGATTTATTATATTTACTTCTTGATACAGAAATCTTATTTTCAATATCTACTAGATTATCCTGTAATGACATAAAGTTCTCATTAGATTTTAATTCTGGATAAGATTCTATAGTAACAAGTAATTTTGAAATAGCATTGTCTAATTTCTCATTCGCCCTTATAGTTTCATCTTTATTTTCTGCTTTTAATACCTCTCTTCTTGCATTAATTATGCCAATCAATGCATCTTTTTCATAATTTTTATACCCTTTAACTGTTTTTACTACATTTGGAATTAAATCAGATCTTTCTTTTAAGTGAATGTTAACCTCACTCCAACTTTCTTTTACTTTATTATATAATTTTGTTAATCTATTATAAATAACAATTATATATATAAGAGGAAATAAAATTATAATCCCACCAAGAAGTATATATCTTACACATTTAGATCTATTATTTCTTTTAGTTATATCTCTATAATTGATCTGTTTAACTTCTTCATTTTTCTTGTTTTTAAGTCTATTTAACTCTGTTACTTTATTTTCATTTATAGAATTTATTTCATTTTGCATACTTTTCTTTAAAGAACTTACCTCTTCTTCTTTCTTTTTATTAAGATCGTTCTTTTCATTAAATTCTTTTATTGTAAGACTTGATTTTTCTTTTTCTAAATTACTTACTTCATCCATTAGTTCATAATATTTTTTACTAAATCCACTAGCAAAAAACTCATTATTACTTGCTACTTTTTTATCATTTAATGTTTTATTTATATCGCTTTCTAGCCCATCATACTTATTAGTTATTTCAGTTTCTAGATTATCATACTTTTTAATAACTTCTTCAATTGACGGATTATATTTATCCTTTGTAGCAGAAGATAAAGCGGAATATTTATCACTTACTTCAAGTTCAAGCACTATATATTTTTTATTTACTTCATCAATTAGTTTTGATTTTTCTTCATAAGTTAAATCTTTTGTATTATTAATTTCTTTTATCTTATTAATATTGGGCATTATAATAAAATAACTTGATAAAAATATTATTAAAATGTAAGTAGTTACAATTAAAAACATGTGTTGTTTTCTTTTCATAAATCCTCCTTTAGTATCATTATATTATTATTGTATCATTTACATAAGCATTAGTAAATTAATTAGTTATTATTTCATCAACTTTTATATCAAACTTATCTATATTAAAACTATCAACTAAGCACTCTTTATAACAAAGTCCTATTTTATATACATTATGTTTTTTATAAAACTTATCATAAAAACCTTTACCATAGCCAATTCTATAATTATTTTTACTAAAACAAATACCTGGCGTTATAGATACACATGAAGTAAAATTTGTAACTTTTTTATTTGTTATAGGTTCATATATCCCTTTATAACCAATACTCATTTCCGATATATCACTTATATAATAAAAATCCATATCATTACCATTTACTTTAGGTATTGCAACCTTTTTATTATTATCTAGAAAATATTTAATAAGTAAATTTGTATCTATTTCGCCACGAGTTGATACATATATTAAAATTAAGTTAGATTTTTGAACCATAAAATTATTAATCACTTTATTATAAATAGTTATATCTTTCATATTTTTATCTTGAATATTATTTCTAATACTTAAATAATATTTTCTTAAATGTTCTTTATTTAATAATTTTATACTATTTGCCCTTTTTACTAAAAAATATTCACATTCTTTAAAATTTGGTAAATCATAAACTATTTTACTTTCAATTATATCTAAGTTACTATTATTAATTTCTATAGTCATATTGCGCATATTTTTTACTTTGCACGAAGTATTTGCAACCATTACCTTTTTACCCATATTAATATTTATTCTTTCTACATCATTAAATGCATCATTTATATCACTTTGATATTCACATATTCCATCTCCCATTGCAATTATTAATGCAATTCCATCATCTTTTAAATGTCCATATATAAAGTCGTAAAATCTTTTTCTATCACTTTCTATAACAAACATATGAATAAGTGCGACTGAATATATAAAATTAAATTTATCCATCATTGTGTCTTTTATTATATCAAACTCTTTAAAAAAATCTTCATATTTATTATTAGATAATTCATTACACTTTTTTATTGCACTTTTTGAAGAATCTATTGCTAAAACATTGTAGCCTTTATCAAGCAAATATATTGCATCTCTTCCCTCACCACAGCCAAGTTCTAATATTTTACTAGTAAGACTAATATTATATTTATTAATTACATCAATTACTTCATTAGTTTTTTCTCTAACTTCCCATAGCTCTCCTATTTCATGCATTTTTCTATATCTTTTTTCATATGCATTATAATACTTCATTTTATACACATTCCTTTTACCTATCCGACAACTTAATTATAACATCTCACTTTAATAATTACAAATACGTCAACAAGAAAAAACAACCCAATATTAATTGAATTATTTTTATCAAAATTTTTGTTTCGTATCATTTACAAATATACATGCTTTTATTTATACAATAAATTGATGCTCGCTTTGTCTATCTTAATAGGGTAATATATAATTATCATAATACTTAAACTAATAAAAAAATTATCAAACTAGTGATAATTTTTAAAATAATGGCGTCCCTGATTGGAATCGAACCAACGGCCTACCCCTTAGGAGGGGGTCGCTCTATCCTACTGAGCTACAGGGACACAAAAAGATTATAACACCAAATTGCGTTATAATCAAGAATCCAAAGACGTAATTAATACTGTACTATGATTTTTTAAATTAAGTAATTTTATTATTTCGTTTAATTCATCTATATTCATACTTTTAATAATTTTATATATATCATAATGTATTTTATTGTATAAAACTATATTATTTGTAATTATTTTATTTGCACTACTTATATCGTCTAGTGAATATAATATATTACTTATATGTACTTTTTTCTTTCTTTCTAAGTCACTTTCATCTATTTTAATGTTGTTAAGTGTACTTTCTATTTTATTTAGGACATCTTTATATTTATTTGATTTAAATAATAATATAATTACCTTATGACTAGGTGTATCTATTGATTCTGTGTATATAGGTATATCTAATATTCCTTCACCTTTAGCTTCCTCATAAAAAATGGACGTTTCATCAAATAAAATATCAAATAAAGTTGTTATATATAAATTTCTTTTTTTGGCATCTATTTTATTTAATGGTTTTAAAGGTATTTTAATACCATATGCTACATAAGGGATAGATACATTAGATTTGATATGATCTATTTGTTTAAATACCTTATCATCTTCTTTTATATCTTTAGTTTTTATTTCTACATTTTTAAGTTTCTTATTTTTAATGTTTTCTTTTATTATATTCATACATTCATTTTCATCTACATTACCAGTTATTACTAAAAACATATTAGATGGATTATAAAATGTATTATAAACATTGTATAAATCATTTTTTGTTATACTTTTAACATCTTCTATACTTCCACCAATTGAATACTTAATTGGGCACGTATTAAATAAATTATATAATATTTTTTCATATATTTTTCTATCTGGTACATCTTCATACATCTTTAATTCTTGTATAATTATTCCTTTTTCTTTTAATACATTTTCATCTGTAAAATATGGTTCATATACAAAATCTAGTAAATAGTTTAAATTCTCATTAAAATTTTTATTTCCTGCAAAAACATATGTAGTATTGTAATAATTTGTTGCAGCATTACAGTATGTACCAGTTTTTCCATAAAAACTAAATGGATCTATTCCTTCTTTTTGCTCAAAAACTTTATGTTCAAGGAAATGTGCGATACCATTTGGAACAGTTATATACTTTCCATCACATAAAAATGGTTTGTTATATCCTCCATATTTTGTAGTTAAAGTTACATATGCATCTTCTTTATCTTTATTTTTTAATATATATACATCAATCCCGCAATCTAGTTTTTCATGATAAATTGTTTCGTTAAAGAATTCTACTTTATTACTCTTCATTATTTCCCCCTTCAAGCATATATGTTGTTGCAATTTTAATTTTATTTGAAAAATTAATTATATCTTTCTTATTTACTTTCATATAACTTTCTTTTTTTACATCTATATTATCTGAATTAAATACTTCTATACCAAAATAATAATTAATTATACCAGCAGGATTATCAAATAAAGAATCAAGTGTTGAGATTATCTCGCTTTTTGCACTATTTATCTCTTCATCAGTTACTTTTTTCATGCTTTTTATTTCTTTTTTTATAATTTCTACTACTTTTTCATAGTTTTCTTTATCTATACCAGCGTTTATCATAAGTATTGAGTTAGGACTTTTCGTAGATGCATTTATTGTGTATGCAAGTGACATTTTTTCTCTTACATTCATAAATAACTTAGAGTTAGCACTTCCTCCTAATATAGATGCATATATAGGCATTACATATCTTCTTTCAAAATCTGTTATATTAATTATTTTACATATAACTGATAATTTTGCTTGCTTTAACCCTCTAATACTTTCTTTATAGCTTATGCATTTATCTATACTACTATATGTTATATATGGCGTAATTTTATCCATTTTCATAGTATTTATTTTAAATTTTTCTTTAAATAAATCTATTACTTGATTTTTATCTACATCACCAATAATAAATATATCTATTATATCTTTCTTTAAAACCTCTTTGTAATATTCATATAAATTTTTTCTATCAATTTTATCTAAATCACTTTTATATCCAAACATATTATAGGATACAGGATCATTTTCATCCATTACTTCAAGTGCTCGTATATTTGCATATGTTGCAGGTTTTTCATATAACGAATTTATAGATATTGCTATAATATCTTTTGTTTCATTAAATACTTTTTCATTAAAACCAATTTCATCTACATTAGGATTAAATATTAATTCAAATAATAAATTTATTGAATTTGAAAGCAAGTCTTCATCTGAATATTTATTATTTAAAAATTTTATATCTATATAATTATTTATGATATTACCAAATTTTATACTTGAACTACTTAAAGATAGCGAATATAGGTTTTCAAGTTCTCTTTGTAAAAGCCTTTCTGTATTATATTTTAAAGAAGTAGTTGTAAGTAGTTCAAACAAAAAATTTCTTTTAGTAATATTTTCCTTTTCTATCTTTTCTCTAAAATTTACTGATATTGTGGTAGTTTTAAATCTTTCTGTTTTTATAAAGTGCAAATTATATGCTCCTAAATTTATTTTATCGTATTCCATAAAATCCTCCTTTATTAGTATATGAAAAAAAAGACAATTTATAGGGTTATGATAGCCTCTAGTGCAAGAACTATCATATTAATTGTACTTTTTTCTCTTTCTTTAGCAGTTATTTTGCTATTTAATACTAAATTGTCTGATACTGTAAGTAATGCTGATGCATCTTTATTAAATATCATTGCATTAACAAATAGTGCAAATGTCTCCATTTCAACACCCAGACAATCATAATTAAATTCATTTTTGTTATAAAAAGTATCCGTATTATGAATATTTGATTTTAATACATTAATTCCACACTTATTACTAGCCTCTTCTATTTTTTCATTTATTCTTTTACTACTTTTAATGTGATTTTCATTGTATCCCAAATTCTTTCCATATGAAGAATTACTATATGATGTATCTACCAGTACTGTTTCATACAAATTTACATCTTTTTTATACGTTCCACATGTTCCTACTCTTATAATAACGTCTACATCATAATTATTATATAATTCATAAGAATATATTCCCATACTAGCATTACCCATACCTGATGGTATTACTGATACTCTTTTTCCTTTATAGTATCCTGTATATCCGTACATATTTCTCGATGTATTTACTAATTTATAATTATCTAAATATTCTTCTGCAATAAATTTTGCTCTAAGAGGATCTCCTGGCATAATTACTAAATTTGCTATATCTTCTTTATCCGCATCTATATGTATAGTTGACATAATATCATCTCCATTATAAGAATATCATAAAAATAATATAAAAAGCAATAATAATACTTTATTACTGCTATTTTACTTCTTTCTTATATATTTCTTTATATACATCTTCATAATTATTTACAAGTACAAACTTTATATCTTTCTTTATTTCAGATGGTATTTCTTCTAAATCACATTCATTTTTACTTGGTATTAATATCTTTTTAATACCACTTCTATGTGCTCCCATAGTCTTTTCTTTCAAGCCTCCAATAGGAAGTACTGTTCCTCTTAATGTTATTTCACCAGTCATACCAATACTTTTATCTATTGGTTTATTTGTAAATGCACTTATTAAAGCGCTTGTTAGTGTTATACCCGCACTTGGACCATCTTTTGGAACTGCTCCTTCTGGTACATGTATATGTATATCACTATCAGTAAGTAATTTATAATTTATACCAAATTCATCATAATGACTCTTAATATAACTTAATGCAATTTCTGCACTTTCTTTCATAACGTTTCCAAGTGAACCAGTTAATATTAAAGCACCTTTACCTTTATAATAAGTAACTTCTATTGGAAGAAGTACTCCACCATACTCTGTATAAGCTAGTCCATTTGCAATACCAGACTCATCATTTTTATCTAATTCTTCGTATAAAAATTTCTTTTTACCTAAATATTCAATTAAATTTTTCTCAGTAATTTTATATTTTTTAATAGATGCATCATTAACAACAATTTCTTTTGCTATTTTTCTAAATATTTTAGATATACATCTTTCAAGCTCTCTTACACCTGCTTCTTTAGTATAATTTCTTATTATCATCATAAGTGCATTATCACTTATAGATACATTTTTATCATCAAGTCCATGTTCTTTTAATAAACGTGTAATTAAATGTTTTTTTGCAATATCTAATTTTTCATATTCTGTATACCCGTTTATTTCTATTATTTCAAGTCTATCTCTTAATGCTTCTGGTATTTGATATAGATAATTTGCAGTTAATATAAACATTACATGTGATAAATCATATTCTTCTTCTACATAACTATCAGTAAAATATTTATTTTGTTCGGGGTCTAATACTTCTAGTAATGTACTTGCAGGATCCCCCTTAACATCTTTAGTCATTTTATCAATTTCATCTATTAAGAATACAGGATTATTTACCTTACACTTTTTCATTGCACTTATAATTTTACCTGGAGAAGATCCTATATATGTTCTTCTATGACCAATAATCTCAGCTTCATCATTAACTCCACCTACAGAAATTTTAACAAACTTTCTGTCTATACTTTCTGCAATACTTCTTGCTAGAGTTGTTTTACCAACTCCAGGTGGACCAACTAGACATATAATTGGTGTTTTTAAATCATTACTTAACTCTTTTACAGCAAGAAATTCAATTATTCTTTCTTTTACATTATCAAGTCCATAATGAGTATTATCTAATCTTTCTTTAACTAATCTTAAGTTTTTATTTTCTTTTGATAATGTATTCCAAGGTAGTGATAACATTAAATCTATATAATTTCTTACAACACTTACCTCAGGAGAATTAGAATTCATCATTTCATATTTTTTTAATTCACTATATAATTTATCTTTTACTTTAGAATTACATTTTAATTTACTAATCTTATCTTTTAGAATTTCTACATCATTTTCTTTTAAATTTATATCTCCTAATTCTTCTTTAATAAGACGAATTTTTTCTCTTAATACATATTCTTTTTGACTATTATCAAGTGCTTCTTTTAGTTTTAAATCTATCTTTTTATCAAGTTCAACAATTTCTTCTTCTGTTTTTATATCCTCAAAAAGCATTATTACTCTTTTATATGGATTTATAGTATTTAAATATTCTAATTTCCTTTCAAATTCAATTGGTAAATAATTTGCAACAATATCACTTATCTTAGAAATACTGTTAACATTAGATATTTGTGATAATATCCCATTACTTATATTTGGAACCTTACTTACATATGTTTCTACTCTTCTATTTAATTTTCTTATTAATGCAGTTTCATCAAGTGGTGACATTGCAAACTGAGTAGTTGAAGTTATAACTGCATTTAAAACAGAATCATTTTCCCCGTAATTTACATATTCTTCTACTTTAACTCTGTTAACCCCTTCAAGCATGATTCTAGTAATATTTCCTAGTTCCATTTTCATATTAATTTTTGCAACTGTACCTATTTTAGGTAATGAATCTATATCTATTACTTCTTCTAAAGGATTAGACGGGCTTACTATTAAAATGTGTTTATCATGAAAATCTTCTGATAACTTTAATATATGTTTATCTATATCGTTATTTAATTCTAATCTAAACTCACAATAAGGTAGAAGGACTGCACCCCTTAATAATATTACTGGTAAATTTGTCTTAACCATAAGTGCCGCCTCCTTAAGTAATTCTTATTATACATATAAATTAATTTTTGTCCATTAAAAATACTTAAAAAAAGAAAAAAATTAAACTTTTTTTCCTTCCATACTTTTTATTAAATCTATTAGTTTTTCTATACCAACTTCACTCATATATTTTTTATCTGATAAAACCATATTATTATATAACTCTTTATCTGTAAGTAATTTTTCTATATTACTAACTATATCATCATTATTTCTACATATTATACTCATACCTCTTTTACAAAAGAATGTTGCATTATAGTTTTCAATCCCTGGTATTGGATTTATATGTATAAGAGGTTTATTTAATGAAGATATTTCAGTTGATGATAATCCACCCGGTTTTGATAAAACTATATCTGATGAGTATATTAAATCATTAATATTATTTACAAAACCAAGTGGTATTAAATTATTTATATTTAGAGTTTCTAACTTATCTTTTAAATCTTTATTATTACCACATATAACAACAACTTTAGCATTATCTATTGTACAAACGCTTTTAATAATATCTATAACATTGCCAAAACCCATACTTCCAAGCATTACTAATATTAGTCTATCATTATTATTTACAAAATTACTTTTAATATTTTTAGCATCTTTAATAAATCTAGTAGATACTGGAATACCTAGTTCTTTTAATTTAGATGGATCTATCTTTTTTTCTATGCATCTTTCTTTTAACCCTTTTGGAATTACTATATAATTAGCATCTACTTCATTTGTAAAAGGTGCGCATTCATAATCAGTAGATACATGTATAAAATCTATTATATGTTCTTTTTCATTTATACTTGTTAATGTTAAAGCTGGATATAAATGTGTAGTTATTACTAAACTAAAATTATTATCCAAAATATATTCCTTTAATGCTTTAGCATGTAGTTTATTAACTAAATATACTGGACTTTTAACATTTGTTTTATTATATAACTCACCTAATTTATATATATATTTAAAACTCGCCCCATTTCCTTTTACTGAATATAGATATAGTGAAGAAGCTATATCAGGCTTAGAATTATTTACTATTTTATAGAAATCTTTAAATTCACATTCTATATTATTACAAATGAGTTCTTCTTCTATATAAGATGCACATTTATTATGTCCTCCACCAGTTGAACAAGATAGTATTAACACTTTCATAATATCCCTCCAATACTATTATATCATTAAGAAAAAAACTTAAGCAATGCTTAAGTTAATTATTTTCTTTTAAGAAATCAATTGTTTTTCTTATTTTTAAATCATATTTAATCATTTCAATACCACCAAATGCATTAATTAATTCTTGTTTAGTCATTTGATATGTATGAGAAAGTGTTTCAGCCTCGTTATCAGCTTCTTCATCACTAATTACAATACCTTCTTTTTTTGCAATTTCTTCTAGCATATAACGATAAGTTATATTCTTTTTAGCCTCTGGTTTTAGTTGTTCTTCTAAAGATTCAAAAGTTTGTTTTGTAAATTGCATATATTGTTCAAGTGATAATCCTTGCATTTGTAATCTTTGAGCATAATTATCAATCATGTGATGTATTTCATCATGTATTAATTCTTCTGGTAATACTATTTCAGTCTCTTTTGCAACACTTGCTAAGATATCTTCAACTAATTTATTATCAGCTTCTTTTTCTTTTCTTAAACTTATATTATTTTTAACATGATTACGAAGTTCAGTTTCATTAGTAACACCTTCAATACCTAAATCAGTAAAGAAATCTTTATCTAGTTCTGGTATTAATCTTGTTTTTACTTCATGAACTGTTACTTTGAATACTACTTTAGCACCTTTTAATTCTTCACTTGGATAATTTTCTGGGAAAGTAAGAGGTATATCTTTCTTATCACCAGTAGATAAGCCAATTAAAGCATCTTCAAATCCAGGAATAAATGTATTTGAACCAATTTCAAGAGGATAATTTTCACCCTTGCCACCTTCAAATGCTACTCCATCTTTAAATCCTTCAAAATCAATTACTGCAGTATCTCCACTCTCAATTTTACCTTCTTTTACAGCTATTTCTGCATATTGATCTTTTAATCTATTAATTTCCTCAGTAATTTCTTCATCAGTTACTTTTACTTTTTCTCTAGTTACTTTTAAACCAGTATATTTCTTAACATTTGCAACAGGTGCAGTAATTATAGTAAATTCAATACTAACACCATCTTTATTTATTTCTTTAATATCTATACTTGGTTGTACTACTGGTTCTAAAGCACTTTCCTTTAATACCTCAGTATATAGTCCTGGTAATACTATATCAACAGCATCATTATATAATGCTTCAATTCCATATTTTTTTTCAAAAACATCTCTTGGACATTTTCCTTTTCTAAAACCATCTACTTTAGCTTCTTTTACATTTTTTAAAAAAGATTTATCTAAAGCATTTTTCCAGTTTTCACCTTCAACTTTTTTTAATATTACGTGTTTATTTGACATATTTTTCCTCCTTAAATACTCATATATTATATAACAAAAAAACTAAAAAAAGCAACTAAATGTTACTTTATTTCAATTATTTCAATATTATATTTTCCATTAGGACTCTCAACTGTAACAACATCTCCCTTTTTCTTACCCATAATTGCTTTTGCAATTGGAGATTCGTTAGATATTTTATTGTCAAATGGATCTGCTTCCATACTTCCAACTATCTTATATTCTTCAGTATCATCATCATCTTCATATTTAATTGTTACATTTACACCCATTTTAACTCTATCACTAGCACCCTCAGTAATTATAACTGCATTATCAACCATATATTCAAGTTCTTGAATTCTTCCTTCAATTATAGCCTGTTCTTCTCTAGCAGCATGGTAATCAGCATTTTCAGATAAATCACCTAATGCACGGGCTTCTTTTATAGCTTTAATTATTTCAGGTCTTTTAACCTTTTTTAAAGTATCTAATTCACTTTTTATTTCATCAAGTCCAGCGGAAGTTAAATATACTTCTTTTTTTTCACTTGTCATATTTTTCACCTCAAACATTTTCCAATTCATAATACGCTATTTTTATATCTTTGTCAATATTATTCTTATATATTTATAATCATTTCTATATATATTCTTAAATTATACTTTTGATACTTATTTTAATTAATTTCTCTTTTTCTTGAAATACTTACTCCATCGCCAACTTTATAAAAAGTTGTTTCAAAAGATGCATTTTCTTTTAAGAAATCTATATATCTTCTAATCTTATCAACCAATTGTCTTAAATTCTTACTTTCAATTCTTTCTTCTTTATTAACTAGTCCATGAAAATCTATATTATCAGAAATTATTACACCCTTTTTATTTAGATTTTTAGAATATTTTTCAAAGAAATTAATATATTGCCCTTTAGCTGCATCTATAAATATCAAATCATACTTATCTTCAATATTTAATAAAAGAGCATCTCCATATATTAAAGTAATTCTTTTTTCAAGGCCAAAATCTTTAATATTCTTTAAAGCCTCCATATATCTTACATTATCTTTTTCAATAGTTGTTATTTTAATATTTTCATTTACCAGTGCCATCTTAATTGCAGAATATCCAATTGCTGAACCAATTTCAAGTATACTTTTAACATTATTTTCCTCAATATATTTTGTTAAAAACTTAATACCAGTCTTTTCCATTATAGGAATATTATGTTCTTCAGCATACTTTTCTATACTTTTAAAATCTTTATCCATTTTTAAGGACTCTCCATTCGATAAAAAAATTGTAATTGCGAAAATTACTTGATAATAATATACTTTTTTTTACAATTTGTCAAATTATTTAACCTTCGCGTAACATTTTTACTTTGTTTTTTATAAAAAATGACTTCTTTTTTTCATATCTTTCCTTTGTTTCATTATATAAATTAATGCATCCATTATTACTTGATATAACCAGTGTTTCAGTCAAGATATTATTTACTAAAGCATTATAAATATCAGTATCAAAATCATCTACTAGAATGTGATATCTATAAAATATATCTAATTCATCCATTAAATGTTTTATTTCTATTTTTTTAAGTAAACCAATTTTATCTGCCCTAAAATACTCACTTTCAATATCAGTAATACCCATTATTACTTCTGTTACAAATGTTTCTAAATAATATGTAGTAGGTGTATCAAGGTAATTTATTTTCATAACCAAGTATTCAGTCATCCCTTCAGTAAGACCAACACCATTACCATATTTATCAGTAAAACCATCAATATTATTATCCCTATCATAGCTAGACATATGTAATAATTCATGAAGTAAAACAAAAGAATTTGAATATGTTATCTCATCATCAATATAAAATCCATTATCACCAATATTAAAAGAAGTATACCAAATATTTGTATTAAAAAACTCTTTATCATTCTTACTTCTTTTTTCTAGATAGTTATTTAGTTTTCTTATTTCATTAATTACACATACATTCATACTAACACCCTTTTTATATTATATACAATTTTATAAAAAATAAAAGAGTTAAAACTTAACTCTAATAATTGAATTACTTAATACACATTCATCACATGGTATTCTTACTATTTCTTTAGGATGTCTTGCAACATCTATAAAGTCTCCTTTTTCATTTTTAATATATTCAACTTTTAAATTGATTTCGTCCATACCTGGACCAAAAATTGTTATTTCATCACCAACTTTAAAATAATTTCTTTGTTCCAAAACAATTTCTTTTTTATCTTCATCATAAGATAATACTACACCTAAAAAATCCTTGTTAGACACTTCCTCACGTCCTGAAAAATATTGTTCATTAACACCTGGTCTTTTTAAATAATACTGTACTACACTTTCTCTATTTGCACATCTAAATAATTCGTAAATATATGCATCAATATTAGTAATTTTACCAGTATTATAATATTCATCAATCGCTCTTCTATAAACATTAAGTACAGTTGCAACATAATAAATAGATCTCATTCTTCCCTCTATTTTAAATGATTTAACCCCCATATCAATTAATTCATTAATATACCCAATCATAGATAAATCTTTTACAGTCATTGCAAAATCATCGTCATTACAAATTTTCTTTTTAAATTCATCATAAAGAGAAAAATTCCATCTACATATTTGACTACATCCACCTCTATTAGAATCTCTATTAGTAAAATAGTTTGATAATACACATCTTCCACTATAAGATACACACATCGCACCTTGTATAAATACTTCTATATCTACTTTAGTATTTTTAAGTATGGACTCTAAATCAGTTTTAGACATTTCACGCCCCAATACTACTCTTTTAACCCCTTCATCATAAAAGAAATTACATGCCTCATAATTTAGGCAATTTTGTTGTGTACTTATATGTATTTCCATATCTGGTATTACTTTTTTAATAATAGGTAAAACACCCGGATCTGATATTATAACCGCATCAACTTTAGCATTTTTAAGTTCAATTAAATATTCGCTAATTCCATCTAAATCTTCATCATGAAATACAATATTAGCAGTTACATATACCTTTTTATTAAGTTTATGTGCATACTCACATGCCTGTTTTATCTCATCAATACTTAAGTTTCCAGCATTCGCACGTAAACCATAATTTTGACCACCAAAATATACTGCATCCGCACCATATAAAAATGCCCATTTTAATTTTTCTAAATTACCTGCTGGTGCAAGTAGTTCAACTTTCTTCATATTACTTCACCCTAAAAATACTTTCTTTAAATAAAAAACCAGTATATACATCCTTATAATCAAATTTTTTACCATTTAAAGCTTCTATATACTCATCAATCACTTTATCAATAGATGAATCACATAACAAACTATTTAATATAATATAATCAATACCCGCATCTTTAAGATCACCAACTACATTTATACCATTAAGTACATCTTCTAAAATAAATGTATTATCATACTCTTCATATATAGGATAAAATTTATCTCTCTCTTTTTCATATAAGTTATATACATCACATTCTTTTTTCTTATTAATATGTGATAAATAATTAGTAATTAAAGTACGACTAGATTCCATTATAGGAATATGTCCATACAAATATACCATTATTATCATATTAGTATTTTTCTTTATATTAATAAAATCACTAACCATTAACTCTGTGCTTAATAACGCTCCTGCACATCCTTTATCATGCCAATAATTACATGTTTTGCTATTAGTAGGTAAATGCATACTACCCCATATTAAATTAAGATTCAAATTAAGATTTTTATTAAACATATATATACATACATCTTCATATATAACGCCAGTTATATTCATCTTAGATAACTCTATTAATATATTCTTTATACTAGATAACTCACTATTATGTATAGGTTTGTTCAAATAAATATATAACTCTTTGCCATTAACATCAAGATTTTTAATATCATCAATAGATAACTTTAAACTTTGAAATATTGAATAATTATTAATACCAACAATATAACCCGCGATATCTTTATTATTCAAATACTTTATATGTTCCTTGCTTAAAGGTTCAATCAACAATTTAGTCATACTTCCACCTCACTCATACATTTTATCACACAACAAACATTTTTAAAAGAAAAAATGGATTAACACTAACCCATTTAATTATTATGATTTAACTACAAATGTTAATTCAGAAGGTTTATTGCTACTTGCATTAAATCTATCTGCATCTTCCTGCGAGCGTGCGTATCCTGTTGTTGTAATACTATAGTAAAACATTCCACTCATATCAGTTACATTAGAAGTATCAAAACTACTTAAATCTATACTTGTTGCTTTACCTCTATTATCAAATGTTATTACACAAGTTCCATAATCATTACTATTCATACTTGATACATCACTACATTATCCCCTCTCCTCTTGTCAAGTTTACAATTGTTGACAATTTGTTAATTAAGTTATATACTAATATATGGTGATTATATGAATATAAGTGTTATTGGTTTTGGAATATATAGTGTTGCACTTTCTCTTGATATGAATGAAAATGGACACAATGTTAAAATATGGTCTGAAAGAAATGACGACTATAAAAATAAAAAGGACTTTGCTCCTATTCTTGATATGGCTATACCAGAAGGTATAAGTATTTCTAATGATATTAAAGATGCATTAACTAATGCAGATTTAATAGTTATTTGTACTGCTTCTAAATATGTTAGAGAGGTATGTATAAGTATGAAAAAATATTATAATAGAAATACTCCAATATGCATTGCAAGTAAAGGTATTGAAAACGATACTTTGTGTTTTTTAGATGATGTTGTTACTGATACTCTTCATCCTAAAAACCTATCTGTTATATCAGGTCCTACATTTGCAATTGATTTAATTAATAAAGATCCAGTTGCTCTTGCAATTGCATCTTCTAGTAATAAAGCACATAATATTGTAACTAAAGCTTTATGTAATTCTCATCTGAAATTAAGGGAAAGTAAAGAAATGCATGGTATTGAATTATGTGGAACTATCAAAAATATTATTGCTATAGCTTCTGGTATATTAGATGGACTTGGATATTCTGATTCTACAAGGGCATTTTTAATTAATGAATCTATGCATGATATTAAAGAATTATTAAGTAAACTAAAGTGTGATAAAAGAGTTATTCTATCTTTTGCAGGTATTGGTGATTTAATATTAACTTGCTCTTCTCCTAAAAGTAGGAATTATAAATTCGGAGTAATGCTTGGTTTAAAAAAAGATAAAAAAGAGATTGATGAATACTTAAATAAGAATACTACTGAAGGATACTATGCTTTATTGTCTATTCATAAACTTGTAAAAAATAAAAAAATTGATATGCCAATTATAAATATAATATATGATATTGCAATTAAAGGAGATACTCCTCATAAACTACCAGAGTTTTTAATTAATAAGGCTTAAGTCCTTATTTTTTTTATAAAAAAAGCAATGAGTTACATTTGTTTACTCATTGCTTTCATAACTTGATTAATTTGCTTTTGATTTGGTGTTCTTCCCATTTGTTGCATCATAATCTTAATCATTTGTTCATTAATTGGTGGATTTTTCTTTAAATACTTTTGCATATATTTTCTTGCTACAAAAAAGCCTATTACTGCACCAATTATTACACCCACTAATATTTTTAATACATCAAGTAAAAATTCCATAATTTACCTCCTTAATTAATTATAGTAAAAAATACTTATTTATACAATACTTTCAAGTTTAATTTTATCTATCCAAAAGTAATCTTTATTTTCAAAATCACATACAAATATATTTTTATTATATAGTCTTATAGAATTAAAGAATGATGAATAGTTTACATTTGATTTTATTCTTACGTGTGAATTAAATACTTTAAGTAATGTTATTTCTTCACTATATAAATTTTTGATCATGTGATTGTTCTCATTCCTTGAATAAGATAATTCATCATAATGATTTTTATATATAAATTTATTTGTCTTTTTTATTCCAAATGGCGTGGTTACTTGTTCTAAAAGCCTATAGCCAAGTATTATATCATTGTTTTTTAAGTTATATACTTCTTCTAATATTTTATATAAAGAATATGGCCTTTTCATATAAAAATGCATAAGCGAATCCTTTATAATAAACGCATAATATGTCCTCATATGTCACCTCATAAATACTATATATCTTTATAAGGCATTTTTTTGTCGAATATTATTTTACTAATTCTTTTATACGTTCTTTTAGAGTCTCATAATCTAAATTAAATGATTTTAACACCTCTTCTTTTGTACCACTTTTACCAAAACTATTTAAATTAATTAAATAGTTTTTATTTTGTATATATTTATACCATAAGTTACTATTTGAATATTCAACAACTATACATTTATATCCATTTGGTAAAATGCTTGCTTTATACTCATTACAAGTTTGTTCATATAAAGATTCTGATACCATACTTACTACCCTTAAATATATTTTATCTTTTTCTAATTCTTCTGCTATTTTAACTACTGTATTTACTTCTTCTCCAGATGCAATAATTATTGCACTTAATCTTCCGTTTTCTTTTTTTACTATATATGCCCCTTTAGATACACTTTTAGCATCACTATTTTTAAGTAAAGGCGTGTTATTTCTTGATAATACTATTGCACTTGGTTTAGGATTATTTAAAATTTCATTCCAACTTCCTAATATCTCTCTTGCATCAGCAGGTCTAAATACTCTAAAATTAGGAATACTCCTTAAAGAATCCAACTGTTCAACAGGTTCATGAGTTGCTCCATCACTTCCTATAGTTATTGAATCATGTGTAAATACATATGTTACTGGTAAATCCATAAGTGCACTCATTCTTATTGAAGGCTTCATATGATCAGAAAATACTAAAAATGTAGATGCAAAAGGTAATAATCCTGCACTAGCAAGACCATTTGAAATTCCTGCCATTGCATGCTCTCTTACCCCATAATATATATTTTTACCACTATAATCATTTCTACTAAACATTTTACTACTTAATATTTTTGTTTTAGTTGATAATGATGTATCTGCTGCTCCACCAATAAATGTATATAAATTTGAACCTATTACATTCATAATTTTACCATTAGTGTCCCTCATAGATTCATCCATCTTTTCATAAAAAGGATTAACTAAAGATAATAAATCAATACTATTTGAAAATTTTACAAGATCACTACTTGTATAAAATATGCTTTTCCAGTTTTCATACTTAGAATGCATTCTTTCTTTAATTTTATCTCTAAATTCACTTACTAAATTTATATCTATATCAAAAGGTATTGTACTTAAATTTAATTTCTCTTTTAACTGATATGTATCTTCTTCTGTAATAATACCCCCATGTATTTTATTAGTTCCTTCAAGAAGTGATCCTTCACCTATAAGAGTTTTTACCTCAATTAATGTAGGTTTATTACTATTTTTAGCCTCTTTTATAGCATTATCTATATCATCTATGTTATTACTTGTTTTAATATAATTAAATCCAATAGATTTAAATCTAAGATGAATATCTTCATTAAATGTAATATCGGTACTTCCATCTAATGTTACACTATTTGAATCATATAATATAATTAATTTATTTAAGTTTAATGTACCTGCTAAAGATAAAGCCTCATAACTAACACCTTCCATAAGGTCTCCATCACCGCACATCACATATGTATAATAATTAATCATATCTTTATTTGTTATTGTGTTATTATAATATCTTTCTGCAATTGCAAAACCTACTGCATTAGATATTCCCTCACCTAATAAACCAGTAGACATATCAACTCCAGGTGTAGTTATTTCAGGATGCCCAGGAGTTTTAGAATTAATACATCTAAAACCTTTTAAATCATCAAGTGTTAAAAAACCCATAAAATATAACATACTATACAAAAGTGCTGATGCATGCCCTCCTGATAAAACAAATCTATCTCTATTTATCCATTTATCATCATTAACATTTACATTCATATGTCTACTATATAATGTATAAATAATATTAGTAGCACCTAAACTAACTCCAGGATGCCCACTTTTAGCATTATTTATCATATCTATAGATAACCCTTTTAAACTATTAACTATTTTTATATCATCCATAAATTACACCTCATATGTTAATTATATCAAAGTAATTAATAAATTGAAACTAATTATTTACAGATAATATATATGGATTTTTCTCCATCATCATTTTATCATTTGTTTTATCAACATTCAAAACCCATGCAACTGAAAATATAGTAACGCATAAATAAAATATTACCAAACCCTTATTATTTTTTAAAAACTCCATATCTATTCCTCCTATCACTGTACCTAAATTTTAACACGAACATTTATTCGTGTCAATACATTTTTCGAACAAAGGTTTGACAAAGCGTAAAATGTATGTTAATATGTAAATGGAGGTAAATATTATGGATGATTTAACTAAAAGACAAAAAGATGTTCTTAATGTAATAAAAGAGTTTATGGTTAAAAAAGGATACCCACCAACTGTAAGAGAAATAGGTGAAGCACTTGGAACAACTAGCCCTGCAACAACATTTACGCATTTAAAAGAGCTTGAAGATAAAGGATATATAAGAAAAAATGGAAGCAAAAATAGAGCTATTGAATTATTAGTAGAAAATGAATTTATTCCTAAAGATGAAAGTATTGTAGAAGTTCCACTTCTTGGAAAAATAACTGCCGGTAGTCCAATAGAAGCTATCGAAAATCCTAATGAATATTTTTCATTACCTGCATATTTAATTCCTGCTAAAAAGGAAGTGTTTACTTTAAATGTAAGTGGAGAATCAATGATAAATGCTGGTATACTAGATAAAGATATAGTTATAGTAGAAAGATGCAATACTGCAAGAAATGGTGAAATAGTAGTAGCTATGACTGATGAAAACGAGGTTACTTTAAAGACATTTTATAAAGAAGATGGATATTTTAGATTACAGCCAGAAAATAATACAATGGCACCAATAATACTTAAAAACGTTACTATACTTGGTAAAGCAATTGGATTATATAGAAAAATATAAATATTAAAACTACACAAAATGTGTAGTTTTTAAATACTTAACATAAATTTATAAAAGCCTTCTTTTTTATCAATTTTACCAGTTTTTATAAGTTCATCAAGATTTGCTAACTTTCTTAAATATTTAATGGCATCATTACTAGATATATCAATATTTTTAGCTAATTTAACTCTATATGGATGAACATCTAAACTATTAGCTATATCTAATTCGCTATACCCCATTTTATACATTTCTTTAACTTGATAAATAAGTCTAAATTGATTTGCAAGTATTACAATAAGTTTTATCTCTTCTTCTTGCATAAGAACTAAATCATCATAAAGAGCAAGTGCTTCATTTATATTCTTTTTAGTAATCGCATCTATTAAATCAAATATATCACTATTAATTATTTTTGACGTAACTAATCTAACATCATCTAAATTAATAGTTTTTTTATTATCTTTATACAAAATCATTTTATCAAGTTCACTAGTTATTACATATAAATCATCATTAAGTTTATTTATAAATAAATTTAAGGCATCGTTAACTATATTAAAACTAAATTTTTTTAAGTAATCTTTAATAAATTTACTTAGTTCATAATCTTTTAATTTATTAAAAACTTTAACTTCGCTTTTATTTTCTAACTCTTTTACTAATTTTTTTCTTTTATCAAGTGCAGTATTAACAGTAAATATAAGTATACTATCAGTATTACTAGAAAGATATTTTAAAATAGAATCAGTATTGTGCTCTATTTCACACTTTTGTGTTGTTAAAAAAACTGAATTATTACATATTACTAATTTATTTGAAGAAAATAAAGATATAGTCAATGCATCATATATAGCATTTTCTACATTAACCTCAAGCATATCATAACAAACTTTTTCATAATCACTATATTCTTTTTCTATTTTTTTTATATATTCATCTATTAAATATGGTTCATCACCATAAACTAAGTAAATTTTATTCATACAACTCACCCTTTTAATTATATCATAATAATTAAAAAAAGAACCCATTTAATGGGCTCGATCTATATAAACACTTAATAAGTGTTACACTATATATTATGTACAGTTTATAATTTTTGTTACAACTTATTTATTTTTTTATTAATCATTAATTATAAATACATACTTATTTAGATTTTTCATTTATAAAATCACTCGAACTAAGTATCTTTTTCATATTATTCACATCCAAGATAATTATATCACACTAACTCATATTCTCTTACAGCAATTCTATCATCTGAACAATATTCTATTACAAAACGGTTCTCTTTTTTGCAAACAAGTATACCAATAGTATCATTATTATTTATCTCTTTTATGTTTTTATCTATGTAATTCATGTATTTTTGAACTTGTGATATATATTCAACTTTAAATTCTGTTACTTTTAATTCTACAACCACATAACAATTAAACTTTATATTAAATAATAACAAATCAATATAATGATTTCTGTCTCCTATTTTAATTTTATATTCACTACCTATAAAACTAAATGAATTACCAAGTTCTTTCATAAAAGATTCAATATCTTCCAAAATTAAATTATGTAATGCTTTCTCAGTAACTATTTCAGTATTATTTCTATTTCTAATTAGTATGGGATTTGGTACTAAATCTTTTACTTCAATTTTATCTTTAGAAACTATTTTGTTTTTAGTTTCAATTGGCATTCTTTGATATTCCTTGTTTTTAATTTTTTCTCTTAATTCTCTTTTAGATAAATTTCTTTCAATTGAAGTATTAATATAATATATTAATTCATTCTCATCTTTAATGGATAGTAATTCGGTATAGTGGCTCCAAGATAATTTGGTCGCCACTGGCGACCATTTCTCATCTTTAAACATTCTATAATATTGTCTAATGCGCCTTAATGTTCTTTCATTATACTTTTTTCCAAACTCAGCAACCAATCTATTTGAATAATCATTTAAAATATTGTCTCCATACCTACTACCAGCTTTATCAAGCAACTTTCCAACCTCAAAGTATATAATGACTTTATATCTTTCTTTTGAATAATCTTTTACTTTTGAGTATATTTCATTATCAATTAATTTGTTTTTAATCTCTTTATAATAATTCATATCTACTCCTTTCTACGAACTACAAGTCTCAATTCTTAATTTATTATTTTTAATTTTAAACATGATACTACCATCTTGATCTGTTCTATATATTTTTGAATCTTCTAAATTTTCTAATACTTCTTTATTGGGATGACCATACCTATTATTTTTGCCAACGCTAATTATGGAATACTTTGGATTAATCTCATTTATAAATTCTTTACTACTACTTGTTTTTGAACCATGATGTCCAACTTTTAATATATCAACTTTTCCTAACACTGCATTTTTAAGCAAATAATTTTCTGCTATTTTGCCACAATCACCCATAAAAAGTAATTTTAACCTTTCTACATTTATTGCTAGCATAATACTAGAATCATTTTCATTATCAAAATCAATGCTTAGTGCCTGAACAAAAAACTTACCCATCATAAATTTTGTTTCACCTATTTTTTCATATTTTATTTCACGTTTTTTTAGAAACTTTTGAAGACTTAACTCATTATTATTATATTCATTCATATTAAAATACACTTTGCCAATCCTAAAATCATCTAATAAACTTCTACAATAACCTATATGATCAATATCACCATGTGTTATAAATATATAATCTATTTTTCTTATACCTAAAGATTTAAGCACATTACTCACTTTTGTAGAGTTAACATTATTATCATCATAAAAACTACCACCTGTATCAACTAAAAAAGTATTGTTATTACTATGAAACAAAAACGAATCACCTTGTCCAACATCTAACGCTAGTAAATATGTACTTTTAAATATCATATTTTTATTGTAATGAATAAAAACCAGTATTATAAATAAGAATATAGCTCTTTTTTTATTCTTATTAAGGCAATATAAAACAACAGTAATTACAATATAATAGATAACAATTAGTAAAACACTAGGCTTTGATAAAATTAAAACAGAATCAATTTTAACCAAACAATTCATAATATACTCAACAACATTTATAAAAAGTAATAAAAATTTACTAATAGGAAAGATAACAAAAGATATTAATGAAAGTGGAAATATAACTAGAGAAATAATAGGTATTAAAAATATATTGTAAATAACCCCAAGTAAATTTATTTCAAAATAATTATATATAACAAGTGGAAATGTAGCTAAATTAGCAATAAATGAAATAATTATACTTTTTCTTATTCCACTACTTTTATTTATAACGGACGTAAAACATATCAAATAAAAGCTTGTTACTGAAGAAAATATAAAACCCATATTATAAACAATAAATGGATTTATAAATATAATTATTGAAATAGCAAATATAAATACATTAATACTTTCAACATCAAGTTTTAACAACTTATTAATAGAATTAAATATAAAGCAAAATCCACTTCTTAAAATAGATGGAGTAAACCCTGTTAAAAACATATAAAACAGTAAAAATACAAATATAATTAAATATCTAATAAACTCCTTCATGTTTATCTTTTTTAAAAGAAACATCAATATTCCGGTGAAAAGTGATATATGCATACCAGAAGTAGAAAGTAAATGACTTATACCTAGTATTCTATAATTTTCTTTAATAGAACTATCAATACTACTAGTATCCCCTAATATAAATGCCTTTAAATATGAAGATACTTTAGCATCATACTTTTCAATTCTTTCACTAACAAAATTTTTAATATTATAAGTTAGTTTTTTGTTTCCTTCTACAAGATAAATACTTTCTATGTTAAAAATATAATAAATTTTATTATTAAGATTAAGAGTAATGTTATAGATAGTGAGTTTAAGAAGTTATTTATATCTCTTGGAAGAAGTTTTTTATTTAATATAGATGATAAAGGAGGCAATAT